>Ga0065711_1008254_pt1 | contig 21376 bp, 16 predicted proteins | sample Hoacrofraction12_FD_59098 | JGI IMG/M metagenome (GOLD analysis project Ga0065711, IMG submission 59098) | Hoatzin crop microbial communities from Cojedes, Venezuela - Epithelial fraction 12 v2 (version 2) | ecosystem: Host-associated > Birds > Digestive system > Esophagus > Crop | place... | reverse complement strand
GCGGGGAAGGGGGCTGCGGGCGGGGAAGGTCAGCGCGGCCCGCGGTGTAGCCGCGGCCTCAGCCTTTCCCGCCGCGGGGATGCGGCGCTGGGGGCCGGGGCGGAGGAGGGCCGGCCCCGGGGAGGCTCCTTCCACGGCTATTTTTAAAGGCGGCGAGGGCAGCGGCGAGTCCTCCAGGGTGACCTCCTTCGGCGGGCCCGGTCCGGGCCCCGGGGGCGTCAGCGCGGGGCCGGGGCGGGCGGCGGTGGGCGCCTCGGCGCTGGCAGAGAGCTCCGTAACGCTCTCCCTTTGCCTCTGTCAGGACGGAGGAGCAGCTAGGACGTGCTGGAACTACCCACGGAGTAGCTGTGGAACTTTGGGAATCGGAACTTTAAAACAGGAAAAAGAGACAGAGGAAAATCTTGTTGAGCTGCTTTAAAATCTGCGTGCGCGGTTCTTTGCCTGCTTAAAACGTCCGGTTAAATCCTGTGTTTCCTCACGTTGGCGTCGTCCCTGTTTCGCCCCAGGGCTGACTGATGTAACCCGCAGCTGCTGAAAGCTGCGGTTTTATTGTGAGGAGTTTTCTTTTGTCCTGCCGCCTTGCCTAGAGACTCTGCTGTCTCTCCGGTTTTGCTGTGGCTGTTACTTCGTTGTGTTCCCTTGCTGTAATTCGGTAGTGTTGGTTGTGATGGTGCTGAATCTGCATAGCCAGGGAGAGGCACAAGTAGCCCGTAAAATCCTGGTGCTAGTGTGAATTGCAGGAACGCTGCTTGTGTTAAAGGAACTTAAAAGTAATTGAACTGGAAGAGCCAATGGAATTACTGCATCAGTGTAGTTTATATAAACAACTAAGAATACCACGGGGCTCGGTGGCCCGGTGGTAAAGCTGTCTGCTCCCAGGCTGGCACCTGCCCCAGAGCTAAGCGCATGAGGTGTGGAGTTTTCATGCGGTAGACCTGTCCTCCCAGCAGAAGTGAAGAAAAAAGTGTGGAAAAGAGCACTTAATAACATCGGTGAAAATTACTCTACCAGGATGAGGATTGATGCAGACTTAAAAGTGAGTTGTTACCTTGTAACTTAATCTGTGAACTATACAATAACATAATTGTAGATTGAGGTGACTTTTTAAGCTATGATTACTCTTGATCTTATGATCAAAAATACTTATTCATAAACAGGAGTTACGTCATGAACCTGCTGCATTTCCTTTGGCAATGAGAAGTATATAGCTAAGTATAAGACAGCTCAGAAGTGACATAGCAGAACAACAGATACAGCATTGAGCAGTGTTTCACAATCCCTGTCGAAAGATGATGGTTCTTTTAGGTGTCATCCCGTACGAATGTGACTATAGATCGTGCTTCTGACGGGTGTCGGGTGATGTCAGCTAGGTACTGCTTCTTCCTTGCAGAGCTGGAGATACGCATGACTGGGCCTCTGCCTCTCTCCATCAGTGGCTAATCCCAAATCACACCTACCCATCTTGTTTGACTGCTGGCAACGCCAGTTGTGTAAAAGGCAGTGCTGACAGACCTGATGTCATCAAATGATGACGTATGTTTTCTTCCACGGAGCAGGATTCTTGTCCAAAGACACATTCCTTTGAACTGAATATTCGAATCCAGCTTTCCTCATAAATGAGCTGCTTCAAGGAGTTTTTATAGTTGTCAGCCAGCTCGTCTGAAAGGCATCTCTGTGTTGGGAGGTGGCGCGAGGAGACTCAGGAGTGAATAAAATACTGTCTGTTATTAGACTAGACCAACTTTTGTTAAAAAAAAAGTCCAGCAGGTCTATCTTTGGAGACTGTATCCCTTCATAAACGACTTTATCGATACAGGGCAGGCTGTAATTGGTCAAAAAGTGCTTTCCTCACTAGGACTAAGTGTAAGGACATTAATTTCAAAGGATGTTAGCTGTGAACTCCAGCTGGCACTCTAGTGGTGAAATAATAAAGTTAAACAAAATAACCCAAAACACTGAAGAGAACCGACTAAATATTTGTTTTTCTTCATTCTGGATAGACTCTTTAATGGAGACTGTCTGAAGGGAATTGTTGTTAATCTGTAGACCAAACCAACTTTTTTATACAGAACAGACACTGAATTGTACTTAGTGTTTTTTTGTATAAAATTCAGTGCGATGACCGCCAGAACACAAGACAGAATGCCATTTGTTCCCCCGGGAGATGTGCTAACAAACTCCAGAAAGACCAGCTTTAATGTCATCGCCACTGCTTGCATTGGCTTCTCAGCGCCCTTAAAGAGGTCTCTCCTTTCGCTGCCTGCACTGCTCAGATTTCTGGTACTCTGTTTGCTTACAGCAATGATTGACCTATTTCCATTAGCCTGGCTAATCATTAGTTGACTTAAAATTGACACCTCCTTTTCGTCTGGTGGCTGGAGTGTTTTGTTATGGTTTGGCAATGTTTTCCTTAGTATTGTCTTCCCTTGCCGAGGCTGCTTGAAGATCTTGCTTATGCTTCCCTGTTCTCTTTCCTATTTGTATTTAAGGTACATCTTTTGAACAGCAGTCTTGCTTTATTGCTACGCTGTTCCTGTTCTTCCTCTGCTTCAGTGCGTGCATTGACAGCCTGTTGAGAATGGCCTTTTTAAAGCCATAGGCCTGACAGCCGCGGCTAATGGCCTGAGACTGGTAGATCGTGGGGACATTCAGCAGAGAAACAATTCCTCAGGTGTTTCAGCTCAGATGTGTCAGTACTTTCTGTACCCTGTATCCTGGAGCCCTCCCGAGTAGAAAAATATGCTGTTGAATATGACTTCGAGGTGGAGTATTTCCACTGAGAATTAAAGCCAGACCACAGCTCATTCCCAAATCTTGAAATCAAATTTCAAGAAGGATTTATGTGGGTGGAGGGAAGTTTAGTGTTTGAATTTTTTATTATGTCTTGACTTTATTGACTTACTCAAGCTTGGGTGAGATGCTAATTAATAATTATTCCACACACTGTGGTTTGGCCATCGGTAAAGTCGTTTTTCTGCAGTTCACTTGCACAGCCATCACGAAGTCTCTCTGTTGCATTGCTAAACTAGATTTTGTGCGTGTGTGCTGCTTGCGACAGGTGTTATCACACTGCTGCAAGCCTCTCCTTTCTTATTTTTTTAACTACTAATCAGACTGGTCTTCATTTGCAGTTAATTTGAATGTATGTTTGGTGCTCCAAGCAATACTGCTGCCCAGGAACAGTCTTCTTTTATTAAAAAAACAAACAAAACTTGACCTATATGTTAGGGGAGGGGTTTAAATGGAACTTTTTTTGCACAGAACTGTACTTGTGCTTTGTGCAGATTGCTTCTAATTGTGATTCTGAACATTTTGCAGAACCGAGATAGCTGGACGACTTGAAACCCTCACCAAAAGTCTTGTCTGGCAGATCGAGGAACACCTTTAGGCTGAGGGCAACGAACTCGTGAGGCTCAGTCATTCTCCCCTGCAAGTGGACAGTGGTAGAAGGATGCTGGGGTTTCTTCTAGGATGTCGTCATCTGCCCTGTTTTCAGCACTGTGATGATTTATTTCTCTTTTTGCCATTTGGCACCTGGCAGAACTTAAGGTCTTTTCACACTGAGCGGCACTGTACCTCCTCCTTAGAAAGGTATTTACTTCATCCATGAAGACCATCCAAGTGAAACTTACATTCAGCAGACAGGCTGCTGTTTTCAGGAGGCAGCTAGGAGACTGCCTCTGCGTTGGAGGCAGAGAAATGGAGCTGCCTTGAGGGCTGCAACTGGGAAGCTGCTGGAGCTGCTATTGTTCAGGCAGCCGCAGCACCCCTCTCCTGGTGCCCTCTGATATTCCCATGTTAGGAAGATAATCCAAATGTAATTTGAAGCTTGCCCTATAGCTAAGACAGACGCTTCTGCCCCTCCTGCTGGTGGTAGCTCTGTCAACAACTGATTCCTTATCTGTAACTTTGGCAATACCAAAATTTTACATCAGTGATTTTAAATTATTTTCATCTTTCTATGCTGAATAGTTGAGTGCTGTCACATTCCCCCATCTATGGATGGAGTTGGCACCAGGAGTGGGACATGTAATATTTCTGAAGAATACAGTGCACAAGGATGCAATAGAATAAACTATTTGGATATAAGGTCCAGAACTATTCTCAGAGAACAGCTGCACCAGTTTTTAACATAGTCCTCTTTTTTTTTTGGTGGGGAGACACAGGTCCTGGAGAATCATTTGATTGAATACTATTAACAACTGTTTTTAGGTTCTGGTCTGTGTAGCAAATAGCATGCTGGGCTTCTGAACGTGTGGCAGCATTTTATGACTTCTGGAACTAGATCCTCTCTGACACTGGTTATTTACTATTCTTTTAAGTAAAATGGAATTTATGTAAAATCATTACAGTTTGTAACCGGTGGATGCTGGCTTGGAGTTGATTGCATAGCTCTGCATTTTTGTTTGTCAGTGCTGGGAGTGGGGGACAAGCTCCAAAAGGCAAACTCCTAGCGTCCAGTGTTTGAGCAAATCCAGTTGCTTTGACTGGGTTTGTTCATGTGCAAGTGCTGTGCTCAATTGAAGGGCTGCGTCAGGAGGGATTGCCTCTGTGGACTGAGGTCCTCTGCATGCCAGCAAGTTCTAAAACCTTCTCAAGCCTGCGTATCTCATCTGTGTCTGTATTGTCTGAAAACAAACCACTTTTCAGGTTGACATCCTCCAAGGGCAGCCGGTTCTTGTGTGGAAATAATTCGTGATAAATCCCACTTCCTCTGCTACAGAAATTGAGGCTTTCTGCTTGTGTTGCTCACTCTTCATGTGTCCTATTGTTTGAGCAGCTTATTTTTTATTCTTTGTCCTTCGTTTTTGGATTGCCCCCGTTGCCATTTGCAGCTTTAACACTGTGACAGATACTTATTCTGATACTTGACCACTAGTTTGGAGAAACAGCATAGTCAGGGGGCTGGACTCTATCGGAGATGAAGCCTTTGTGCGGTTTGGTTCCCAGTAATTTTTTTGCAACAGAACGTATTTTAAGCTCTGCTTGTTTTGGCTTGGGACGATTGTGCGTTGATTGACTTCATTGTTACAAAGCCCCAGCGCCCGGCAAGCTCAAATATTCCAGAAGAGATGGACAGTAGTGCCTCTGGCCAAAGCCTATTGTATTCCCGTGCTCTGACAGGTGGTTGCTGCTTGTGGTGTGGCTCTGCTTGTGTGGGTTATGGTGAAAGGAAAAAGGGATATTCGGAGGGAAGAACAGGCAGGCCTGAGTGAGGAGAAATGAGGCTGATGGGTTAGTGCCACCCGTCCTGATGGTGAGCCTGGAGAATTCCCCTGTAATCTAGTTCCTTCACTTACTTCCTAGAGTTAGAAGCCCAGTCCCCATGGCTGTTCTACAGGAAGAGAAGAAACAGGCTTGCTTCACCCTTGTTTTCCCAGTGATGGCTGGGAGATCCTAGGGTGGCTAGGCGACTGTGCTGTTCCTACGCCTCTGCAGAGTTCCTAACGGAATTTGGATTCTGCTTCTCTGTTTTGCAGACCCAAGCTGCGTGTTCCGAGGTGTTACAAAACATTGAAAATGCTCCTTGGTAGGAAATACTAATTTTATCTGGAGGGTTGTGTTAGCGCTGGGTCAGCTTCCAGCTTGAAAATGCCTTTCAGCAATAACTTTTCCCTGAAGTCGTTATGCCTTAGCAAGTGGTTGCATATAGTCATCGGTGATGTTTTACAGAGTTACCTTAAGTCTCAGCATGTCTTCTGCAATGAAACTGGAATTTTTGATTTGGAAGAAGCTGTGCTTGGAACAGTTGTCATCAAGAAAAAAAAATTCTTGGCAGAAACCATTACCAGCTGTGTCCTTAATGTGTCAGAGTAACACCTGGTTAGCTAACTCTTTGTTATGAACCCCTTAATGTTAGCTGATACACCTAGTGATTTAGAGATGTAGTACTCTGTAAAATTTTTATATCGGTGCTGTCCTTCAAAATTTTTCTTTAAATACTTGCCAATTCACAACAGAATGCCAGAGCCCACCATATCCTGTGCTGAAAGGGTTAATCGTCATTTTCCAAACAGTGTCTGACAAGGTGATGGCCTGAAAGAAGCCCCTGGCGTACACAGCATTGAGGTGGAGTCTTGTTTTTCTTTCTACCCCATGAACAGGCCGAGGGGCAAATGCACTGCAGAGAACTCAATAACTAGGTTGTAAGTTGAGTTTTCCTTGTTGTTTATATAAATTCCAGACAGACTTTTAATGAAACTGCTTATTACTGTGCTTTGAGAGAGGCTGCTGTGTCTTGGGTCTTGCTGTTTTATATGTTTACCGCTGTTCACAAAAGCAGCTACGTCTGGCAACAGCTTGTAATTTAACAATATTCTTGATTACAGATGGCCACTGCACGATACCCTTTGCAGCATGAATGGAGCTGCACATTAAGAGTAATGTCTGGTAACACAGTAGTTTGCGATTGTGTATTTTTCTCCCTTATTTTCCAGCGCATGCACTTAACTACCATTGTGCTAATGGAGCAAAAAATGCTAGTTTCATTCTCTATCTCAGCAGCGTCTTACCTTCCTGTACTGGGTAGGTCTAAATGCTGTTGGGATGAGGCAGTTTTGTCTGCTGTGATTAGGTCAAATATGTGTGCGATTTGTTCTCCTTCTACTAAAGGAATCTGCTAGATATTTTTATTCCTGAGAAGCGACATGCTCAGTTTTGCTCTGGTTAAGCACAAGTATGTCGGAAATAGTTATTGCTTCTGCTTCAGAGGGAGGATTTTGCCCTTTCTCAGCACAGGTAAACAGTCATAATCTTATTTCTTAGCAGTCTGTTATGTTAATATAGCTGCAGCTAAGGTGATGTGTGTGAAGAGGCTGGAGGGAGGGTGGAAGTTGCTGTCACTTTTAGGTAGCTAAAAGCTGCTGCAGAAATGGAGGATGTAGAAGTCTTGTGAATCCCCTGTCAGTGGGGAGCCTGCTCCAAGGTAAAGCGTGCAGCTCTTTCTTCGCTGTTCAAGTCTGCCTGGGTTAAAAAAATGTTCTTTCTTGCTTTGCTGTGCCTTATTTCAGCAGAGGGAGTGAATTGTTCTGTCACAGAGTGCTCTGCTACCTTGCTCACCTTCGCTCCCAGCAACATTTCTTGGCCATCCTTGTTGGATTTACTATGGAGAACTAAACAGCACACTGCATCAGTGGCAAGGAGGTGGTTATTGTGGGGAAAAAGCAAACATCTTTGTCTGAAGATGCTTCCTCTCTTAAAACTTTCCAGTGCAACTTGCCCTCTTGATGGATGAGTAGCCTTATTTTCAGTGCAGACTCCTGAAGTCTGTATGGTTCACTCATTGATCCGGTGTGGTTGCTAAGGTGTGACAATTCCAGTATCTCTAGAGAAACTGCTTGGCTATCAGTGTGAGGAGCCATTTCGGGATTGTTAACAGGATCCTGTCTTCTCAAAATGTTTCAGTTCCTCCAAGTTAGGAAAAGGTAAGCAAAAATAAGTTGCCTTATTTTGGGATGGCTTCATGTACAGCAGGCATAATTAGCTGATGTGAAATGAAGCTTGAGCTGGAAAAGCTTCTTATTGTTGAACAGAGGCAGTGACTGACCTTGAGGAACTGCCTCATTTCAGGTGTTCTTCTTACAGCTGGGTGGGTGAAAAGTCTGTCTCTAAGCTCTGTCATTTTAATGCTGTGTTTCCTGTGAACAGGGTCACCTTGTCCTCCACGGACTGTTACATCGTGCATGAGATCTACAATGGCGAGAATGCTCAGGACCAGTTTGAGTACGAGCTGGAGCAGGCCCTGGAAGCGCAGTACAAATACATAGTGATAGAGCCCACTCGCATCGGGGATGAGACGGCCCGCTGGATCACCGTCGGGAACTGCCTGCACAAGACGGCCGTGCTAGCGGGCACCACTTGTCTCTTCACCCCGCTGGCACTCCCAGCAGATTACTCTCACTACATCTCCCTGCCTGCTGGTGTGCTGAGCGTGGCTTGCTGCACCCTTTATGGTATCTCCTGGCAATTTGATCCCTGTTGCAAGTACCAAGTAGAGTACGATGCCTATAAACTCTCCCGCCTGCCCCTGCATACGCTCACCTCCTCCACTCCGGTGGTGCTGGTGAGGAAGGACGACCTGCACAGAAAGAGACTGCACAACACGATAGCACTCGCTGCCCTGGTGTACTGTGTAAAGAAGATCTATGAACTCTATGCTGTATGACTTCAGCAGGGAAGAGAGAAACCCACAAAGACAAGTGTATTAAGACTCCCACAGTAACATTTTGTTTTTCCTCTTTGAGAAGCAGTGGAGACTGGGAAGGATTTGGTTTAATGGAGCTGTTATTTTTAAAATAACACATCACTGGTGCACCAAGGTTTTTCAGTTCTTCGTTACACTTAAGATGTGGATGTGTGGTGACTTGAGAGCTGTATGTTAGGCCACGGGAGTCCAATCCAGCAGCAGAATGTCGATGAAAGAAAGATACAGAAAGAGGGGGTGTGAGAGCTTCTTTTTTTTTTTTTTTTCGGAAACATTTAAGTATATTGTTTAATTGTATTACACAGAACCAGCCAGAATTATCATTGACCATTAAAGGATGAGAATTTCAAAAGCTTTTGCTCTCTTGTTACTGTTATCATAGTTCCCTTTGAAAGCGTGCTTCCAGGGGATGGAGGCTTTGCTGTGAGAACTCCAGTGGTGGTAACGATTTGTGCATGCTCACGCAGAGACCTGATACTCCTCTTGTCCACTGCACATGGCAGCAGCGTCCGTGTTGCTTCACAGCAGCTGTCTGTTGAAGGACTAGCTGTAGAAAGTTGCTTTCCCTCTTGCTTGACTAGTTGTGTTTCTTGGAAGAGGGCTTACTATTACCCCAGTGTTTATATCTTCTTGGTAACAGCTGAAACGTTGATGGTTGGGGCTAATGGTGTCCAAGTCCTCTGCGGCCCTGCCACCTCCATCACTGCTCTGCCCAGCGGAGGTAACGCTGCAGGTTTCAAGCTGCAAACACATTCTGCTCTGTTCTTGCCAAGCTCTTTCTAATGTGGACACGTCTCCACTGACATGCGCTGTGCCACGTGCGGCTGAGGACTGCCGAGGTGGGAGTGCAGCTGTCCTACCCTTGTGCGTTGTTACTGCTGCTGACACTCGGACGGCTGTGCCCCGACTACGCAATTCCACTGCTCTTGCTTGGAACGCGCTTCTGGAGTTGCCTGCTGCTGCCGCAAGGCATCCGCGTGATTGTACCCGGTAACTGTGTTAGCTGAAATTTTAGAATTCAATCTTGTGCATTAATTCATCTTTTAGCTCAAAACTGTCAAAATCTTGTTATTAGAATGGGAAGTATTTACTGTTCTGCCAGACCTGCCAGTTCCTTTTCAAAGACAGGGGCTTGCTTTCTGCAGTCTCCTCCTACCAGGTGGAAAATAGGTGTGGCTTGCGTTTACAAGGCCAGCTTGGCACAGCTTCAAGTGTTATGATCTGAATACAGGAGCAAAGCCCTGCAATAAAAGCTGCCTGCGCACAGGTGTACCGCTTGCTGCAGTGGTAGCTGCAGGCTGACCTCCACGGCTGAAGCACTGACCTTGGGAGGGAGCCTCGTGAGGTCGGGAACCAAATGCAGGAGTTCTATCTTTATCTTCCCAAACAGCAACAGCAGGCAGCGAGAAGTGCCCCTCGCCTCCGGGCTGCAGCAGGCTTTTCTGGCTGCTGTTCCCACTCGGGCTTTTCTGCTGATGCAGCTGTATTGCGAGCGGGGTGTGCGTCCCAGTTGTGTGCGTGCTGGGCAGACGGGGTTTGCTGGGAGTTCTGGACCAATTATTTTACCAGCCGTACCTGAGCAGGCACGCGGGCTGGAGGAAACTCCAGGGGCATCAAGAAGTTTCTAGGTGGTAACAGCCCTTTGCCTCTTTTGCTGGTACAGTGGCTGAGTTGTCTCTCTCCAAGGTTAAAAGAAGCTGGGATCCGGAGCGTCTCTATTTATAGCAACAATGTACAGTTGCCTTGGCAGAGAGGAGGGGAAGAAATGCAGCTACTTCATCGTTCTGTGGTTAGGCCAAGACTGCCGGGCAGGCTGCCTTTGAGTCCTGATGCTGTTTGTTTCTGAAATCCCGTCTACTGGATGAATTTTAAACGAGCGGCAGATCTGCCGCAGCTAATATGTACTTTATTGCTGCAGAAGGCCCTGAAATATCCTTGTGCTAATCACACAAACAACATTCCTGCTGGTTTTAATCAATGCAGGGTAATTGTCAGGGCTATTAGTTCATTTTCTTCACCAAATCTCTCTGGTCCTGGGCACTTTTCTTGTGTTAAGCTTTCCCTTGCCTGGAACGATCACAATGGCAGAAGGTCTAGGGATAAACACATGACTTGCATCAAAGACTCTGGAGTTTAAAATGAGCAAATGAGCATGTTTCCTGTGGTCTCTTATTGCAGGAGGAAAGGTGGAAAGTCAGCCTAGCTGTCACAACAGGTAGGTCTTTTAAAACCACGCCTTTCACTCTGTTCTGAGGTGTAGAGGACAGATGGGCGTGGGGGGGAGGGCTTGTTTTCCAAGAAATATTAGTGATAATCTAGTTCAAGTGCTTGGTGACATCCTGGCTATTGGTAAGTCGGTTCCGTAACTGTGCAAGGTGACCCAGGAGAGCAAGAGGGGTCTCGAGGGTCCCGTGTTGCAGTGCATTGCATGAGGTGGTTGCCGTATCTGCCCCCCTGTGCCGGCAGCAGTGGGTTACGGTGGCTGGGGACAAGGCTCCCTTCCGAAAGCCCCACACACCTTGCTGCCCATCCTGCCCATCCCAGAGGGGCTCTGGAATGGAGCGTGCTGCATTCCTCTTGGCCCAGAGAGGAAATTTGCTTTCAAAGGGGCACGTACAGGCTCCCAGTAACCCCTGACTTGTAGTTCAAACAGGAACCACAGTAACTCCCCACATGTAATTTTTTTCCCCTCAGGCCTGATGTGTTACCCGCTCAGCACCCTGGATGGTAACACAGAGATGCAGAGTGGCCCCTTGGTCCTTCCTGGGTAACCGTGATGTGAAACACCAGAAGACGGAGCAGCTGGACAAGACTGCCAGGAGTTCTATATTTTGCCAAGAAATGGAGGACCTGAACATGCAAAACTGAAAGGAAAAGCACAGCTAATGCCTATCGAATCTCCCCGTGTGGAGAGGGGGGGAAGGTAATGCCTTGGTTTCCTATCTCAACAGGAAAACAGATACATACACTTGAAAGCTGCAACTTGGAATTTCGGCACTGGGCCTTTATGTAACAAATTTGCAACCTGAGACCCAGTGAAAATGGTAGAGGATGCCCTAACTGAGCAGCAGCATACGATCGTTAAACATGTCCTGGTCATCATCTGGGATGGACTCTCAGACAGCAATTATAACTGTAGTGGTCAAGAAAAGGCTTTTTGAAGGAGAAGGTCCTGCCAAGTCTGCACTCCTCCGTCAGAGTTTTAGGGTGACTAATCCTCGGTGTGGATTCACACCATGTCTGCTGTGAGCTAGCAGACCATGTAAAGAGGGCTGGGATGAAGCATGTTCTGCAGCTGCTGGTACGACAGCACCTTGCAGGAATGTAAGAAAAAAAATCCACATCCCCCCCTCATGCCTTCCCTTCCTCTAATGTTACGTGCTGTGAGGAGCTGGAGTAGAACAGAGGATTAATTTCATAGCGATGTGATTTATTTGTCATCAGATGAGCGCTCACAGGCAGGACAGACTAGGCAGTACGCATGGAGAATGCTGCTAAGTGCATGGAGGCGGCAGCGGCGGTCTGGACCTTGTTCCTACTAGTAGGCTTTATTTCAATTACAAGTTGAAAGAAGATTGTTTCTGTCCTTGCTGAACTGTCTCTGTGCAGCCACTCCTTTTTCCTGGTGGTGCTGTTATCCCTCACGTGAGGAGAAGGGGTGAAGAACGGAATGTGGCCCTCCCCCAGGCTGTCAGACTCCCTGAAGCCTGTGATACGTGAACAGGCAGGTACCATTCCCCCACTGGATGAGATCCTAATTAGCACCCGCGATTGCTTTAAAACAGATGAGGGCTGAGGGTCTGTCTCCTACACTGTCCACCCTACGCACACAGATGTTCCTCTGCTTGCCAGGAGACAGTGTGCCTGGCCCTGAAGAACTGCCCCTGCTCCGTGCTCTAGGCCGGGGCCAGGCGCGCTGCTGTCGGCTGCACAGTGTTTGCACGCACCAGCACACCTTGCTCCGCTATCTTCTATCTGTCCAGTGCTTCCCCTGCATTAACTTGTGCTGGGGTTATGCTGTACTGTCAGCTAGCGCAGTTACGTGTCCCTGGGCATCGGTAAGGCGTGATTCAGACAGATAAAATAATTGCCAAATAAAACTTAAATTTTACATCAGTTACTTCTTTAAAAGTGGCACTGGGCTGGACTTCACGTATCGGGCGATTTGGCATGTTAACAAGCAGGGGCTCCGTGAAGTTTCCCACTTCCAGCAACATATTCTAGGTCAGACTAGAAGGCGTGGGAAGGAGACAGGGATCATGAGAGCTCCCAGCCGGGGACTGTACTTTGCAGGGGCCGTGGCGTGGGGAAAGCCAAGATCTGCTTGTGTGAAGGCAAACTGGCGGGGGTTTATCTGTCCCAGGCCAGCAAAGCTGCACGTGCGTGGAGCAAGGCGAGGTGCTGTCTTCCAGCACACGGGCCTCCCCTGCTGCAAGGTGTGTTCCCTCGAGCGGCCCCTGCAGCCCCAGCTCTCCCCCTCTGTCCAAGCACCCTTCTTCAGGTGAGGTTTAGGGGCTGTCTTCCAGCACGTGGACCTGCCCTGATGTGGGGGAAACCACTCCCCACTCTCCATGCAATGGTAAATTGCGCCATTTTGAGAAGTTTTTCCTGCAGGAGCAGCTCCACTGATGTCCCAGGCAAACTGCAGGGGCTCAGCCTCTCCCTACAGTTACGCTTGAATGAGCTGAGTGCTAAAAGTCCTTTGCTTTTCTCTCCTTTTTTGCTCTAGTTGCCATTAAGGTGAAGAAGAGCCGGGGGAAGAGGTGTCGCAGGTAGACAGCCAGGGAGGGTGTTAGGCCAGCTACAAGTACTTCCTTCTTCTTCTGTCCCACTGCATTGAGAACCACCTGAGCGACCTCTGCGGCTGTCTGTCCTTCGGCGGTGTTCTTGTCCATCACTGCCAAAGGAAAGCCGAGTAAGCAGCAACGCCAGCAGGTAAGCNCACGCTTAAGCACCTTTCCTAGGAATGCTCTGTTCTAACTGTACAGGGCTGCTTGCATGGTTTTGGTTTTTACACCAGCTGTGTATGGGAGCACAGGCAGGTATACTCCATGGTGGGGCTAGAAGCCAGGAGCTGATGTCTAGGAGGGCTAAATTTTGGGGGTTATTGTTCCTACCCTGCATGCAGAGTTGGCTTTTGGTACTTCAGGGCTAACCTGTGTCCCCACCAGAGGCTGTATGTCGTCAGCACACTTTGGAGTAACTCAGTGAGGTGGAGATTCTTTAGATAGAGGGCACAAAATCATCTCTCACCTCCATAGCGAGATCCATCTGCCGTTACAGCATTGAGAGAGAGGTTTGTCTGAATGTATCCGGGGCTCACAACCGTCACACTGATGTCATACTGCTCTACCTCTGCTCGCAGACAATCAAAGAAGGCCTGGGTGGCATGCTTAGAGGCAGCATCTGAAAAACAGGAAAAGGACTGTGCGCTAAGGAGAAGGAGCAAGTCTGAAGGAGGATTCACTCCCCTGAATGTCTTTTTAACTGCAGTGCAGCCACTTCTCAACAACAACCCAGCAGCTGCTCTCCAACTTCTAGGTGGGTTTTGTTTGGTTTTTGTTTTTGTTTTTTTAGTGAATGGCAGCAATAGGTAGTGGGAGCGACAGGCAATTTCGGAAGGCAAAATGTAAATACTCAAGTTGGAAACTGGCTAGGATCCTGAGCTTAATATCACAGCCGTGCCAAAGTACTATGGAGTGAACCCAAGCTGCGTCCCACTCACGATCAGGCAGACGCGAAGCCTGGCTTGGGAAGAGCTTGCGAAGGCAGGCTGGGGCTGGGGGAATGCGATGCCAGTACAGGAGGGCAGAGCTGACGTTCGCTGCAGGGCGTGCTGCTGGCCTGCATGCGCTGAGCAGGTTCAGCAGGTTTAGAGCTGGGCTGCACACAAGTCAAAACCTGATCCCACAAGCAGACAGGAGCAGAGAAGTGTGGCCTAGGGCAGGATTCCCCCGTTCAGTGGCTGAGCGACTCCTTTTGCTCACTCCCTTTCCACATATACTTGGTCACGACCACCGTGACTGCCACCACCGTGACTGCCATCGCGTCATCATGGCTGTGGGGCTGACGCCAGCAGCACAGAGCTGAGCGCAGGCTACTGCCCTGCCAGAGCAGAGGACCTAGGCAGGAGCTGAGCTCCTGCTGCCAGGCTCACGCGGCTCTGGAAGCTCTTCAGAACACCCTTCCTGGGGCAGTCGTACCCACATCATCTGCAAGACCAGATGGCCCAGACGTTCCAGGCTCTCCTTCGCTCAGCATCATGCCCTACCACTCTTCTGCCATCCCCACTGTGCACTTCATTTTTATCTTTATTTTCAGGGGTTTACAGAAGCTTGCATGCCAAACACTCTCCTTTTAGTTCCTCCATCTTTTATAAGGCTTTTTCCAGTAATCTCACCAATATTATTTCCTGTTGTAACTGATCTAGCATGAAGAGTTTGCTGGATGAAGATAACTGTTCAGGTTTTTATTTTGGCATTGGTTGTACTATGGTACTTCTTAACTTATTAAAACAAAACCATCCTGCTTTCTCACAGGAGATTAACCAGGCAAACAGCAAGGATAAAATGCAATAAAATTATGGAATTAATCAGCAAATTTATAGGGACTCTCAAGTGTTAAGACAGGAAGATCAAGCTGTATTCAAGACATTGAAAATATATTCTCCTTTCCCACCCCTTAACAACTTTAGGAAAGGGCTAAGATTTTGTATTTGAGGGTGCTTTCCTCAACAGCTGTCAGTGGTTTGTGACCACGCTAGGAGTGACGCACAGCTCTGCCTTCCCTGCATGCAGCCAGCTCTACGGAGAACTAAATGTGGAAGTGGTAGCCAAGTATTCATTCAGTCCGGTGCCCCAAATATGTCTCCCCCATCTTCTGTGGAGGTACTTACATGCGGATCTGAAAGGAATGCTTATTTTGCCTTGAACACTGCTGATGGCCACAATGTGGCCTTGTCTCCTCTTGATCATGGAGGGGAGAAGTGCTAGCAAAAGACAGAAAAGACCCATTCAGAATAACAGTCCCGCATTGCTGCTGTCAAGAATCGATGCTTTCGGAGCATTCAAAGATGCCTAAGTGAATTACAAGATCCTTGTTCAGTGCTGGGGCTGGGCAAGGGACAGTGCTTAGGATGCCTCTAACTGAAGCTGCAGTCTGGCTGGGAGGCTCACCTACGAGGAGACTCCTTGTACCAGGCTGCACAAAGGCCACTACAGTTGCCATGATCTCCTACAGGCACGGTGAGCAGGACTTCTTCTTTTCTGCCACCAGTACATCCTTCCATTTCCTGCAGCTGACGTACTCCAGGCTGAACTTTCTGTGTAACGGAAGAAGCTTCCTAGAAAAGCTACAGCTTCACGTAGAAGCCATACTATGTTCTCTAGGGTTTTATCAGTGCAGACAGGCTTCCCATCTCTCTCTTCATAAGTTCCTGCCAGAACTAGAGTCAGGAGGTGTTTTAAACAAGGTGGTATCTCTAATCGGGTACTTACCATGCAGTCATGCCCAACCATCTCCTTTAGGCCTGCCCAGAAAACAAAACTTTCCTCCCCTCTTACACTGCACTGTACCAAACACAATTACAAACAGAAGTTAAGCTGCGCTCAGCTGTGTTAGCCTGCAGAAAGTATCAGCCAAGTCCACTGTCCCCCTGTAATCCGGATCACCGGTACCTTTGGTGAGGGCTATAGGACCAAAATAATTAGTTTCCATCACTTTCTTATCCACATCCAGTCCTGTGTCCACAATTGTGCCTCGGAAACTGATGCCCGCATTGTTGATCAGTATGTCCACATGACCCAAGTACTTCAGGATCTCTTCAGCAGCATTTAGGACAGTTTTAGTGTCCGAGAGGTCAAATACCACGGTGTGAGGCTTGTGTGTCTGTGAATAAACAAAAGTTGGCAAAAGACCAGTTCAGGGCATGCTGAATCTGCTGTATGTTCACAGTTGTGATGGGATGTCCCAGCTCTGGGAGCACAGAAGCAGGGCCATCCAAGCCTTGTGCAGTTAGGGTGCAGCAGTCCTGTTTGGTAGGAACACACGACAGAAGCAGGTTGTGCTCTTGTCTTTACTGTTCCTGGAGCCTGTTACTTATACCAGAGCCTAGGAAAGGGGCAAGTGAGATCTTGCTCAACTGCTAAAGTTTGCCATTGTCTTACTAAAGAAAACACATCTGAAATAGCAAAAAATCTAACCCATATGTCTTCTTCAGAAGCCAGGAACACCTTTCTTAGCCACTGTCAGCAGAACTAGACATGGTAAATAAAAGTCAACAGAAGGAAAGTCACTTTCCCAGATTCAGTATGTGACGCACAAATGCAAGGGGGTCTGGGCACTCTGCACTCTCGTATGCTTTCACCTCCATTACAAGGCAAGGAGTCTTTCAGTTGGCTTCTTTTTGTAGGGTTTTTACAAGATACAACACGTCAGCTCAGTGTGCTCCTACAGCACTATCTATCCCTCACCACAGAGTTGCATTTTTCCTATTGCTCAACAGAACAACCCACAAGCAATTCTGTAACTGCTGTAGTAACACAAACAGAAATCCCAGCCGCACGAGACAACAAGCCTTGCCTCCTCCCAGACTTACATTCTTCCGGTGATTGGTCATGGTAGAAAGCTGCTGCACCAGGTCTTTGAGTTTCTCGCTGTCTCTGCCGCAGAGCACCAGCTTGGAGCCAGCTGCATGGAAGGCTTTTGCACATTCTTTGGAGGAAGCAAGGAAGAGAGAAAAGTAGACATTTGAATGCCAGAGACAAATAGCAAATCCACAGCGTACCTGGTGACAGGCGAAAACTTCTTTTAGCTGATGAGGTCTAAGGTGGCTTTATCACTCCTGAACCATAGGCTCACTTACGGTGACGTCACAGCAAGGAGCCATTTTCCTGGGACTTTGCCAGACACGTGACAGCGGTGAGGTGGCTGCTGTGTTCACAGTTACTGTGCTGGTTATGCAGTTATCGTGCTGTTTACGCATCCGCTCCCATCAACCTGAATTTGCCTGTGCCTCTTCATTTTGGACTATATGCCCCTCTTAAAAGGGACTACAGCTACCTTGCATAGGTCATCTAATGCAGCAGGGCCTGGTCTGAGGAGTCCCAGTTTTAGTGAACACCTCCAAAAGTTTCACAAGCCTTGGAGCTAATGGCTTCATCAAGGTGGTCCTCTTCATCAGGAAAAAGCTGAAGAAGGGATGCCATGCTATTGTCCTCCTTTCAGTGCTACCAGCTGCTGAGGCAATCGCACGTTCTTCTACCCTACCCCGCTGGGATCCAGTGAGACAAATTGCTTATTTGTGCAGGAGATGACAGTGGATGGTAATGAAGGGTGTTTAAGAACACAGTAATTAGAGGTGGTCTAGTATATTAATGACTGGGAGTGATGGGAATAGTGTAAGATCTTGGCAGTGAGCCAATAAGGGAGGAAACTTCACTGTACAGCGGTGGAAATCACCACACCCAACACCACACAGCACTTCGCCTGCCCGGCCTGTCGCAGCTGGAAGGTCTCTCTCGAGAAACCAGTTCTATCTCGTCCCGGTGTGAAATACAAATTCTTTCACTGCTACCAGCTCTTTGATTCTGACAGGCAGAGAGGACCATTTCACCTCCTTTGGCCATTCAGTTACTGAACACCCCGATCCGAAAGGACAAACCCACATGCGAAGACAGCATCAATTTAAGCTCGATTTGTTCCACAAATGTATTCATCCTAATGAAAGGCCTTGACTACAGAGAGCACCTTATCTTCCCTTCAGGAAGCTTTTAAAGCAATTATAGAAATCAGAATTAGAGAATATATCCAAAGAACAAATTTTTTGGGTAAAAAAAAATACTGTGTTTTTATTTAGAAAAAAATACTCACTGGTGTTAATGTTGCCAAGAGTTTGAATTTAGAACGGATGGATTTGTACCGCAAGAGAAAAGGTACCTTAGTGTGGAGGTGAGAGGCGGGGAGGAGGAGTGGGAAGTATGGCAGGGTACCTGGAAATACAGCACACATGAATGCAGAACACCCGTTCTGGGAATTTTTAGAGAAACAATCTGACTTTTCAGGATTTAGAGGAAATACCCCCGACAGTACGAGAATAGTATAACTTGTTCCTTACTTTGGTGAGCTCCAGTCTATACAGCATGATTAAAATGTTCCTCAACAAATTTTGAGACTTTCTTGCATCAGGGTTTGTGCTGGCTATAGTTATAACTGATAGGGCTGTGCAAGCTCTGTCTCTCAAAATTCAGAGCAATGGGAACTTTCTGCTCATTACTGCTTTATTCCAACAGGTGCCCCTTCCACAACCCCCTGCTTGTCCTGCCACTGGCGCCCTTCTCTCGGTACCTACCTTTTCCCAGGCCAGAGGTAGCCCCTGTGATCACGACCACTGCTTCCTGGAGGTAAGCTCGCATCCGCATCCACTGCAGTAGCCGAAAAAGGCCGAAGATCCCCAAGCTGCCAAACAGCAGCGGGATGATCACTGTGCTTGTGAGATCCATGAGTTTTCCTTTCTGAATGCTCTTCCTAGAGCCACAAAGTGAAAGGAAACAGACCGTTTCACCATCAGGAAAATTAGCAGAGGCTTGAAAACTAGGGAAGTCCTTTATCTTAACCCTGCCTTAGACCACCAGTAAACCGAATCCCATACAGAGGTATCTTCAACAGATTTCCTCATCCCTTTATTTAGACCTGCAAAAGTTGACATCAGTACCCAATTTTAAGCATTTAAATGCTAATCTGAACGTCCCAGCAGGACACTTGGCCTTGGATCTTGTCAGCTGTCATGTAACAAACTTGGGTTCAGAGATGCTGTTCCCACATTTTGCTCTAGATGCACTCTCCTGTACAACGTGTATTTAGAGTGAAAGCTCCTCCAGGCTGGGATACATCTCTGCTTTCTTCTGATTGTAATAACACCTCTTAGATGTCTCTAGAACAGCCCGTACCACAGTATCCACATGCCATACACCAGTTACTGTGTATGATCCCAGATGTATACAAGCCAATCTGTCTTCTGGAGGCTCGGAGTAAGTTTTCTCCCTGAGCACTTTATTTGCTTAATGCACTGAAATCTGTGCTTCCATCTCCAGTGTCTTTCACCACCTGTTAGCAGAGACAAGTTGTCTGATTTAAATGAACCACATGTCTAATCTGGTAGGCTAAAGCCCACATTCATGCTCTTTACTTTTATGCCAACGTTAATTGTGCAGTTTAACAGCATAAACCTGTGCTCTGATATGCTGAAATTAAACCTGTGAATGAAACCCAAGCTAAAGGTTTGGGCTTTAAAAGTAGGCTAGAGACCAAGCTCATCCTGGATTTGGATTCTGATACCAATGCATAGCCCTAATCTCCTTCAAGGGAGTAGTTTATGTTACAGCTTACTACATGGCCAAAAAGTAAGTGATACTTCTGCTGTCAAAAAGGTCACTGATTTTCCCACTGTGTCTACCCCCAAGCTTTTATGCTTGATGTCACAGTAAAGTCAGTTACAACCCCTTCCTGGAATCTATACAACCGTTGGGTCGTACATGAAGTCGAAACCAAATATTAGTGTATCTTCCCTGTTGTGCAGATAGAGTTTGAATTCTTGCAAGATAGGCCTTTACCAGGAAGATACTGGAAAGGGCACACAACTCATTCACTACTTCAAACAAAAGGACAGCATGAGAAGCAGTAAACAAGAGGTAACTAATAACGCTAAGCCAGAATTCAGTGTCATTAAGTAGGACTGAGCTTGTATGGAGCTGAAGGCTCTACATGCCGTGGAACAGAGCTAATGTGGAAAATGTCAGGCTCTTCCAGATTTCCAGCAGGGCCTTGGACAGAATTCCTCAAGTAGCTGGTCAGTGAACAGACTGGCTTGCTGAAAGAGTAGTGAACTGTATAAAATAAGTATTTCTGGAGGTATAGCTAGAACACAATAAAATAACGCATAAAGATAGCTGAGCTAGCTCTAAATGCACTTGACAAGGTCTAAAAATAAAACCATCAAGGTAATACACAACTCTTCTCGGGGTACTACGGAGCTTCCCACTCCTGAGCTAACTCATGTATCTAGAGTCCGTCCCTGTGTAATACACCGCGCGTAATGCAGCTGGACATGCAGGCCGCAAGCTCCCCTGGGCGTAGGGAGTTTGCCCAGAGTGGGAAATTGGAAACCCAAAAGGAGGATTAAACTCATTCCATTGCAAAGCAGCGCATGAGCGCAGCAACCAGTTGCTCAGAGCAGCGCCTCATTCCTCCCCCTCTTTGGGCTGAGTGCACACAGAGGGCACATTTTGTACTGATTTACAGCAGAGGACTGCTAGAGTTGTTTTAATGTAAGAGTGCGTCTTGCCCCTAAAACAATTCCTGGGAAAGAGCTGTTTAGACACAAGGGCACTGGCCTTCGTTAGGCTGGATACGCAGGAGGTGCTGCTGACTGGTTCCTGTTCAGCTTGTCATTTAAAGCAGCTGCCCTCTTTATGTCGTGTGTGTGTGTGTCCCCCCTTTTTTTTTTTGCTCTAAAGGTCTCTTGAGATTCAGAAGATGAGATGTGGGCAGGGACAACAGGCTCTGTGCTGACACTGAGCAGCGTGGCTTACAGGACATTTTGGAATAAAAAATCTTCAGCTCCGATTTAGGACCTTTTGTTATTTCCAAAGTGGGAGCTGGCAGGTGGAGTGGCACTTCCCCTGTGAGCCCAGGTTGGAGCTGAGGCATTTTAAAAATCTGGCCCTGACCAGCTTTGCTTCTGATTTCAGTAAAACGCAGACAACGGGGTAAAGCAGATAAAAAGGTAACTGGGAAGACAGGGCCTTTCTGACAGCTTTTCTAACTGATCCACACCAGGAGATGGGAGGGAGTCCCACGTGTGATTACAGCGTGGTTCTTTCACATTCTTTGGCAAAAATAAAGGTTGACTTTGCAAGGACTGAACCCTCTGCCACAGGGGCTGGTGGAAAAGAGTCCCCAAGCCTACCAACTAAAAGCTAACCATGTTTTGGTCATGTAGCATCCATTGCTCATCACTATGAACCAGTTATGCCTGCTTAACTTATTCCTTAATCATACCCCTTATTCATCTACTTTCCAAACAAAGAAGGTCTGCCTTTTATCCTTTTTTCATTTGAAAAGTCTTTCCTAGCCTTTTATTGTCTGTCTTTCCTCCTCCCCTCCTCCCCCCCCCCC
>Ga0065711_1036151_pt1 | contig 21378 bp, 13 predicted proteins | sample Hoacrofraction12_FD_59098 | JGI IMG/M metagenome (GOLD analysis project Ga0065711, IMG submission 59098) | Hoatzin crop microbial communities from Cojedes, Venezuela - Epithelial fraction 12 v2 (version 2) | ecosystem: Host-associated > Birds > Digestive system > Esophagus > Crop | place... | reverse complement strand
CCGCCACCTCGGGCCCCGCCCCCCGGCCCCGCCCCAGCCGCTCGCGCGCTCCCGCGGCGCGTGCCTTCCCGCGCGCGCCTCCGCCCTCCAGAGCCTCTGTCGCCCTGCGGGAAGTGACGGGCGGCGTCAAGCGGAAGTGACGCGGATCGCGTGCGGGCCCGGACCGGTGGGGGGGTTTGGACAAGATGGCTGGATCCACAGGTCTGTGAGGCGGGCTTGGTGGGCCCGGGGCTGGCGCGGGGAAGCGGGGCACTGGGCTCGTGTTCGGGGCGTGCCCCCGCGAGGGCTGGAGGCGTCTCATTTCGGGGGGGAGGGGGAGGCCGAGCCGAGCTGCCTCTGGTGGGAGCGACCCGAGGGGGGAGGAGGATGAGGAGGACTCATCTTCTGGCAGGGGGCAGAGGGAGGCTGCAGGGTGCCGGGCCAGGCTAGGCTGTGCTCCAGGCAGGGTCCCTCCCCTCTGCAGGGCGGCGGTCCCCCCACGGGGGCCTGGCCTCGGGGGCCAGCGTGGGAGCCAGGGCTCCGCTTTCTGTCAGGAGGGTGCGGGAGGAGAGGCGGCTGCGTCTGCTGAGGGGCTGGGACGGGTCGGGGCGTGTGCGGCAGCGGAGATGTCACTGGCCTGGTAAAAACGCCGCAGGAGAAAGATTTTTACGAAAGACTTGTACTGATGTGCCATCTGGTGAGCATGGGGGTCGTGGCAGAGTAGTCTCTAGGATAAGGATGGTCTCTTTCCCCTCTCGGTGCAGGGGAAAAGAGGTCAGGCCCGTGTTGTGTTTTGGGGCAGAGGTACTTCCGTTTGGTGGCCACTGCAGCGTGGTGGGGAAGAGCAGTGAAGCACTTGGCTCCCTTTCGCTAGGCAGCCATTGGAGCTGAAGGGTCTCTCTTACAGGCAAATGGAAGGGCAGAGAGCTGCAAGTCATCCCAGTAACCAGTATAGCAGGTGTTGAGCACTTGCATGGCAGAATATTGTGGAAGCTGGTGGCAAAGAAAAGGACAAGAATATTGCTTCAAGCACTAAACGCAGAAGTTTAAGAAGCACGATTATACTTTCTCAGTTTCATTTCGTGAGAAGCTTGAAATGTGAAGAGACATTTCCCCAGTACAAAAAGCTGAAGTCCGCAGGGCCTCATTTCCCCTGCTCTCACCCCGGAGACTTTGTAAGTGGGATCGACAGAGCGCAGGACAGGGGAATTAATTGACCTCAGTGGTCAGGCTAGGGTGAACATTGGCCATTGACTGGTTTCTGCTTCCAATCCACTGGATCATTTAGGGATTGAGGCTATAACAAAACAGAAGAAACTTTGGTGTATTGAAACTGGTCTTGGTACCTTACTGTTGATTCTGTGAGGAGAGCTGGGGCAGATTTTTTGGGGTAGGAGAGTCCTTTCCACCTAGTAATGTGATTTTGGGGGTGTGGGATTTACAGAGTAGAATTTGGAAAGGTTAAAAAAATTGGGGCATAGGGCAGCTCTTGCAACTCTGTGAAAGAGCAGTCCAAAAAGATACATTATTGCCTATGATAAACTGAGCCAGAATGGATATATTAGAGAAACTTAAGTATTTACTTGGTGTGGATTACTGCAACTTATTTTGTTAAAATTTATTGACTTACTTTATGGTGTCTTAAGTTTAAAAGGATTTTATTATTAGTTTTATTATGTACCAACCCCCAAAGACTTCAGCTTGTGCTGGAGCTCAGGCCTGGGATTTGCTGAAGTGCAGAGGAAGTAAACGTGGTTTAGGTCATCTGTATTGACTACTGGTGTTTGACATCACAAGTCCATTCAGTCTGGCTAGTGTAGAATAACAGTTACTAAAAATTTGTATAGTAAAAAAAGCTATTTTCTTCCTACATAGCTCGACTCTATAAGAAGATGTATCTTTTGACTAAACTTCCTTAGTTTTACTGCTATAAATGCTCCTCGGAGTCTTACATGTGATATTTTAAAAACTCCTAGATACGCTTACTCAGTGTGGATGGTTTTGTCTCAGAAATATAGCTGCACCTACAGTTCAAAAAAAGGTCAGAGCTGTAGAAAACTATACGTGTATCTTCTCCAAACAATGTGAAGTGCTAGTACTGCATGTATGCATTGTTCAAGAAATGAAATAATTTTTAGTGAAATGAAGCAAGCAGATAGAATCATCAACAGAACTGCTGGGAAAATTAGTCAAGGCTTCTAAAGCAAAACACTTTATTCCTGTGGAGAAAATACCATTGGCTTTTTATTGGTATATGCATAGATTGGGGGGTGGGGTGAGTGTTTGCTTTGTTCTTTCCACATAGTACACAGAAATTTAGATTTTTAAGACTTCACCCAGGAGAACTGCTCTTGCTAGGTGGCTGTGTTGTATTTGTTTGTGGAAGAGGGAAGGGAATGATTTGCTGTAGATGTAAGATTTAACTCTACCTAGTTCTGTGAATTTAAGCTTCTCTTGCTATAACGTTCAACTTAATCCTTATTTATTTCAGAAAGAAATGAATGTTTTGGTTGCATGAAGTCCAGGAATGAAATTCTAGCACCAAGGAGGTCAACAGCAAAACTGTTACTAAGGTCAACTATCTTAGTTTTGTCCCAGAAATTCCTTCCCTGGGCTTGCTAGTTCTTTGAACAATCATGTAAAAAATGACATGCCTTTAACAACAGATGATTTAGTTTGAAAACAGCTGCTCTTTCATATGTGCTAAAGAAACTCTGTATGTCAGCGATATATTGTTGAATAGCTGTCTTCTCTGCTTTCTGAAATCACCTATGTTGACTGATTTTGCATGTAGTTATTGCATGTCCTAGAAATGGACATTTGTAAGCTGCAGTTTAATTGATCTTCTGATATTGCAACTCTTTCTGCTTGAAGCTGGACCTAGGTTGTTTGTGAGGGTACTGCTGGAGGTCTTGGGAAAAGCAAGTCAGTTTTTTTAAAGAAGAGAACAGCTGTTGTTGATATGATCAGCCAATTTCGTTGGTTAGCTGGAGATTCATTCTATTAATCTCTTTGAAAATACAGAGCAGAAGATGTAATTAAAAACAGTTTCAGGTTAAAAGAAATAATTTACCACTGCATGCCATTTAAAATCTCTTGTGTAACTTGAGAAAAAGAAACGGATCGGTAATATAATTAAAAGGAGTTAATTTGGGAGTTCATTTCTGCATTGCCGTAATTTTGGTTTTACCTTATGTGTATAGGATATAGATGTATCTATCTAAAATGTGAATGCTTCCTAAAAGCAGTGTTCATGTCTCTAAGTGGTTAGAACTTCTGCGTGAAAAGATGAGAGTTGAGGCAATGGTGTCTAGTGCTGTGCTCTAACTATGGGGTGCTAAAGCTTTTGTCTCCTTCCTCTTCAACTGAGGGCTTCAGTAGCTTGGGGGAGGGTGAACAGGGCTAAGTTAATGAAAATTCCCCTTCCTTTGCTGATACTGTGCACTCGGGAAAAAATTGACCCTTCTAGCCAGCAATTGTATGTGAGATTACTGATGTACTTCTAGTATGTAGTCACGAACAACCTTTTTTGATAGTGGGTTTAACATCTTTGAAGGAGCACAGCTAGATCCAAAACAAGTATTTTTTCTGTAAAATCCGTACTTCTCATTTCCAGATGTTCTAATCTTTAAGGATGAATTGGCTTCTTTGTGTGACTTACGTTGCCCATGCAAAAATATCTTTCCCTTTGAATTTGCATGCGATTGATTCTATGAATAGAAATGGCACAATGCTCAATGTCAGTGCCTTGTTTTCTTAACTTTGTTTTTTACTTCTGTTTGCAAACATTTAGTGGTGGTGAAAGCAGTTCTAAGTGTGCATGACTGCAACTGTGAGAAAACTGATATTAAAAATGAGGGTCTGGAATTGGTCTTGAGTGCATGCAGTCTAACTCCCTGAGCTGTGAAGCAAGTACTGACTGTATCTTTCCTGGTTTTTGTTGTTGTTTTTGTTTTGTTTTTAAAGCTTTTTTTTTCCCTAAAACCCTCCATTGAAAAAGATTCCATAATGTGGGATAGGATTTTGTAATACTTTTGCTTAAATTCTTTGCAACTTCTCTCCATTCCAAATCAAGCTGATGTCTGTCTGTTCTGTGCTTAGTTAGATAGAGATTGATGGATCACCATACCTTGTGTGGAGACTCCTAGATATTAAGAGCCATTCAGAGGCGTAATGAAGCAATTTATTCATTAATGGGATGTAGAAGTAATGTTTTAGAGACTGTTTTTTCCATCTAGGTGATGGTATAATTTAAGGTTTGCATCTACAAAACTTGTGTGTTAAACACTGCACAGGTAGGCTTCACTTTTCCTTTGACCTGTTGTATGCCTGTTTCCTGCCTCATTTTTGCTTGTGGAGGAAATAATTATCTATTGTTTATCTAGTATGTTTTACCTTCAAGGATGTATTACTCCCCTTTTCTCTATTATGCCTCTATCACATTGGCCACTTATCCAGAACCTGTCCAAGCAGTCAGTTTAAAAGCTGTGTAGACTTTTGCAGTCCTCGAAGTTTGCTCTGTGTGTTTATAATGTTAGCTCTGTAAGCACGCACTTCCTGAAGCTGCAAGTAATCAGACAAAACAAAAGAAGTAAAATACTGTATTTTGCGAGGCAGCAAGCACTCTGTGTGGGGCGTTTTTCCATCCTGTCCTATGCACAAGGAATTGCAACTGTGATTGTTCTGCCTGCTTAAAAACATCTTGGCAAGCCACAAATAATTTAGATGTATTTCAGCTGGGTTGAGAACAATCTAGCTTACAGATGACTATTAAACTATATATAGACCATCAGTTCTTTCCAACTTTGTGGCATATATAGGCAAGATACTCTATTTCTTCTTGGAGCTTTGCACATACCATTTTCCTTGTCTTTGTTGCTGGTATTTTACAGCTCTGTCTTTAAATACAAGCCCCAACATAAGTCCTTCTGCCACAATAGCTGTTTAAGTGTATGCTCACAGGCTAAACACCTTACTTCTGAGCTAAAAAAGTGACCTGCTTTGTAGTCTTTTATTTGTTTATGAATTTGTTTGAAATGCAGAGATGTTATCAGGCAAAATATTAAAGCCCATTATTTAAACTGTTCTGTACAATCCTGGAAAATTTTAACCTGGATGCAGATACAACACAGAGAGTTTCAGGAAGATATGCCTTTCAGCAATTGGAGGCAGATGGTCCATACTATAAATCTAAGCACGGATGGGAAGGTTTCTCATGTGTGAGAATTAGATTTCCAAGTCTTATGAGTAGATGGTGGAGTTGAATTACATACATGTTTGTTTGTGTTTTGTCTTATGGAAGATTTTTCCAAAGGCAGCGTTAAGTACATGCTGTGAAACTGTTCAGCCTCATTTTGTTGACAGACCCTTCCTCTTCTCTCTCCATACTATTTTATGTTGTTTTCTTAGATTATAGCTTGTACTTCATCCTGACCAAAATTTATGTGAAGTATTAGATCAGCGTCAGCTACTCATGTCACTTAGATTTTGTTGCCTTGCTGTCTCAGCCAGCCTGTGGGAGCCTCGGTGCGGATTGTGGAAAGACAAGAAGGTGCTATTGGGGAAGCATTCGAAATAGTCTTGCTTTAAGCTCCACTCAGAAGGGTTTTGCTGTATGACGTCCTGGCCAAAAGAGTGTTTTTCTTTGTATTTGTCATTTGGAAGACACTAATGAGATACAATTCAAACAATATTTTGAATAAAATCAGTACACCAGTGCAAAAACTTATGACTGTGAAGCTGTCAGACTGGTTCTGAATAACATGAGCTTCTGTTTTACAGCCTTTTCAAAAATGTGTGGTGCTTTAAGTACATGACTCTAAACCATCTCTAGTTAGCATTTTGGAACAAATGGAACCTTCAACACTTAGAACTTTAGAGCTCCAAATTAGTCCTTTATTTCAGAAGGATGAGAAGCTTCAACTAGATTGAAAAGAAAACGGTCAGAAAAATTACGTCTAACATCTAGATAGACTCAGTATCTCCTTTTTAAAAAAATTGTTGCATTAGATGACTTTAAATTGCACAAAGAAAAAACAATCACCTCCTTTCATTGCATTTGTGACTATTCATAACTGGATAGTTAAGTGCATTTGAAATTTCCTTGAATAAATAAAAAACGTTTTTCCCAATACATGTAAAAATAGTGTCCTTTATGCAGGATACCAATGTAGTCTTAGTAAAGTGTCCAGTTTTATTCATATAACGTAGAACTTATTCAAGGAAGAAGTTATAAGCTTGCTTTCTTCTCACTGAAGTGGAATATATGATCATGTAAATATTAAACAGTTTGAACTTTTGAGACACATCATATAGAAAATAGGCTGAAATATGTCTGTCAGAAAAATAATGAAGGAAAAAAATTTAATGGCAGTTCTCATTACTAAATGTGTGGTGATTGGTACGTTTGCTGATTATATCCAGAAATGTATGCTTATGTGTGTAACTGAAAGAATAACGATGGATCACATTATTTGTTTTACATTGATGAAGGATCTTTATGTTTTGGACTGTGGGTGAGTGCTTAGTCATGTTGGAAAGGACCGTCCAGCAAGTCTGAGAACAACTGTTTGCTAATCAATGACTTGTAACCCATTTTAGAGAGCTTTACAGCTTTGCTAAACTAAATCCTTGATACTACTCTTCTTATCTGGGTCGCACATTTTATTCTTACTATTAAAGCAGACCCTGTGAAAGCCGTCTGTGACGAGATGTTGGCCTTTGCTGGGTTCCTCTAGTCTCCCACTTTTCCTGTCCCTCTATCTGAAACCAAATTTTTTGTGTCGTCATACTGTAAAAGACAGCTTAAAAAGTATGTGTTTGAAATCCTTTTTTCTCTTTACCAACACAATCTCAGGTTTAAAAATGAAACTTTCAGAAATTGAGCCTGTTGCCATTATAGCTTTCCTTTAGCCTTCCATGCCTTTATATAGCTTTGTTTTTAATAGTGAGGTTAGTTTGTGCTAAACAAGGGTGTTTTTTGGCTTTTGAGGAGAGAAATTGGAAATATTTAGTTGTCTGATAATATCTTGATTCCTTAGTCTATTAAAACAGAATTAATATTGCTGGTAGTTTTTAAAGTGACGGGTGTCCTTTCTAACCCCTCTTTACTGGCTTCCTGCCTTACGTTGTTTTGTACAAAACTGAAATAGTAATAAAATTCTGAATTTGGTAAGCATCACAGTGTGTCATTTTTCATAATCTATCACTTCATATACTAAAACATGCGGGACGATAGTTGAACCATTTAATATCTCATCTGTGTTTCATTCAGTGGTTGCTTATAAAGAGTTAACTTTTAAACCCCAGTCACCCTTCACCAAAACAGCTTGGATGTCAATCGATGAGCTATTTAGTGACTTAACTGTTTAATTCCTGTATGGTTTTTCTTATGGGTAGGCACAACTGGACATGCAGTGTCTGGCAGGTCTAAATGAGTTTGCAACGGTCTTATTTGTAACAGGAAACTTGGCTTAGATATAATACAGATGACAAATTTATGCCATTAATATTGGTGCAAATTTGTAAAATTAGTTTTAAGCAATTTACACTAATTTTTTGAGGGGACTGCAATCTAGTGGTTTTTATACTATTATTTTCTACTGATGTGATAACTATTTTTTGATTTTTTTTTTTTGAATGAGGTATTTTAATTAGTTAAAACTTGTGTGAGAGCTCTTCGAGGCTTTTGGATTTTTTTTTTTTTTCAGTAAGAGCTTGCTTATACCTTCACTGTTTTGTAGTCTAAGAACATATATATCTGTAATGGAGCAAGCTTCTTCATTAGCACAATTTATATGAGCACCATTAGTAATTCCATGCCAGCAGTTGTACTCGAGGTGATCGTATTTGCATGAAAATACAAAGATAGACTGAAACAAACTGTAGCTGTTGTTGCATCCTTGCTAAAAAAATTGAGTCCAGTTGGAGTTTTTATCACATCTGGACTGTGCTCTGTGTGTGCAGAGTCTTACTGACTTACTCTGTGTGCTTCTGCTCACTGACATACATATGATGGGTCTTATGCTTTTTTACTGTTGTATCTTGTACAACTTTAGGACATTTAGCGTACTGTTGCTACATAAAAAATCAGGAGACTGAAGAAGGCGTTTGGAAGTTAAACTGCAGGGGATGGGAAATGGAGTTTTTCAGTGAGGCGTGAACATTGGTAAGGAGAGGTGGTGCAGAATGGAAAAAACTTGCTGGGATTTGTGAGAAATGACTTCTCCATGGATGCTGATCAGAGGGTGGAGCAGCTCTGATAAATTAGGTGGTTAATGACAGCCAGTCTGTTACTCTTCCGACAAGGGTGAGTAAGGGGAAGGGGGTGACAGGAGCAGGGAAGGAGCAGAGAGAGTGGCCGTGAGCATGGTTAGAAGTGAATAAGAACTGAACAGATATAATATTTTCCTGGAGGATGTTGACCATCACAGGAACAGTCCTGTCCACAAGTCTGCCTTCAGTAAATAATCCAATGTATTACAGAACAGAATTGGTAGAACTCAGAATTAATAGGAGCAGTTGGCTCACCTCCTTCTGGTTACCTAGGAGGCAGGATGAGAGAAAGGGGAGGACTTCTTAGGTGAAGATGCCTTGATAATGGAGCTGTTTGTTCTACTAGTAATTTCTCACATTTAAAAACATAATTAATAGAACTTAAAATTGCACAGAGTTTTTCCTATGAAGTTATATATTTGGAATGCTCACTCTGCTGGAGAAGACGAGTTTAAGGTCTTGTCACTCTTACTGTGAAACCAACAGCAGCTGAAACACGTTGAATAAACCAGCGTCGCTTTTGCAGTTTTGAGATGCTGAGATGTTACTCCAGCATCAAGATTTGTGGTTTAAGCCACTTTAATGTGTGTTTGTAAATCAGATACATGTTTATGACATCCGAACTGCTAATTCCCTTCCCACTAAATAAACCTTTAATATTGATCATATATTGAAAGCTTTATTATGATTTTCTGGTGTTTAAACACTCTTTTTTTTCTTATTAAATGTAAGCTGAGGTCTTGCAAGGTATTACCACCTCTCCTTCCTTGAGAGGCTGTCCGTCACTATATAGTGCGTTCTCTATTTTGTGAGTGCAGTTGGTAAGATGTATGTGAAGGGTAAATCAGAGAATTGTATTCCACCAATACTACCGCTTCTGAGGTGGGCTCAGCCTTGAAAGTGGGAGCTGACAGGCAGTCGACTATACTTCTGCTTATGGCCTTTCCTTTCTTAGTAGTCTGCCTACCCCCAAAACTGCAAGTATAAAGTAAGTTCTGTTTTCCTTTGAAGACCTGTTGTACTGTATTTGGCAACTGAACCCGAAGTATGAGATGCAGGAGAGTAAGTTGTATTAAATGCAAATTTTGACTCAGTGCAGCTAGAACTACTACTGAATAAACAGGTCAACATGCAAATACCATTCCGTTTATGATTTGTCTTTTTTGATTGTTGTTGTTAGTAGGTAACTGACAGTGTCTTAATGTTACCAGTGTGCATAGTGAAATTGAAAGTAAGGGGAAAAATCTGCTTCTGTAAATCTATGTTCTGTCTTCAGTGAAATTACTAGGTATTTTTTAAACACTAGTGTTTGTGCCCTATCCTAAAGATACAAATGCCACTACACCCCTCCAGACCTTTTCCCCTAAGCCAAAATGTGCACGCTGTGTTGCAATGAATGACTGAGGCGTCTGCTGTATTAACATGGTTTCTCATGAGCTGCCTTCTTAATATAAGCTATATAAAGAATGTTTATGGCTGTGGCTAGACTCAAACATAAAGGAAATCTCTGTGGAAGTTGTTTTCATGCAACCGAACTTTAGTTTTGAACTGTGTCTGTTAACTGAAATCTTAACATTTGTTGGTATCTTAAGTGAAATAAAGAGAAATAATCTCCAATATAATTCTGAAAAGGAGTATTACTTCAGTTATCTTTAACCAAAAGGTAGGTTTTAACATGAAGGTTTATAACTTTCACACTGCTGTGACTGTTTCTTGGCTCCTGCTTGGAAATGTTCCTTGGCAAGTGACATATCTTCTTAAGAAAAAACCCAAAAGCAAAACCTGATGAAATGAGTACTTTAAATTCAGTGTAGTTCATAGAATTGCACCTCCTCCTTAAAGTCTTGCAACCTGCATGCTTTCAAGTTGGTTTTTTTTTTTTTTTTTAGCTTTAAGTATTGTGAAGGGCAAAAGAAGTTAACCAGTTATGGATCTCCTAAACAGTCAAATATATCATGTTTTATATACATATATATAATTTTAGTCCTGCAAAGAAGTGGAATAGCCTATTCAGTTCTTACCAGCTCTGTTGAGTACAGGCGATTTGTTTAATTCTTGCGAGATGGCAGTTTTCTAATGTTTAGGATTGTAGCAAAACTGGCTCTAAATTATTATAAATATTGAATGCATCAAATAAATGGCCGTTTGCTTTATATGTGTCCATTGATGTACATGTATTTACTTCAGCTGTGCACACTTACTTGCTGCTCATCTCTTTTCTTAGTGATTCCTATGGTTAGTTGTCTCGTTTTGTTTGTTTCTTTTGGGATGAGTAATTCCATTTTACATGGAAATGGATTTTTACCTGCTTATGTCAGATTTGTTTTTCTTCTTGAACTTCTATGCCTAAAAATTTTCCATGGGAATGCTTAGTTATTTTTTTGTGACTGCAGAGCTAAACTGTTGCGTACAGCTTTGTCATCTGTGGACAGTGATGACAAGATGCGATTCAATTAACCTGACACGATGCATACTTTTGACACTAGCAAAATGGAGAAGAAAGCGTTCGGAATCATTGTTGTTTGAGAGGTTGCCTGTGATTAATTTTGAAGATGCAAAGTGCTTACTGGATCTCTGTTATCTGTTGTCTCCCTGTGTCAACTGTCTGTGCTGAGTGGCTTGAATAGTCTTTCTGTGTTCTGTTATTGTTGATAGAAATGCATCTATTTGTTTTTATGTGACAGATTTAGTGATGACTGGAATGTTATGCTCGCATTACATGGGTGTTTCATCCATACATGCTAGAATTGCTTAGTACCTTATTCACCACCCTGATCAATGTGTACGGGACACATATTGCTGCTAAATACCTTCATTTCACCATTTAAGATAACATAGTACTTTCCCAATTTAAACTTAAAACTATTAATGCAGAATATTCTGTTGCCCGAATTTCGTCGCTTTGGGGCATACTTGCTGAAGGAAAGTAGAGAAAAATAGTGTATAGTAAGTGTAGCTTTATGACTACTGCTCATACACAGAAGTACAAATTTGAATTTTACTGAAACATATTGAAACTTGGTTGGAAAGCAGTTCAAAGAAGTGGGATGTACCCAAAAGTCTATGAAAGCAGAAGTTTCAATTAATAGAAATATTGAGATGTATCAAACCCATTTAATGAAGGTACAGTTTTCTCAGTGCAGGCTCACTGTTCATTCGGTAGCACGTGGTTGGCTGGATTCACAGATTGGGTTCCACAGCAGTAACCAGATGCTTTTGTTGTTACTGGGAAAAAATGTATTGCTTTTCACTGAAAATGTGTATTTGCCTTGAACAAGAGTCATGTACTTTTCTTGATTATTGAGAACAGAGCTTTTACTGTGTGTGTAGCAGCATTCTTGATTTAAAACAAAGTTCACTACAGAATTGCTGTATTCTACTATTAGGGGTAGCGTTGGAGTTCTTTTGTAGACAAAACTCCCATGTCCAACTCCCTTAATAAGCAAGTTACTACTAATACTTTTGGGTTTTGGAGCCAGGTTACTGTGATCAACCTTGGATAATTACAATGTAATTACAGTAAACCTGGTAATACTTCTTGATACTAGGTTCCTGACAGGAAGTCAGCCATTTTTTTGTGTGTGTGTATTCAGAGAATATTTTACTAAGCAAAATAATATGTGATGTGAGCAGGGTAACTGGCAAATAAAAATATAGGTCATGTTTTTAAAGAAATAAAATTTTTGGAAGACACTCTTCTCTGAAAAAAACTATTCCACAGGGATATTTTTTTGTAGCCAGATTAGAATATGTTAGCATTTCACATGCCCTAGCCCTCTTTCCTAGCTTTTTGGTGTATCACCCATTTTGGGGCCTATTTAAAGCTTTAGTTGTTTTATGTTCTTTTTGTGGGTGTGTTGTTGTTGTTAGTACAGTATTTCAGTTTCTTGCTTGATTTTCTCCAGAGCAAGATGACTTCTGAATTGTTCAGGCTGAAAGGAACCTGTTATTTTCTGTGTGTTTCTCTTTGGAATCTTTTATTTCCTCCCCTACCTGCCCCAGGAGAAATTACATTATGGCTTAGAATTTGCAAGGCTGACATCCCTCACCCCTTCCCTGTTATTAAAAAATACTTATTTTTCTGCCAGTCTGAAGCCGTTAAATGAGATTTGAGAGTTTTTCTTTTTGTTACCAAGATATACATGTTTTTTCAGTTTCTGTTAGCTGGAAGTCAGTGGGCAAAAGATAACTCGTACATTCAAAATTGTACTGCAGACTTTTCCTGACATAGCTTTCTCAATCAGGAAGAATGGCATCCTTGACAGTATCCTAGCTGTGTTAATGTATAATTTATTGGTATAATTTGTTCTTGGGTCCATATTAAGATTTGTTTTTATAGCTATGTTGGGGAGTGCGCTGGCAGTATGGGGTGTGCTGGTATTACTGTGCTAAAAGGCTCCTGGTATGGATGTAACTTTCAGGAATGACCGAAGCCAAGAGCTAAGGAAGATTTTAAGAGAAACTGAATGTTGGTATGGATATTGTAATAGGCAATTATTATAAAAAGTAGATTTGGAGACAACAGAAAACCTCACATTTCAGTCTTTGAGCCATTCCGTGAAAAATTTGGGATATGGCTCCCTTTTATAAGCGGCAGGGAGAAGAGTAGAGTGTAGATTATCCCGCTCTTGTCTGTTACATGGCAGGGAATCATTTGATGTGCGGGAAGCTTGGACTCCCAGCTGCATTTGGGTGAGTGTGTCCATGTGAACTGTTAAAAAATGTGGTTTAGTGTAGCCAGTGTGCTCTGTGAAATGTGGCATAAGTGCAAGTGTGGGTTCAGTCTTGATGCTGATTGACTCTCTGGACTACCGGGTGATCTGGCATTACAAACCATGGAACTGTGTCTTGGCATACTAGTGAGAGCAGGTCCATCCAGCCAATTCCCCTTTATTGCTCCAGTGAAAATTGTTGATCCTACTAAAGGATACCGAAGCTTCCTTTTTTTTTTGTTTTCCCCTGATGTTTTTTCAGATTATGCAGATTCTGGATAAAAGCATAGCTGTAACTTCTTTTCTAACTTGTCCTGTAGCATAGTGTACTACTTGCTTCTGTTAGTTTGGTGGTTTAGAATGTGATGTCTGAAGCAGCTCCGTAGGTGTGAAAGTAGACCCTCCTGCATAATTTAAGTCTCTACTGATTCTGCTTTTATTCTTCTCATTGTTCCAAGGTATTAAATGCATTGTTAATTTCAAAGATTTCTAATAGATACCAGTTCCTGATTCATGATTTCATGATTAAAGGCCTACATTAAAAACTATTGGTAGATGTAAGCATCAGTGGGCGTTGGGGTGTTTTTTGTTGGTTTTTGTTTGTGGGGTTTTTTTAAGTGAAATATATTTACTTCAACTCTTTGTGAAAATTTGGTAAATACCATTTGACTGTTCCTGTGTATGATTTTGGGGGGTCAGGAGGTATTTTTCAGTAAAATCCATAGTGAGGTAAGCTTTGCAGATAAAGAAAAAAGGGCGGGTGTAATTTTATTTATTTTATTATTATTTGTTTTAATCTTGATGAACCCAACTGTACTTTCACATAGAGAGCCTTAGTCCATCGTTGCAAACAGCTGTGCTGGGTGCAGTGCTGTACCTAGCCGTTAATCACAGCCTACCGAGTGGAGTTTACCACTCCTGCAGCTCTGCCAGTGATAAAATCTGCATGACTGCTTTAATCCCTCCCCTTCACTTGGAAGCGAGAGATCTTAGCTGAGGGATGCCTATTACAAGTTGTAAAAACAACTTGTTTGCAGTTGCCTGAAGTTAGTGGTCCTATCAGCAAGTGGAATTAGGGAGAACAATACTTGGCAGGCCCGTGGTGATGACAGGCTAGAGGCATTTCTCTTTTCAGGTGTTCTAGAAGGTACATCTGGGGTCTGATAGTCAGCTGAAGAATGGGGGTGGTTTCTGTAATTTCCCATTGCTGATAAGCTGCGCGCCAGAACAGAAGGATGTTGTTTCTTTGTCCAGATTCTTCTGTAAATGAAATACTGATTCATATTCAGATGCCTTCAAGGAATATTTTAAAGTTTTTAGCAAATATTTGATGAATTGTATTGTCTGGATTAGAGCCAAAACTGCGAGTTGTGTATGGACCTTTAACATAAAAGTTAGATTGTGCCCTCTGGAATACGTGAAATAGTGGGAAGCATAAGGATTTTTTACTTTATGTTAGGAGCAACCTTAATTTCCAAAAGATCCAGGCTATCATTACCTGATCTGTTAGATAGAAGTTCTTGCTGTTCTTTTACTGTAAAGAATGTGCAATCTTGTATTCTGTTCTTCAAGCTAGGTAGGCTTGCATTATATAAAGGTTATAGCATGACCGGAGCAAACATGTAGAGTGCAATAGGGTGCACGGATGGATGCTCAGGATCATGTTAGCATTTCATTCCAGTTTGTTTTGCTGGTGATTTCTAAGACTGTAATTATAAAGGTAAGGTTTTTTTTTATCCTCTGTGTTGATTTTTAAAATATTCCGTGTCACTTGTCAGAAATCTATCAACAACAATTATCTAATAAAACATTCAGCAGTGCCTTCAACTGAAGTTTGAAGTATTGAGGATAAAACATAAATCACATATGCCAGGAACATAGCAGCAGTTTAGTTGTTTTTTGGTTGGGTTTTTTGTTTGTTTGGGTTTTCTTTTTGCAAGCTAGGAAGTAGTGACCTGATAATCCTTTAATGCAAAAAGCTCTGGTAGACATTCATAATTAAGATGTGCACAACTTGTTGATCTGCCCCTCTGATGTCAGTTGACAAATCAGGGCATCCCTTTGGAAGTAGGGTGGGAGAGGTTGTTGTCCAAATCTTAAATATAGAATTGCATAAAAAGAAAGATCTTGTGCATTTCCTATGAACTCATAAATAAAGGAATAGAATGTGTTTGTGGAAGTGAACTAAGTATCTTAAATATAGAAGTGCTCTTACGATATAGTGGTTTTATCTTAATTTATGCAATAATTTCTGGTGACCCCAACCCAAATGTTGTAGGACTATGTAACTTTCTGAAAGGGAACCTGTTTGAATGTCTCTTTAGTCTAGTTTTAGTTGACAGCTAACATTTTTTTTTTCTGAGAGTTTTTTAATGGGTTGGAATCTCAGTACGGTGGTGTGGGGTTTTTGTTGGTTTGGTTTGTTTTGTTTTGTGTTTGGTGTTTTTTTTTTTTAAACACTAGGTGTTTTGACTCTTATTTTTAACTTCAGAGCAGTGTTTTGCTACCTAGTTCCTTCACTGATAGGAATGTTAGTGTGGGGAGCCTGGCACTTGCAGGCGCATGTTTTTGTCTCTTTTGAAAGCAGATCTAAGTTATTTACTGGAGATGTTCTGGAGGTTTCCCAAGTCCTTCACTGCTCCTCTTGGGCAGTTAGGGGAACTAGTGAGCACAGACAGCTTAGCGGAAAAAATGTGATGAACACAGTTGTAAGGGGTTGTTATTTTCTAGTAACTGTAATCTCCAACAGTTTAATGTGTTGAGTACAATTTTATGATGCAAATAAGCCAGTCCAATGGCTTTTTCCTACAAAAATCTCCCTCATTCCCGTACCCATGGTTTTGCAGAGGAAGGCACTGAAAGACACAGCAGTCAGCTCTGGCATTTATTGATCTTCCTGAGTCAATTCAGTTGATTAACTGGTTGGCTTTGTTTTTTGCCTAAAGGAAAACCAGCTTTTTGCTAAATTAGTGTGCCATTTTGGCTAATAGAGGAGTGTGGTTAGCGTAAGAACAACAGAGTTTTGGGAGAAAGCATTGAACCTCTTCTCCTGGCAATGAGCAGTTGGGTCATCCCAGCTGCACTGAAAAATGATAGCAGGTGATCAGAAGTCAACTTTAAGCCTGTTTGCTACTGTCTTTGACGTGCTCTTTGAAGAGGTAGACTATAAATCGGAAGTTTTGTAGTCGGAGCAGTCCAAGAGAGTGATTTGATGGGGTTTGGGGGGGTGATTTTTGTGTTTTGTTTTGGTTTTTTTTTTTTTGTTTGTTTGAAGATCCACATACCAATCAAAAGCTATTTAGTTACGTGATGCAAAACATGAAGTTTAGTAGAAGTTTATCCTGCTGGTTTAATTTTTTTTTTTAAAGATTAGCATTAACCTTTTACTGGCTGGCTCCATTCCCGAGCAGGTATGAATCTGGAGCAAACGCAAAAACCTTGTGCTATATAACGTGATAGAAGTGTAATTGTCAGTTCTTACACCTAGTCTGAATTAGATGTGTAAATGTACAGGTCTAATGTTAATCACATTAACATAATCCTATAAGTCAGGATGGGACCAGGGAAATGGGCAAATGAATTTCAGTGAAGCTTTTTAAAAGGATCTATGCTAAAGTATTGGGAAGTGATCTGCTCCTTGATGTACTGTGCTAATACTTTCATGTAATTGTATGTGAACTCTTATCTGTGAAAATACGCTTCCAGAGTAGTTTAACTCCCTTAAAACATATTTTTACATGGAGGTTATCTGAGTGTTTGCTGCCTTGGCTGCGCTTTCATGCTGGTACTTGTCAGATCTCTCTGGGAGCTGGGCTGGTTTGTTAAGATGTCAAGAGACCAGCTAATATTGTATAATTTTCTGCTCAGTTAGCAAGCTGAAGTAGCTCATTATGGGCTCGGATGAATGGTAATACCAAAGCAGGAAAGAAGGTGAGGCCATACATGAGTGATATAATTTCCTTGCACTGTCCTGATACCATACTCTTAATACTTTTTCCTGGGAAATTGGAGAACTTGGAGACAATAATTTCTGCAGGTTTTAGGAGCCTCTCCCTAGTCTGTATTGGTGTGTTTTGTTTTTTTTTTTAAATGGTTTTAAACACAGTTTAAGAGAAATCATAGTTATGCAAGGTAAGTTATTTGAATAATTGCTGAAGGTATGTTTATCTATACTGGTCCATATGCATATGTATTGAATAAATAATCGTATACTGTTGGTCGTACTTTTTTGCATAGAGGTCACTTGGAATACAGACTAGGGTAATGTAAAACCTGAAATCCTGGTGCCTAAAGAACTGATATGAAAAATAGTTTTTTTTTGACGATCATCTTTTTCAAGCTTGCATAGTATATATTCCTGGCTAACAACTTTGAGTGTACGCAGTCTTAGAGTTTTAGTTTTATAGAGTACCTGGATTCTTCCAGTATAAGAAAGGTTCTGTAGTAAAAATATTGGAAAACACTGCAGCTGTAAGTAGCTATAAAAAAAAAAAAAAATATGATCAGCCACAAGAAAATGGAAGTTTTATTGTATTGTAGTGTTGCTACTACACCACTGTGCATATTTGATTTAAAAATAAAAGCATACCATGATTGCATGCACAAATGTTAATTAGCTTTGTTCCCTACACAAGTGCTGAAATACCAATTTCGCTTCTATGATGTAAAGCAATTACACATCCACTTGTTCAATAACTATCAATATCTGTCTGTTTTCATGTATAATAACCAAATCCAGTAGTTATAGTTCAGTAAGTTAATATTACTTGGCTCTCTTTAGAGGCATTACATCTTCATATTCTGTTGTGAATATGTCGTTATCTCTCTATAACAACTTAATCAGTATTTCTGTGCTTTTTTTTCTCTAAGTGGGAATAAAAGTAGATTAAAAAAGACTTGATTTTTAATTTGTTTTCAGATATTAGTGTTTTGTGGTTTTTTTTCAAATCAAATGAAATAAAGTGAAAATGTTTCAATCTTTCTCTTGCAGTTTACATTTATAACATAATTTCTGTTAAATGTTGCATTCTTTAGTTATTTTTGGAGGGAATTTGCCCTGTCAATTTTATGTGGATTACAGTTGAGTAGAACTGGACAGACTGAGTTAATTTTGAAATGTACTGGCTCTAAATAGTGCTGTGCTTGGGGAAGAGAATCTGAATTAAGCCACCTCAAACTAAAGAGACCTCTTACTTTCTCTTTCATAGTTTGTGTTGCTATCACTTGGTAGTAACTGGCTTCCAGTGAAGTGATTAGTTGATTCAAAACCGTTTGAGTGCTAAATAAATTCATGCAGGAAATATTTGTTTAGCTTGGAAAATATATTCAGAAATTGCTTGCGCATGACATATAAAAGCAATGAAATTGTTCACCTTTTCTTCAATGTGAGCAGCATTAATTGCATTCTTCCTTTTTCTCTAGTTAAAGTACCTCGTAATTTTCGCTTGTTGGAAGAACTTGAAGAAGGGCAGAAGGGAGTAGGTGATGGTACAGTAAGCTGGGGCCTTGAAGATGATGAAGATATGACACTCACCAGATGGACAGGAATGATTATTGGGCCACCGAGGGTAAGTGTGATGAATTAAAACCTTTTTATTAAGTTTGTAGGCAATACAAAATGCAAAAAAGATTACTTTGTTACTGTGTAAAGGAATTAGTGAAAATTTAATATATGAAGTTGTAGAAGCACTGTATATTCATGTTAGAATTCATTATTTCCTGGCATGTTAGTAAGTGTTTTCAGTCTAACCTCCCCTAGTACCTGTTTCTGCAGCTGTCACTATAAGCCGGTTGTGATTTGAGACTAATTACTGAGTTAGGAATATACTCAGTCTGTATTTCCATCATTACTGCATGTAAGTGTACAGTGATAATGCAGCAAACAGGGTAATTGTCTTTCCACAGTTCGTCATATGTGCCTAGTAATTTCAATTCTGTAGTGACCTGGCAATGCATTTTCAACTTTTATAAGTTTTATTAAATAGTCTTTCAGCATAGCAGTTTATGCAATTCAGTTGAATCATGCCGAAAGACCAAGGCAGTTCTTAAGTACTTCTAATAACATAAAAGATATACAGAAAGTTTGAATCATTCTGACCTTGTAAGTTCTGTGGAATGTCGTCTAGACTGATAAAATGAGCAAGAGAAGTAATCGTCTCTAGTGTCTGAGTATCAGCCTCATCAGATATGGATGGACACATCTTTACTTGACTTCTGTGCGTGCTTTCTCATCAGTTACAATGTGATACAAAAGATCACTGTGTAAATGAGAACTTTAAATGAGCAATGCTTCAAGTAGCTCCAGGTTAGCATGTGTCTTTCAATGCTAACATGAGGTCACTATCTTGTGTGTCCTTCAGTGCTGCAGGGCTTATTGGAAGAACTATTGAAGACAAGAACTTAGATCAGAAATTGGCCTCAGTAAAGATAATGTTTTCCATAGTAACAGAGTTCCAAGGTTAGATTCAGTGTCATTCAAGCTCCTTTTGTAAGTCAGAATTAGCTGCAACTTGCAGCAGGCCGTGATGAACATCTGTATAACTGTGGTGAGCTCCTGAGATATGGATGCATTTGAGAGAGAAGCAATTTAAAATGTAATGATGGTATGCTTTGGATACTAGCTTCTTGGCATCACAGTGTTTGAATACATTTTAAAGAAGGTTTGTAGTCTTACAGGTCTTGAAAAGAACTTTAAAATGTGAGCTAACTAAAGTAGTGTCTCCCTGACTCTCCAGACAGCCTCCAGAACTGCCTGTGACTGGTTTCTGGTTCAACCTAACACATCTTTGAATGGAGTGATTATTATGTAGGAGCCCATATGTTTTAAAAAATAAAACAAAAACCAACCTGGGATGCACTCTTAATTCTGGTCAATTTATATTGCTGTCATTTTATTTTCTTTGTAAGAGATTACCTGCAACTAATATTTTGGGCCATTTCAGGGACATGCAGTCTTGCTGACAGAATGACTTGCAGTATGTGGTGACTGTAGACAGTGAAACCCACCAGCTCCCAAGCCAGTAGTGGCACCTTGTTACGAAGAATTGCATATCCGGTTTCAGGAGATGGGTGTTTTTGGAATTGGTTGAGTTACATAGACAGTGTGTAGCTAGGCAGAACACAGAGAAAGTTGCTAGTACTGTCCACATCATTAATTTCTTCACATACGTAGCTTCTACAGAGCTCTGCTACAATTGCTTATCGGGTTTTGGGTTTTTTTTGTTTTTTTTTTTTTTTCCTTGGTTCATTTGAAGGGTGAACCAACATGGAGGGGGGAGGAGAAGACTTGTTTTCTATTAAAGGAAACATTTTTCTGACCCTGAAAAAATTGGGTTTTTAGGCTTTTTGGGAGCTGGTCAGGGATGATTGCCATGCAATAAAACAGTGACTTGAAAAACATCAGAATGAAGAAGCCACCTGGATAGGAGTAAGGGAATGAGAAGGAGTGCCATTCTTATGATTTTTTGGAGTTGTGAGAAGTGCATATACATTCTGGCCTATTTTCAATACAACTGACAGCATCTATCTCTGGGGAAGTAAATTGTTTTATCTGAATGAGTAACGAGAACGTTTGCTACTGTGTTTTCTTGCTGTGGTAGCAGCTATGTTACCTGTAGCAGGACAAGGTTAGTTTTATTTGGCATTTAGCTTTTAATGGGAAAGAATAATAGAAAGCATTTTTTTTCTAATATGTCCTGCTTTGCCTTTTGTCTTGCTGACTTGGTTGCTGCTCAGTCTCTGTGGCTTCTCAGGATTATAGGATGCAGTTAGGGTGCTTCAGTAGTCTGATTTCCACTGTGCCTTTTAATTGACCACAGAGTGGACTGTCACTTGATTACTTGACTGCAGGGTCATACTTCTACTTTTAGAGAGAGTTGGCTGGCTGATACACATCTTAAAGATGGTACTTCTGGGAAGTTCAGAGTCATATTACTGCTTTGGGTTCATGTTAGCTGTATCTGTTGTGCCAATGGAAAGACAGGTGTGTAGAAACTGAGTTTGTCTTCCTTGTGGAGCGTAGAGGCATGTGCATCAGTGACCAGCAGAGCCACTGATACTCTTTATTATGCATGGTCTACTTGACAAGATTGAAAAAAAGATGGAACTGTATTTATTTCTAGTTGGACTTTCTCACAATATATACTTGCACTTAAAATGATGTGTTCCATGGCCACTTTGGAGTGATGTCTTCTGCAAACTAGCTATCACTTTACTGTCCAAAGTTTAGAAATCCTCTTAGTAAGCCAAGTAGTACTCAGCTATACATATTTTCTGGAGTGTTATCTGGCTCTAGAATCTGTTTTTTGCAAATATTATTTTCATCTTGTTCTTGGTTGTGTCTTAACTGTTGGCTTATTGACATCTTTGCCTTTCCCAATTTCCATTTTTTTTTTTCAGTGTTAAGTATTGGGGG
>Ga0065711_1036150_pt1 | contig 21379 bp, 7 predicted proteins | sample Hoacrofraction12_FD_59098 | JGI IMG/M metagenome (GOLD analysis project Ga0065711, IMG submission 59098) | Hoatzin crop microbial communities from Cojedes, Venezuela - Epithelial fraction 12 v2 (version 2) | ecosystem: Host-associated > Birds > Digestive system > Esophagus > Crop | place... | reverse complement strand
AGCTGTTTATCACTTAATTGAAGGGGTAGCATTTAAGAGCTTTTCTTTTTGCCTTCTTGCTGGGTAGTTGTTACAGGGACACCAACTCCTCCTTCAAAGCTTCTCTTGATTTACATAATCCTGGTGTAGTGAGGTCCTGGTCCTCCTGTAGTGAGATGACCAGGACTTTTTGGGACTTTGTGGCAACGGCAATTCATGTGTGGTGTTTTTTTTTTTCTTTGGTTTGTTTAGGTTTTTTGTTGTTATTTGTACATTGCGTTCTACAAAACTGTAAGCTATGAAAGTTCTGGTTATGAGTACTGTGAGATGTAATAGGTAAAAAGTTAATCTTATGCAGTTGCTTTGAAAGGAAGGAAGATCAGATTGGTTTGAAGTGATCTGAAAAAATTATTTACTCTTAACTAATTAGTTGGGCTGCTTTAAAATCTGGTTACATAAACCTGCTTTTCTGACTGTATGCAGTTTTCTAGAAGAAAATGAGAAAATATTGAAATGCCCTGTGTGCATACACAGAGGGCAAGTAACGGGTTTTACTTCACATTTGATTAAACAAATCCACATCCCTGCTGAGCAGGGTTCATTCTGGCAGGAATTTTCCCTTCAGATTCATCGGTATTATATCTCTGTTTCATCTGTGTTCACCTCTGTCTTCACTTTGCCCAGGTGTTCAGAGTAAAGAAAGCTGAGACATTGTGTTCTTTTTAATTAGCATTGTGTGCATGCTCACCCATTTTATTTAATCCCTAAAATATTCAGCATTCATGAACAGGAATCGTTTTTTACAAACAATTTCAGTTACAAACTCTCAAACTAAATGGTGCGGTGTTTGGTTCAGATTGTTGCTCTGTTTAGAAATTGAGTTCTCGGTTCTGCTGGCAGTGTGCCCAAATGTGGGCAAGTCTAACGCTCCGTGCAGAGGCTCGGTAGATGGAGTTCTGCTGGTTTGTCTCGCGCGCTGCTCGGCTTCCTGTTCGAGGGGTTCATCTCTGCTGCTGGGAACGTCACTCACGCAAGGCAGCGCACTGGCAGCATGCAGGTCCTTCGGATGGATCTTTGTGATCTGTGTGATGGTTCCTGGGGCATTTGGGTGGGTTTTTTAAAATCTTACTCTGTTGGGACAAAATATACCCAACGAAGGCTTTTATTCAAACATCAGCAAATGGGTCCTACAGTTGGCCTATAGATACTTTGCTCTTGTTAGGAGGAGGTTGAATTTCAGAATTGATTTTATGTAGCTGTGGGCTGCTGCTGATTGGGGCTGGCCTGCTTTTTCATCCCTGGCCGTGTCCTGATGTTATCAGGATTGTACTTCCAGTATTGGGTCAAGAGATTGTACAAGGTGTGTCGGATCAACCACTTGAAGCCCTGGTGTCGCAGCAGATTTCCAGCATGTACTGTTCTGATTAAGTGATGGAAATAATAAAAATTCAATCACAGATTAAGAATTTAAAGCAGGATCAATGGGGTGCCTTCTCTTCTGGGTGGTGTAAATGGGATTTTGCCAACACACATTAATTCCAATGTCTCATTTGAACAGGTCCAGTGCTTCCATTGGTAGGTGACATTAGTACATAAAATAAGTTGTGGGTTTGTTGGGCTTTTTGTTTTGTTCCCCTCCCCCCCACCCCATGTTGTTGGATCCCAGACGAGATCTTTTGAAACTGAAGTGTAGAGGGGCATGCAAATCAAGCAAAGTAACAGTAAAGTTCTCAAGTAGACTAAGCCTGATACAACACACTCTTTATTTGGAGGATATTTTATAGCATCTTGGCAGGACTTAAAAATACCAGGTTGTAGTTTGTAAAGTGTGATTTGCTTCTTTGTTGCATACTGTGAACAACACTAGGAACGTTTGGGTGCTATTTGTGTTGCCAAACCTTGTGTATAGGGGGTGACACCGAATGAGGTGAAGTTTTATAAGTGTTTTCCTACTATTTGGTGCCGTGCCTGGTTTTGCTGTGCATCTTGGGTGTGTTCTTGACTCATATTCCTCAGCCCTCTTCTGAGTGACAATTATATGGAAGCTTTCTGAGAAAGGCAAAAATAAACAAGACGCTTTCAACTTTGTATTTAGAAAAGAGCAACCAGAGTTCTTCACTGCTTTGTTCATTTTCCAGCCTTACCTGTGTCACCCCTTTCTGCTGCTGTACATTGAGTTCTGGTTTTCTTGGCCAGGTGTCTGCTTTTTTAGCCTTCCCCCCCCAGCTGCTTCTCAGACCAGTACTGGTTCCCTTCACAAGAAAATACCTCCCACATCACTTCCATATGTTTTTTTCAGATTTTCGTAATATAATTTTTCTGGGGCAATACAAAGACAATTTGAACTAAACCTTCAAGGAAAATTATATTCCCATAGTTTAATTTACCTCTCCCCTTAAGTGTAGGTGCTTACCTTTTAAGCTCAAACAGCTCGGTCGTACACTATTAAAAGATTAACTCTTTAATCTACGAAGTTGTGTATACTTCTAACACTGTGTGGGTGTTGAAGATGTTGCAACAGAGAAGCTTTTAGGCCCTTCATTAAATTTATTGGAGGATGGTCGTGTGACTGCTTTATACTGCTTATCCACAGCCTGCCCTTGCAGCATACACCCCCCAGAGAGACAACACACAAAAGCTGAACAATCTTCTTTCTTTCAGGCCTTGGAAAGTCCTTGTGTTCTTTAAAGTTGTCTGTTTTTTTTCCAGCTGTGTGAGTTGTTATAATGGAGTTCCCTTAGCGAGTGTGTTCTTCCCCCTGACTCCAGCTGCTTCTGCTGTTGCTTTCAGATACAGGGTTTGCATTAAACCTGAGCTGTTAACAGTTTAATTGCCTTTCCACCCACTCTAAAACTTAAGGCTTTGCCTTGGTGGCACTGCCAATTAATTTCATCCCAGAAACTGAAACTGCTGCTTACTCAGCATCTCTGACAGCGGAGCTGCTGTGCAGGCTTGCTGCCCTCCAAGGGATAAGGCCTTGTTCTTGCCCCTGACCCCTTTGTGTTGTACTGTCTCTGGTACTTCTTGTTCCCTTCCATGCAGTGATTAAGGTTACTAAACCTGTCCTGGGGAAACTCTGCAGCTCTGGGCGGAAGCTTGTGGTCCGATCTATCTGCTAATGTGACAGCTGCTTCTGTTAGAAGTGGATTGTCTTCATAACTCTAAGCAGTTTTTGAGACGTTACAAGTTGGTAGGCTAGGCTGGACCAGTGAAGCTCCTGAAGTTTTTTTTTTTCCCCCCTCAAGTTCCACTTTCAAATGTTCACATATATTAAGAAAATATCATCTTCTCAGATGTTTTCTGAAAGCTTGTTTGCTATTGGTGAGACTTTGAGGATAGAGACTAGACTGTTAAGAAGCTATAAGGCATTGAACATCGTTTGAACTCTCACCCCTTACAGGTACTTTCATGGGGTTTGAACTTTCTTTGAATATCTTGTTGAACTTGTCTCTCTTTGTCATTTTCAAAATAATATTTTTTTTTAAATAATTTAGTACGCCAAGTTCAATATACAGCAGAAAATGGTAAGTGATCCCTGCAGACAAGACTGTGGCTTACTAACTTCATTAGTCTGTTGTGAGCTATTAAATAGCATGGTGACCACAAAATTTGTGAACATAAACCTGTGAAATGTGTCTTTATTAGGAAGCCAGCATAAAAATATCCTGTAATACACTATAAGGTGTGAGTTTTATTGCTTGACTTCAAAGGATTTTGTGTCAACAGATGTTTTGAGTTGCTTTCCAAGAGAAGATATAACATTACCCTTCTCTAAGTAGATTTTTAATAAATGGTGAGTGAATAATATATACTTTGGAAGTGTCAAGTAACAATTGGGTTATACATTTTGAAAATGGATTAAAATGAACCACTTGCTGATGCTAAGAAAAACATCTTAAACTTGATTCTTCTCTGTCTACCTGAAACAGAATAGTTTCTGTTACTTGATTATTACTGTATTATAGGAATACAAAGTTTGAGAGCAGCAGGCACATGTAGAAGATCCCTTTGCTTTTTGTTAAAAACAACTGTTTGTGTTAAAGCCAGAATTGTTTTATCAGATACTAGTTCTTGCTAACGATTTAAAAGGACAAAAAAAATCTTTTATACTTTAGATATGATAGTATTTTTGTACATTCCTAGTTAATACTCATGTGGGTTTTTTTGGGGCACAAAATTATATTTGCTTTGATAGATTTATTTTTCAGGAGGGAGCCAATTGTATTATTGAAGTTGTCCAGTCCTTCTCACTTGGAAGATCGGTTTGCCTCACTAGTTGCTGAGATTGAGGGGTTTTTTGTGTCTTGTGGTCAGACATGAAGGCAAGAGGTGTTTGGCTGGGAACAGACTTGCTTACTCTTGCTTGGCTTGACATTGGCTTTCTGATCCTGGCCACTCTTCCAGGACAGTGTGGTAAGTCATAGACTTCCACCGTGTGCTCTTAATTACTCAGCACAGGGAACAGTACAGCTGCTCCTTGTCTGAAGACCGAAATACAGTGCTCAACTGTTACAGTTTTAATTAGTTTCTTATACACAGTATCAAGCATTCTCTTCCTACTGTTATTTGTTGGATTTTTTGCTGGTTGTTTTTTTTTTTCCTCCTGTCGTGCAGAAGAATTAAACTACTATTTTAGATCTGTACTAAGTGTGCGTACAAATTCCTGTCATATGACTGCATAGCAGTTGATAGCAGATAAATTTTGTATGTCGGTCATCTTGATATCAGAAGTGTCTTTGGAATACCTTCCTAGCTATTTGGAAGACAGCCTAAAGTCTAACTGCTTAGTTGCATGTTGAAGATCCCCATTGCTTTAGCTGTATAGTTATTGTGATTGATTTCCTATTTTTTCAGGGCCTCGCAACACTGTGTTTGCCTACTCATGCAACACAACAGAGACTGATCTGTTCCCTTGCTGTCTGTAAACGCTTGTTAAACCTCCTGGCAAGCCCGAAGAATAATCCTGTGCAGTGATGGTCCTCAAGAGGGACCCTGTTGATACAATAAGTATCAGTGGCTCCACTTATTTACGTGTAAGAAGTCTGTTCTGTGAAGATAAAAAGCTCTGACTGTACTCCAGACATCTGACGAAACTTGACTTTTCCTTTTTTTAAAAACCCTATGGGTCATTACCACAGGCAAATGAAATTTAAATAATGAAGCTGTAAGGACTGAGATGGGTTGAGAAATTGCAGAAGGTTATTCCAGAGATCATGCTTCATAATCCACAAAGTTAGTAATTAGCAGTGACTTGAACTGGTCTAGATTTGTTTGCCAGTGGTTGAGATGAAAGTCTGAAAGTTTTGATTCAGATTACGGTATCATAACTAGAACCTGAAAACATGTTTGTAGAAATGAAGGTAGGGGTGACTAACATCAGGATTGATTGAAAGAGAACTGCAAGAGAAAAGGAGATGCAAAAAGCTCCACGGAGCTGGAACACACTGGCAGTGTCATGAAAGAGTTAAAGGTAGACGTGATATGTGTATGCAAGCAGCTGGACTCCAGGAAAAAGAATAGCAATATTTCTTCTTAGCTAATGATGTCTTTAATCATATGTTCTTTTGTCCTGGTGAAGAAGCAGACAGTGAAATCATGTGGTTTCAGGGTACTTTATGGCCGCGAAAGGTGTAATTTTGAAAGGTGCAGATTTTGTGACAGAATCTTTGGACAGGCTCTAAGTTCATCCCTACTGCAATGGGTGCTTGAGAAGAGTAGAGATTGGTGATTGTATTTGTGGAGATTTGATGTCTGGCTCTGCCTGCCTGCAGAGAAATGACTCATAGCAGTCTGAAAATATAGGAAAATGCAGTCAGAGTAAATGGACTTGCAAGTAGGAGAGTAGCAACAAGCACAAAAATGCTTGGAAGAGACTGCAGAACCATCTGGAAGACTTTGTGGAGAGTGGAGGGGGAAAGACAGAATTTGGAAAATGCACTTGACCTATATGACGTACAATGTTTGGAGAAAAATGCTTTAACAGTGGTCAGTAATACAACCCTCTTTCAGGATGGCAAAGCTGAGATCAGAAAGAGACCACGAGGTTACAGCGCAGGAGGTTGCTGGTCTCTAGCAAGCAGCTCCACAGTGATGCTCTCTGTGAGACTGGATAGTGAGTAGTTGTGTGGAAGAGATACACAGAGGCTTATAGCAAAAGGGTGAAGTGGATATTGCTAGTAAATATAGTATTTAAAAAGGATAAAACCTACAACTTCCCACAGTGCCTAGTTAGCCCATGTGAAGCGTTTATCTTGAGTTTTTGTGCATACTTTGTGTATTTTTGGTGTTTTTTTTTTTTTCATTAAATCATCTGCTTCAGCAGGAGTGAGGGTGATACAAGGGAAAGCGTGTCTCAAATCCTTCCCAGTAGCCCACAGCTTCTGTTTTTAGGAAGGTGCATTGATGCATAGGGTGTTGAGTATAAAGATATAACAGTTTCTAGGGGATGGTTATCCTGCAGAATCTGAAAGAGAGCTCTCTTGGTTTATGTATTTTATCTTATGTAAGCACGTTATACTTACTGTGAATAACAGAGCCAATCTTTTGGTGCGAAAACATGGCTTATCTTGGATGTATGAAGGATTCCTCTATTTACCAAAAACTTAAAGGAAGGTTTAGTAACTAATTACCAGTGCTGCCAACAGGTGAATTTGGAAAGAGTATAAAAACATGGGGTGTTTGTCAAAAGGATAGGCAGAGACAAAGGAAAGAGCCCAAGAATCAAGAGTTTCAGAAATGAGTTCTATCGACCAGGCATGACCAGTTTCCTTGGAAGAAAAATATGTGGGGCCACGAACATCATTGCCATGGAGCTCATTGTTCCCTGTGTCAATAGTGTCTGTTGTCTGCTGAAAGAGAGTAGAAGATTTTTTTTTCAAACAAATCTAGATGTTACCTTTGTTCTTAACTTTTTTATTTGAATATTTTGGCTTGTGGATTATAAGCTGAATGTATATGCTTATATATACTAGAAAGAAAAACATTCTGATGGTGAATTGCACTTTATATATCTTCATGTAGCTTTATTAAAAAGCTTTCAATCAAAATGTGATAGCACTTGCTAGATCTGAGTTTGCAAAATCCCAGAAATATTAAGTTTGTCCCAGATGATTTCAAATGGATGATGTGTTGAAAAATCAGATTTAATGGTAACTGCGTGGAAGCAGTTTCATACTCCTCTTTCCCCTTAGCTTGTATACTGTTCCTAGTGAAGCTTTTTTTTTTCCCCCCCCTCAAAAATACAGAACTAGATCTTCTTCTTTAGCTTCCTGAAGGTGGGTGATCAAAATAAATGTGCAAAGAATGATGTGGCACCTTCAAAGTCAACAAGGCCTCAGAAAATTGGAAATTCATTTTATACCTGTTGGTAGGATGTGCTTTTGTAGGTGGCAGTAAGTTTGAACAACAGATTTCTATGAGAAACAGAAGGCAACTGAAGTTACGTCTTCTGAGAAAGGGTACATGATGGCAAAGTCCCTAAAACCCCAATGGAAACTAGAGATATTAAAGAACCATACAATAGCAGCAGCTGGGGTAGAGGCTGAAGAGACTTTTTGTGTTGAATTTTCTTAGGGAGTTTTGTATGGTGTATGCTGTTCTACCTCGTATTTTCTAACATTTTAACATCAGTTGTTTCTTAATGGTGTCATAAAATACCTGTTTTTGAGAGAAGTAAAGATAATGCCCTTTTGAAAAAGCAGTAGAGCGTTAGGACAAGTGTCTTAGTCACACAGGCAGTTTTAAGTATGTGGTGACACTGTTGCTTGTAGGTACAGTAAACCTTTATTGTTATGTTCTGTTTAATGTAACAGACACAACACAAATCTTAGGTGAACAAGATGTATCTTCCAATAACACTGTTTTTTCTATTGTGCAATATCCTTTCTTAACGAGCAGACTATTCAGTACGTTTAGTTCATTTTGTGAACTCTCGACATGTTTACTGCTATTTGAATACTGTTCTGGGGACACTTGGCGTTTATTAGCATTGTCACAGACATTTCTCATGAAGCACCTCACAAACACAGTACAAAAAGCTGAAAGCGTGGATGTGAATAAATACAAAGTACTTCTGCAGATCAGGCCAGCGCTGCACACAAACAAGCTGTTGTACTTCCAGCTGAAGTGATGCAAGATGTTTCTGCTCCTCCTGCTGTGCCGATACCTACTGTCATTCCCCACAGCTGAAACGCATGGGTGACTGTGTGTTCACCCTGTTAGAGAAGTTGGTGAGTTTTAATCAGTTGGAGCAGTTTTTTAAGCTAAGTCATTAGAGAACACAGTTTCATGTTTTACCTGATCTAGCCAATTTTGATTCACCTTGTACCAGCACTGGCATTACTATGATCCCGCAGTTAAATACTTTAGAAGACTTTTTTTGTTGTTGTTGTTGTCTATTGGCTTAGTCCATAAACAGGCTTCCTGTGGGGTTGAACAAGCACGGGCACATTGGTACAGAGGAAGTGCATAAATGTGGTTGGAGCGGAAGGTAATGCTTCCTTAGAGGGTATCCATCAAGTGACTCAGCTGCGTTGTAAAATACGTGGCTGTGTTTCCACTGAACGCTTTAGACCTATGTAATTTGACTTTGCTTCAGAAGGATCTGATCTCCATTCCAAGTGATTAGTTCCTGCCTTAGATATTAAGATACTTCGCATCTGAGACATGTGAACAGAATCAAACATGTAACCTTATATATGTTGGAAGAGCATCAGTCGATCTTCTTCATGTGTACACAACTTTTCCAGATGGATTTGTTCTTTTAAAAAGTTAATTTAAATTAATTCATTCTTGGAGTATGGGGCATGGCACAGAAATCAATGAAGACTTCCCAAACACTTAATATATTTTATTAAGAATACTAACTTTTATGTTGTCTTCTTTTTGACTAAATAGTTTTTATTTGTTTGTAGGTTTTCACTGCTGCTTCTTAACCTGGAAGAATATTACTTTGAACAGCACACAGCTAATCATATTATAAATAAAGGTTGCAGAGATGAAAGGTACAAAACTCTTGCATACATTCATTTACTGGAGTTGTTCTAATCTCATGTATCTCTAACACATACACAACTACTTTGTTTTTTATTGCTCCTTTTAGAAAATTCAGAGGCTCTCTAAAAATCTGTTCAAAGTCAATAATTTTTGAACCTGATGACAATATCCGACCCATTATCAAGGTAGGCAGTGCAATCTTATGATTTCTTGGTAACTTCAGATTCTCTTTAAAAAGCTTTTAAGAAGGAGTATGTATTTTTATAACTTGCTGTAGATACCACTGAGAGACTGCATTAGTATAAAAGCCCCAGAAGACAATGAGGCGAACAGCCCTTTCACAAGGTATGTGAATTTGAGTTCCTGTATATATGTATTTAGCGCTTTTTAAAGCTGTAATGCCTATTTCTTCAAATATATTATTTACATTTTAGGGATACATCCGGAGGGATTTCTGTTGTATGTAATCAGGTAAGACCTGCATGTAACAGATTCTTGATAAATAAATGAGTGGGGTTATGTTCTTTAATGGTGTCTTCTGAGGAGCTGGAGTCTTAGGGTGGGGGGTTAACTGGAAACAAAACTAATTGCTGTCAAAAACTTGGCATTAATGTGAAGCTGTCGATGCTGGAAATTTCAAACTGTTAATGACTTCATTAAGTCATTAATTTGATAAAGTGAACTTTTTGCAGAATGCATTTTATAATGGAGCTCAGGGCAAGTTTAGAATTGAGTGAAAAAGAATAGAGGGAAATTAAAGTGGTTATTAATCATCTTTATTTTGATCTTGCTATATTGCTTTCTCCTGCTTTCTGCAGCGTGTAGTGGTAATGGCAACGCCATCTTGAACTTGCAGTTCAGCTTTGTGAAAACGTTGAACTCCGCTGTATGTCCACCAAATAATTTTCAGTAGCTGTCCTGAAATATGGGTTCAAGTTTCAATCATGAGTTGTGGTTAACTTGGATATCTTCATACTTAATGTTAACCGAGGGAATAGACTTCAAGTTTGGAAAAACTGCAGCTGATAGGTCTTCCAAAGCTGTAACAGTTTCCAAAAAGTGTTCATGTTTTCATTTCAGAAAAGAACAGAGATGAGGTGGGAAATATCCTTTTAAACATTCTAATATTTTTGTAAAATCTGTCTTTAGCAATACCTAAGATTGATAGCCTTGCTCAGCTAAGTACTGTTGCAGTCAAAAATGAACTCAAGCATTTAATGTTGTCAATGCTGGAGAAGTTTGTGGACTAGGTTAAAGTAATCAGTATATTTAATTTCATGTTGACACTGTTTCTGTGAAGAGTATTGTGTAGTCAAGGTTTCTTGTGTTGGCAGCTTTTTGTGAGCTGCGTGTTTTTAAAAAAAGGTATTTCTAACTGTTCCATGCAATTGTTCCACCATACATTATTAGTATATGTTCTGAAGAACAAATGATTGTCAAAACATCTCATAGGAAGGGAGAAATAACTTTTAAAATGACAAATGGGGTTAGCACCCCCCCCACTCCCTCTGCATGTGTAGCTTGCCAGTCAGCCGTCTGTCTCTGGGAAAGTGTTCTGAAATAGTTTGGTAGCATGATACATGCTGGTATTTTGTGTAAAAGCATAGGGACTTTTGAGTATGAAGTACTCACTAGTTGTACTTATGACAAATCATGATCTAATTATAAGTATTTTCTAAGTACAATTTCTACCTTGTAGAAAACTGCACATAGTGCATAATTGGAACATCTTAAACATGTTTGCAATTTCTTCAGGCTCAGAAAGATATTGTTAATGCATAGCGGGAGAAGAAACTTTGCTTTACATAACAGGCAACTCAGAAACTAATGGCTATAAAATACAGCAAATGGAAATAATAATTGGAGATTATTTCAATGTTCTTTCTGAAGATAAAATTGGGAAAAAATCCTCCAAAATAGTAAATGAATACAGTGTGCTAAAGTTTTTTCTCTGCTTCCATATTTTTTTTATTTTCTACTTTTTCATGTAATTTGGGGCTCTCAGTGTAGAATAACGTTTAATTATCCTGCAGAAGATCCATCTGAGTGTAAAGCAGGTTTCTCTGATTCTTACTCTCCTATGACCTGATTCACGTCTCTACAAGCTGATGTCAGATGAAAGGCACTAATTGCTGTGATTTTTTAATGTAGCACTTAGAGAGACATGCTGAGCTTGTAAGCTTCTAAGCATACCACTCGCTTTTTTCTGGCTGGATGGTGCTGTGAGTGGTTGTGTGGCTCTGTTGTCAGCTGGTGGGATGTGGAGTAGAAGACAGTTGGTAGTGCAGTTCAAAACCAGTTCTGAGTCTTATACTCAGGCCTGAGATTTAGCAACTTTGAGCTGTCCCTGCAAACAGAGCAAAACCATGACTTATTTCTGCCTTCTCTTCTTTCAGACAGCAGATAGTAAGGTGAGATCTACAAACCAATGTGCTAGCAGTCAAGTCTCTGAGAGCTGAGAGAATGTTCTGAAGGAGAGTGGTTTCATGCGGATTTTGGGGAGGGAATATCCTCTCAGATCTGAGGAACAGCATCAGAGAAAGAAAACTGTTGGGAAACATGCTGTTGGATGAGAGAGGAAGTCTGGTGTTCACGGTGGTTGGAACTGAAAGCAATTGTTTGGCAGTGAAAGAAGGGCTTCATTTCAGAGCATTTGCACAGTAGTTTATGTTGTGAGTTCCCCATGTGGGGTAATTCCCATTGGGTCAGAATCCTAAGGGCATGAGCTGCCAGAAGAAAAGAGGAGGAGGATCCTCCCATTGAATGGGGTTAGACTGATGGCTGGGTTTACTGGCTTTAATCTTGCAACTCCTGGAAGGTCATATGATTAGAATAAAAACCAACTAATAAACTACAGGAGTAAGTAAGCCTCTGAACTAAATTGGATACTTGTGCTTCTTGCTATGAAAGGTCATTGTTTTTCTGCAGTTTATCTGGGGTAGCTAAAGCAGAATGTTGCAACCCAGTGTTTTGCTTGCTTAAACAGCGTTCTTAGCTTTGTCTTCATCAGTACTTCTGATTTATTTTGTTATTTTTTAAGGACTGAAACTGTAACTTCTCTTACTGTTTCAGGTTTTTCTCATTAAAGAAAGAAATGTTATTGCACCCTATAAACCAGTAAGAGTAAGTATTTATTTTTTTGCTGTTGCTAGCAAACTCTTCCGTAGTGGCTTTGTGATATTTCTTAGAGGACATACTGCAGTCTTGACACTTGCTATTTACCTTGATGTGCAGCTCTGTGGGCTCTACAGTCAGAGCTGTCAGCTGGCTGCTACTATTCAGTGGATGCTGCATCCTGGCTAAATAGCTTCTCCTCACTTCTGCTCGCACCTGAGATGAGAGACTGCTAATTGATATTTCCAAGCTGAGTGCTTCACAGTTCAAAGAAATGGCAGATAAGGCTGCTCACAGCAGAAATCAGAGCTCACTTCTGGTGGCTTTTTGCTGATGGGAGTGGGTCAGCTCTGATTCACAGCTTGGAGGCTTCAAGGCGTAGAAGGGATTTTCACCTGAAGTGTGAGATGGGTTAAGACACAAACACAAAATGAAAATGCAGAGTCATTAAACACCATATTTGCCCAAGAAATAAAACAGATGGAATTATATTATTCGTTATTCAAGTAAGAAATTTCAAGGATGATGGAGTCCATAAATTTACGTTACTGTAATGAACAGGAAAGAGACAAGAGATGATCTCTGTTCTCTCAATGACTGCTTTGGGTTGGTGGTGTGATTAGATGTCTAAACTAGGATTTTTTTTCTTTTTTTTGCTTTATGCCACTAATTCTTCATGTGCTGAACTTGTTTTCTAGTCCTCCTATTTCCTCTTTTGCCTACATGTGCAATATGTATTGTACCATAATAATATCTTAGCACGCTGCTAACACAGTGAAAAAAGAGTCAAAAGAGCTGTTCGGAAGGCTTTTCACTTTGTCTCCTGAGTCAAGATTCACTCATACCTGAAACACTCCTGACAGTTAACCGTTACAATTTACTTCACAAAAGTGCAGCTATGTTTCTGCATATTAAAACAAGAAATCTAGTTTGCCTTCAGTCATTTCAGATTTTTTTCTGTTGCTGCTAAATATCTTCTGCTTGAATCATTGCCAGTTCTAAATGCATCACTGAGTGCTGGAATCTAGTAGTACATTATTATCTTTCATACCTTGCATTGATTGTTCCAGTTCAATTACAAAATACTGAGCTGTTGTCTTTGCGTATGGATGGAGAGCTAAAGAGAGAACTGCTCACAAAAGTTTTTGCATTGTTGGCTATGCACTAGGATTTCTGAGGGCTGTGGTGTCCGTGTTGAAGAAAAGTGGTGCTTTGGGTGAAATGTTACAAGGCTTTTATCTAAATTGCTACTGAATTTCTGGTCTCCCTTTACTCCAGCTCCATTAGCTTCCTGAAGCATGTATTGCTGTCGGTTCAGCTCAGACAACATACGTTACACCGATGATCACCTAGATTTCCATGTCTTATTTCCTTCGGTTTTGAATTACTCCAGTTGTAGCCACTGATCAGTCTTGATGCAGTCTTACTGATCACATTTTTTTTTTAAAGTCTAGCCTGAGGAAATACAAAACCCTACAAAAATGTGTTGCTACAGTTTTATACTATGTTCAGGGGTCATCAAGTGATCCCACCACCTTTACTAAGTAGGAGTTACTTATATACAGAATAGCTGTGGATGTGATCTGTCTGGACTTGTGTAAAGCCTTTGACACAGTCCCCCACAACATCCTTCTCTCTAAATTGGGAAAATATAGATTTGATGGGTGGACTGTTCAGTGGCTAAGGAATTGGTTGGAAGGTCGCAGCCACAGGGTAGTGGTCAACAGCTCGATGTCCAAATGGATGCCGGTGACAAGTGGTGTCCCTCAGGGGTCCGTACTGGGACCAATGCTGTTTAACATTTTCATCAGTGACTTACACAGCAAGATCGAGTGCACCCTCAGCAGGTTAGCAGTTGACACACCAGAAGGATGGGATGCCATCCAGGGGGACCTGGACAAGCTGGAGAAATGGGCCTGTGTGAACCTCAGGAGGTTCAACAAGGCCAAGTGCAAGGTCCTGCATCTGGGTCGGGGCAGCCCCTGTTATCAATACAGGTTGGGGGATGAAGGGATTGAGAGCAGCTCTGCAGAGAAGGACGTGGGGATACTGGTGGGTGAAAAGCTGAACGTGAGCCAGCTATGTTTACTCATAGCCCAGAAGGCCAACCATATCCTGGGCTGCATCAAGAGCAGCATGGCCAGCAGGTCAAGGGAGGGGATTCTGCCCCTCTGCTCCGCTCTGGTGAGACCCCACCTGGAGTCCTGCGTCCACCTCTGGAGCCCTCAGCACAGGGAAGACATGGAGCTGTTGGAGCGGGTCCAGAGGAGGGTCACCAAAATGATCAGAGGGCTGGAGCACCTCTCCTGTGAGGAAAGGCTGAGAGAGTTGGGGCTGTTCAGCCTGGAGAAGAGAAGGCTGCGGGGAGACCTTACAGCAGCCTTACGGTACCTGAAGGGGGCTATAGAAAAGGTGGGGAAAATATTTTCAGCAGGGCTTGTTGCGATAGGACAAGCAGTAATGGCTTTAAACTAAGGGAGGGTAGATTTAGACTAGAGACAAGGAAGAAATTTTTTACCGTGAGGGTGGTGAAACACTGGAACAGGTTGCCCAGAGAGGCAGTGGAGGCCCCATCCCTGGAAACTTTCAAGGCCAGGTTGGATGGGGCTCTGAGCAACCTGGTCTAATTGAAGATGTCCCTGCTCACTGCAGGGGGGTTGGCCTAGGTGACCTCTAAGGGTCCCTTCCAACCCAAAGCATTCTATGATTCTATGTGTACGAGTTAATATCAGTTGATACATGCACATACTTTTAATATACTTAAGTCAAAACTAGAAATACGGGCTATGAAATGACATTCAAGAACACCGGGAAAACTTTGTAGAGGAAAAAACGACTGTGCTGCGTATTGTGGGTGATGTGTTACTGAGGTTTTTGTAAATGACTAGTCAAAACAGGTTGTGATTGGATTGGGATCTTTTCAGCTCAGCTGTTTGTGTAGAGGAGAATGATAATTTTTATAGCCTAGTCTTTGAAGATTTGATGGGCTGGTATCTTTTGTCTAAAAGATGTACAGTAGCTGTTTAAATGTCATTTATTAGCTTATGATACTAGAATAGACAGAGCAGATATTAGTTCTACATTTACTGATGTTTACACAATATTAATTTGTTCACTTCAAAGCTACTATGTTGCATTGTATTAAATAACGGACTAAATACCGCACAGAGCACTCACAGTAAGGAAAATATGTTTGTAGGCAAAAAAAGCCCATCAGGTTTAACATCTGCCTTTGGAATGCTTCAGGTATACTGCAACCTTTGGTAATGTGCTTTTGACCAGTTTTTTGAGTATTTTGATTTTAGTTTTAACTATTTTCATTGAGCTTTTTTTTAAACTTCTTTGTAGTAAATATACTTTTGGTTTTAGGGTAGAACAGAACACTTATTCCAACTGGATGTTGCTGGGAAAATGGGGGATGTTGTGCAAACTCTGCATCAGGTATGTGGTTACTTGATACCACTACACACTTCATCACAGCATCTTTTTTGATATTTAATGGAGAGCTTTATTTAAATATTTATTCTCAAGGTGAAATTCTTGGAGTATCTATTTTTAAACACCTAGTTCTAACAGCTACACATATTAGCTTTTGCTATGTAGGGTGGTAGTATATTGACAAAGTAATAGCATGAACAGTAGCAATGAATAAAGATGTCCTACTTCAAAAAGGAATAATAATAGGTCCTTTAGTACTCTGTCACCAAGAATGCTAAGGCCCTCCAAGTTTATATTGACTTCTGAGCTGTGTGGGAGATTTGTGCTATTTCATTTAAAGCTGGTTGTTCTTTAGCTTTACAGGGCTTCTTGTCTAGAGAAGATGGGAGATCAAGCTGCCATGGTAAGTATCTGACTATTTCTGTTATCACTGGTTAATAATGAAATTCTGATATCACTGTTTAATAATAAAGTTCTCATTTGAATCGTAGACCATATTAACTTTTTTTCCCCTCCCCATTAGATAACTGCTATATTGCAATCGCGCTTGGCTAGAACTTCATTTGATAAAAACAGGTAATTTTCTAATCACTTTCTACTGGGAAATTATTTTCGTCTTGTTGATCGATTAGTCTACTGCAACAGTACTTAATAGGTGCTTGTTTGGGGCAGCAGAAGTTCTCTAATTCAGAGGGTTATCTTCTTTGTATTTTGAGCCATATGGAATGGAGAATGAGAAATTCTCTGTTGTGAAGATGAACGTGTTACTTTTTTATCTCCCCAAACTGTTCCATTTATTTGTGAATTTGTTGCAGTTTGGGCGTCAGCGTTTGCCAAATAAAGCTCCATATAGAAAAGTCAACTGCCTCACTGCTCTGAGACTGGTGTAGAACGTAGCAACTTTCCTTTCTGGAGTGCCTTTTAAATTATAGGTCTCAGCAAAGAACTTTCTTCATGTTTAAAATAGGCTTAGTGAAGTCCGCATTCTGATGTCCCAAGGGTATAACCTTTCTAAAGAATTTAAGGGTAGATCTCCCTAAGTAAGAACCGGAGGTAAACTTACTCCCTTTCTTCACTTGTAGATTTCAAAGCATTTCTGAAACGCTGCATATGGAATGTAAAGCAGAAATGGTGACACCACTGGTGACTAATCCAGGGCATGTGTGTGTTACTGATGCTAACTTGTACTTCCAGCCTCTTAATGGATATCCTGTAAGTGCCTCACAGATGGTCTTGCGTATGATATGAGCACGCTGCCCCTCTAGTGGACAGTTCTTATTTTCTATATTATTCCTCTTAAATGCACATGGAGCACATCTCCAAGAAGACTCTGTTTTCAGGTGTAATCAAAAGCTCCTTAGTTTTCGATTGATCTCTGCTGCTCTATTGCCTTCAGTCTATCTCTACTTCTGAGGCTTTATTCTGTGCTGACTTGCTTAAAGCTGACCTACTGACAAAGCACAAAATGTCCTTTGCTCATTCTCTCTTGCTGTTTAAAGATCACTTTTTGCAACGTTTCACTGAAGACGAGTTTCTGAATCTTACTCTGTGATGCTGCTCATACCTAGTGAGAGCTTGTACTACATGTATATGTAGTTTATATTGGAAGATCTTAGTTAGGTTTGCTATTAAACTGGTAATTTCTTTCTTTAGAGGAAAACTGAGTGCATGTCGCAGACAGATTACTGCTTTGGAACTTTGTCACAGAAATAGCAGGGGTAGCCTTAGCAGGCCACTAATATACTAGAAGTACGTCCAGCAATGTGTTTCACAGCTGAAGGTGACAGGATGGCATTCAATTTCCGTCCACCGGGTGGCACCATTGGCAAACAGTTTGCCCAGCAGCCCCAGGGCTTCCTTGTTTATCTAATAGAGTTTGTTGTGTTCTGCTCCTCTCTCGCATGATTATCATAACTGGAGGCAGTCTTGGGTGATCGTGCGCTATTCTTTATTTATTCCTAAATTGCTTTACTATTCAGACAAGAATCAACAGCAGAGACAAGCTTCCTGTTTTTAACGGAACTGCTCAGCACTGCTGTTCCACTGCCGAAATGATGTGGATGGATATTGTTTTCGTATTGCTAATATCTCTAGTCAAGAGAAACTTTAGATTCACTGAAGAGTTTAAGGTAGAGGAACATATACCTTCTGGAATATCTTCATCTTTTCTTTTCCCTACCTCCCACCCCCTCCCCCCCAGAAACCAGTAGTACAAATAACACTGCAAAATGTGCGTCGCATCTATAAAAGAAGACATGGCCTAATGCCACTGGTAAGCTCAAATATTTTTTTTAACGTCTTGCTGTATATGTTATTTCTTAAAATGACCAGCTGAAACTGTGTGCAGTGTTAGGTAAAAGCTACATGTTTTTAAAAACTCTGGATCAAGTAGTGAACAGCATTCAAAGATCCTTTGTGCTTTCTAAATGTTTTAGTTCCCTGTGTTGTCAGAAAGATGAAGCAGGAAGAGTGAACCCTGTCAGGAGCGAAAAATTTCTTTCAGAAGCAGTGTAGGGGACGGGAGAAGGGAGTATCTCCAGGGATCAGTTCATTCCATTTATCTCAAACGTGTATCTTGGGATCGAATGAATTACGCTCTCATGGTGCGTTTTCTCTCTGGATTGGTTAATGGAGGGAGCTTGATCACTGGATCGAATTGAGACTAATGTGGGGGGTAAGTCCTGCTGTACATGACTGAGGGATGATGGGAGTGCTGCAGTGGAACCTCAGTTGTATGCTTCCAGTGTTTGCACTGAGATTTCAGTCTTGAACAAAACTTTTGTCTCAAAACACATTTAAACTAAGTAGACGTATAACTCTTTGTTTCACTCCATTCTCTTAAGACAAAACTGTATATTACCTGTGCTTAATCCAGACAGAGCCAATCTGTGGTCAGCTATAAATCTGTATTTGCTCGGTTGGGTATAAACTGAATGCTTTTATGACTGGGAATAGGAAAGACCAAAATGTTAGACTTTGTGGGCAAAACTGCTACCCAATTTAGAGTCTTAAGTTTTTGGATACTAGTAACTGGAATATTCTGTTAAAAAAAAATTTAATATTGCAGCTGCTCAGCAATTGCTCTCATTTACTTACCCCCTCCTTTAACTTCTAAGGGACTTGAAGTATTTTGCACAGAAAATGATCTATGTTCTGACATCTACTTGAAATTCTACAACGATCAAGATCGAGATGAGCTCTATTTCCTTATTGCAACATACATAGGTTTGCAGTATTTATTTATTAATGTAGTCCGTAATACCTCGTGAGGGAAAAGGGGGGCTTGTTCTGTTGATTTGTGGGAAGAATGAGAATAAACAGATGTGTTGGCCGTTAAAATTTTTGATAATAGTAAGCGAAGTTCAGAATGAATGTTGCGAAGTTGTGTGTGTTCTGTGTTTGAAAAGCTGAGCGTGAAAGCTGAGATATCATTATTACGGGGAAAATAATTCTTTTGATTTTCAACTTGATATGCACTGTTGTTTAAAAAAAAAAAACACACCACAAAACCACCAAAACAAACAAATGGAAAAACAAACAAACCAATGCCCCCCTCCCGCCCCCCCAAAAAACCCCACCTCCAGATAATCATAACCCTTGAACTTCAAAGCAAGGGGTAAATAAAATCCACTCAGCTAAATTGTGTTTTGCTTAAAGAATATAGACTGACATGTGTGTAGAACCCCCTGGCCCCTGGTTAAGTCCAAGTAAAAATCCTTTTGAGAAGGTTCTTGTGATGGATGAAACTGTTTCCAGTGCACACACAAGTACCTGAACTTTCCTTAGTCTTAGCAATAGTTGATAAAAATTACCATTCTGAAACAGTTAAATTCTCATTTCTATTAGAATTTTCTAAAAGGCTAGCGTGTGTCCTGAAAAAAAACAAGGAGAAAAAGCTCATTTTTCCATAATGCTACTACAACTGAAACATTCAAGCTCATGTTTACTGCCAGTATTGAAAATGTTCATGTAAATTTTATACAATTTTGTTACTGTACTGGAGCTCTAGTTCTGTTTCAATGAATTTGCCTAAATATCAGTTAACATTTTCCCCACTTCACAAAGCAAAGGAAAGGCAGTAAAGGAGTGATTGCTCCTTTTAGAATCATTTTAGCCTTTTAGATTTAGAAGAAATAGATTCTGACGTGATTTTCTCTGCTATTGAAATAACTGCATGCTGTTACCCTGCTTCAGACTTTGATTTCTGGATAACTTTCAAAGATAAAATTTCAAGGTGCAGATGAAGATGATGATGTTGCTGGAGCTTAGAAATAAAAAAAGGGTGAGCCCTTCTTCTAAAGGTGTTTGTAGCCTCTCTGTAGCTGTCTCTGACAGCAGAAGATCCTCTCTTTGAAGGTGATAAAGCTTTTTATTTGTGGAGTTTAAGGTACTAAGGTTGGAATATGCTTTTCCAGCCCGTGCTGAGCTGAAATAGAGGCCCGCATATTCTAATCTGAATTCCGTTCTTTCTAGTTAATAATTGTGGTGGTAATATCTGGCTAATTTGATGTTCCATAAAAATGATAGTTCTTTAGCTTTGTATTGTAGCCTTCAGCAGCAAATTGTGGTAAAGGTATTTAAAAACTTTTAAGTAGGAGGAGGAGCAGCCTGTAACACAGATGCAGTAAAACAAGCACGCAGAAGCGTGCTGTATAACGCTTTGTATGGCATGGATGTGGTTTCACTGTGATTACTTCGTGAGGGGGCTGATTGGATGGTTTCTTGCCATCATGCCATGGTTGCAGTCCTTCAGTTCTGCTATTTCAGGCACTTGGCTAAGGTGCTGCAGACTGGATCAATGGAAGGAACAATTAAAAAAAAAAAAATAATAAAACACCCCTCCATGCAAAACCACTTCCCCCCTTCTTTTGATAAACCTGCCACTCACAAGACAAAGATAATGATGATGCCTCTTTAATTTCATTTTAAAATGGAGAGGCAGAATGCATCAATATTCCCAGGTGATTGCATTGTCCAGCAGCATACCTTGAGTGTAGCGCAATTTGGAATTTGTTCGGCCCCTGCCTAATGCTTCAAACAGAAGCTCCAGGTGCATAATTTTGACTTTCTTGAGTGGTAGTCAAGTTTTATCTTTCTCTAGTCTCTCTGTTTCAGTGGTTTTGAAAATGGATCCTACTTACATACAAATGTGACTTCTTTCCACAAGTTATTGTTAGTGGGCGTCCTTAGCTGTCCGGCAGGAAAATATGTTTAATTTTTTTCTTGACTCTAGCAGAGCTACTTCTAGAAATCTGAAATCTTAAAGGCTGGTGATTCGCCAAGAGAGCTGTTCACTGTCTGCAAATATTTTTCTTTACCTCCGTAGATCTTCAAGTTCTTTCCCATCCATTAGTTCCATGTTTGGTTTCAACACCCTTCTGCGTGATTTTTTTTGTTGAATGCAATTTAGGCCCTTTTGAACAGATCTTAGAAAGCGTGTCAAGTATGGTAGCTTTCGAAACACAAAGTTACCACTTAATTCTGACTTGTTCTTTTAAACAACTTTGCCTTTAATTATTTTATAGTACCTGGTATCATGTTAATCACTGTACAATTTGGGGATGGAACTTCAAACTTCAAAACTCTTAATGTTTTGTTTTATTTTAGAAAATCATATAACAGAGCATACAGCTGAAAGCTATATGTTGCAATGGCAACGAGGACATATATCAAACTACCAGTATCTTCTTCATCTCAACAACCTGGCTGACAGGAGCTGCAATGATCTCTCCCAGTATCCTGTATTTCCATGGATCATAGCAGACTACTCTAGTTCAGTATTAGGTGTGTGTATACAAAAAGGCATGTTATTTTATCATGCCCAACCTGAAATATTGGGGGGGGGGGTGTTACA
>Ga0065711_1036149_pt1 | contig 21381 bp, 13 predicted proteins | sample Hoacrofraction12_FD_59098 | JGI IMG/M metagenome (GOLD analysis project Ga0065711, IMG submission 59098) | Hoatzin crop microbial communities from Cojedes, Venezuela - Epithelial fraction 12 v2 (version 2) | ecosystem: Host-associated > Birds > Digestive system > Esophagus > Crop | place... | reverse complement strand
CAACTTCCCTGGGCAGCCTGTTCCAGTGCTCTGTCACCCTCAGAGGGAAGAAGTTCTTCCTCATGTTCAGATGGAACTTCCTGTGCTTCAGTTTGTGCCCATTGCCCCTTGTCCTGTCGCTGGACACCACTGAAAAGAGTCTGGCCCCATCTTCTTGACACCCATCCTTGAGGTATTTATAAGCTTTTATAAGCATTTATAAGGTTAAAGTGTTTGCTTTTGCAGAGTTGCTCTTCTGCCTGTCCAGTGAGTTGGAGCAGCTCTGGGCTGGTACAGAGGGATCAGCAAGAGCGCATGGTTAGGGGAAGGGTCTGGGGGAGGGAGAGGAGGAGGAGTGAGGATGGGAGAAACAGAGTTGCTCGTTTCATTGTGGTAATCTAAACCATGCCCTCGCCGATGGGTTTGTACAAAGCCAGCTGAAAAAGATTTGCTGCCTTTGCCACTGGCGTAACAAGGAGGTGAAGTCCGTGCCTTGGTCATTGTGGTTTGACAGCCCAGTGTCCCAGGGCCCTGATGGACCTACGGCAGTGGTGCAAAGCCCTCTAGCAGACAGTGGTACCCCGCTCCCTTTGCACCTGGGGCATGTTGCCCCACCGTGGGAAAGGCGTTGGATCTGCACAGGAACCGGCTGCCGAGCCCGTGCGGCTTGGAGCAGTGCTCGGCACAGTCCTGGTTAGCCCCGAAGGAGGCCTGCTACTTCTTGTTCCAATTTCACGTGCCTCGGGAATGCGCGCGTATCTGCCTCTCAGACCCATTATCTTCAGAAAGTATTACTCCACAGCACTTTTAAGAAACCATTCGGATGATACTTCTAATGTCTTGTTACTTGGGTGCTAAACAGAACAGGTAGAGCAGGATATTTTTCATCAAGTTCTTGTTAAAAATAATGTAAAAACACATTAATTTATACAAAGTCATAAAGATCCAGGACTCCAGTTATTCTCAGAGCCCTTAGGGTGAAATCAGCCCTCAAGTAGAGGCTTTTTTAAGGCTTTTACAGCATGCCAGTCCCATGGGGGATCTGAATAAAGACGTATTATGGAACAATTTTACTGTGTAATTTTCAAGTTCAGTATCTGCCTGGATCTTTTCAGTGTTCAACTGACTTATGATCTTGCAGTACATATATTGATCCCTAATCTTAGACAGATTGAGATTTCCAATGTAAAGCCACATTAACATATTTGTCAACTTGATAAAAATCTGACCCACAATAAAACAACGCTTAGTGTTAAGTATATATAGTATATAAATGTTTGTTATGTACTTATTATATACGAACGTGAGATTATTCTGGTAGCTATATATGACATAATTATGCATATATTCATATTATATGTATACAACATATTATGTGTATATATGTAAATATATATTCTTTTTAGCCATTATGGGGAAAAGTCAGAGGAGAGAATGGAGTGGTAAATGCCACCAGTTTTACTTTGTGATACACTGGATAAAGCAGTTTTCTACAGTCCAGACTGAAGAAAATTTTGCCATGACTTAATATGACGTTTCTAACTGAAGAATGTAACTTCAGAACAAGAGTAACTGGCTGTACTTTCTTATAATGCTGCCTGTGATTTGATGCAACTTTTCCTCTGTATATTTTCTTTAATTTTTATGTTTTATGCGAAAGCTGAACAGACTGAATTTGTTTGTAATTTGGAATTTAAAGCAAGGCTCTTTGTTAAAAGCCCAGAGGAAGTTTCCATATGACTTATGGGCCATTTGGGCTCAATTGAATTTAATGGGTTTCAGCTGCACCTCCACAACGGCTTTGAAGGAAGTGAAGGGAGATCTATAGGTCTTAATTGCTCAGGACTGGCTTGTTTCCCTTGAAAAGGCTGTTTGCAAGAAGCAGGTTGGGAGTATTAAAGTCTATATCCCTAAACAGATGAAGGAACTGCCGTTTGAGGAAGAGGCTAGGATGAAAATAGCTTTAAGACATTACTCAGCAGCTGAACTAGTCAATCTGAACTGGTCCATGCTAAGTTCTTGTTTGTTTGCTTAAAAATAGCCAAATAATTGGAGGGCATGGGTAAGCCAAACTTCCTTTATGGTCCTTTCAAGAAAGGAATGGAGATCTTGGAACTGACAAGGTAAATTAGTCTGAGACCAAAAGAGAAACCCAAACAGATAGTCCCCTTGGCCTCTCTCATGCTGGTTGACAGACATGAGTTTTTGAGTCAGCAGGTGAACCATGACTTCCAAGAGCAGTGGTTTGTTTATGCTTCCACTGTACAAAGCGTTTCAGTGGAACAGAACAAATCTCACTGGGCAAATTTCCATTACTGTTTCATATTTCCTTCTGTATGTGCATCACCGATTGGCCTTATAGATTGTTGTTACTAAGTTTGCTAGCGTTATCCCTGGCTTCACATTAGGAGGTGTCTGACCCATAAGAATCTCTTATGACCCTCTTTTCCAGGCAGGCAGGAGAACATGTGAAATACAAAGTTAAGAATATAAAGGAACTATTGTCTCACTCAAGATAAGCCAAGAGACCACATTACAGGAAGTTAACCTTTGGTGTACTCTATCATTTTGGCCGGCATAATACAGGCAAGTCGGAAGGGGACATTCTCCTGAGGTACCCAGCAGATGAATGCCAGATGGTACTGTCGTAATACACAAAAAATAGCTAAATACCTACTGGTTGTGTTCAGTACAAAAGGAACATTTTTCTTTTTCTGAATCCTGCAGGGCAGAACTCCGACAAGCATCTTAATGCAAACATCGCAGTAACTGAAATGTGAAGCTGCAAATCCAAAGAGTTTTCCCAAAGCTTTAAGTGGCTTTTTAGGCTTGATTCAGGTTGGGCCTAATGGACCCTCAAAGGGGAGCATGGTTTATCAAAGACAAGCATTTTAAGTACGGCAGGTTTATGTGGTAGGTAAGTAGGAGTTTGTTATATCAAATAGAGAGGCTTGATGAAGAGCAGAATGACGGAGCTTTACTGATGAGGCCAGCACTGCCTATATTGTCTGGCTAAGTAGATCCAATCCCCAGCCTAGTGCCTAGGTCAAGTTGAGGGGTTTAATTTTCTGTGGGGAACTGTCTTCCTTGGTGGTTTCTGAATCTTGGACAGGAATGTGTAGAGAAAAATCTCAGGCCACCGTCATCACCAGCACAGTGAGGCAGCAGTGCCTAGCTGAGGGAAACATGTTTACTTTTCCCATGTTAGAATATGTCCATTTCAATTTCCATGCAAGATTATAAGAACAAAAATATGCTGCCCTTTAGGGGAATGGCATTTGGCTAAATACCATGCATTGCTCTAAACCTGACATGTGAAGAGCCGCATGCAAACATTTACATAGAAGAACACTACGGATATGGAGCTGGGTCTCGGTCCTATAGGAAAAATATTTCTGACTGCCTGGGTCTTTCAGGCCATGAAATTTATTGCCTGCAGATAGAGGCTGAGTAGGTAGGTGTGGTGCTGTGACAGAAGTTGGACAGTTAGCTCTGCCCTTCATCACTTGTCCTTAAATCCTCTCCACCGGGCTGTATACAGCCTGTTTTCCTAACAGCTGAGCTTAGGTAGCTGGCTACAGCAATGCGCTTGTATATGTATGCCTCAGTCATTATTGTTTTGTATTCTGCTCTCTTCCTCAAAGCTTCCCAGAAATACTGCTAACGTTTTTCTGTTCATTGTCTGTGGTGGTTGCATCTTCTTTCATTAACTAGGGTAGCTGGTGTTGAAAACCAAACAGAAGGTAATGACAGACCACAGCGAGCTGTCTGTTGCTGCAGATGGAGGATACCTCTAGGATTTGGGTCAGAAAACACTTGGCAAGAGTCCCTCTCATTTCTTCTTGTCACACGTTGAGGAAGCCTGCTTAGTGGCAGGGGTGAGGAAGGAAGCTGGAATCTTAAAATGGCTGCAATAAGATTTTTTTGTTTGTTTTATTTTTGTTTCATATCAAAGCTATTTACAGCGTATCTTGCCAATTTATTCATACTGCTGCTGTCAGGGATTTTTCCCGATTCTTCACTTTCAGAGCAGGAAACCACCCCCTACCCCCCCAATCCCACTGAAGTTTGCAGTGGCAGGAAAGACGAGGCTTGCCTAAGCCCCCTGTAGAATCGGACCTTGCAGAAGTACTGGAAGAAGCTATTTGTTTTCTTTATACACAGTTCAACTTCACACAGGCGGGCACACACACTCAGATGGTTTCCACTCGAAATTCCTCATCTAATCCAAATAGCTCTCAGCCCTGGCTACCAGGCTGTGAAGGGGGTCCCCCTTCCCCGTGCCTCCCCGAGCGCGCAGTGCTTTGTGCCAGGGACGACAGCCCACTCGCAAAGTTTGCACGATTTCACTTGCTTGCAGATACGCCTTCAAAAGCTTGAAACCCCTTGCTTCTCTGCTGCTCGTCAAAAGCAGCAGAGTGATACCTGAGGGAGTCCTTTTTTTCTTTGGGGACTCCCTTTATCACACGCCCTGCTGTCTTGGGCAGAGTAAGCCTGAGGTTTGCCAGAGTGGCTGTATGTAAAGCTGACAGTCAGGCAGATCCGTGTGGCCTGGAGGGGAAACAGAAGTGAACCGCACACTTATGCTGTCTGTACACTCGCTACTCTCTCTGTGTAAACTAACATCCTGTATTGTTATAGCTCTTCAGTACAGTCTTTTAAATAAATACCTCTTTTTTTTTTTAAGCTTTTGTTTTTTCCCTCTTTTAGAGCGTGAATGGGTTATGTAATATTTGGTATGGATGGATGGTGGCAGAGCTGTTGGACCCTACTGCACTGCTCTAACTATTGGCTTACAGACTCTTCTGCCCAGGTAGTCCCTTTTCCGTACAAAAGGTTGGAAACTGCCAGTGCTCCAAAACCCACCATTGCTGAGAAATGGTCCCTTGATGCAACTGAAGCTGCTGTGGCTGTGGGCAGGGGAAGAGGATGGTGCATGTGTGAGGCTGGCTGGGAAGGAATGACTTTAGAGATGGGAGAATGCCCACCTTTTCTTCCAGGTCACAGAGACATCAAGACTGTATTGCCCTGACTTTGTCCCATTCCTTTATCTTTGTGGGGATCTGCAAATCCAATTTATCAATCACAATGCCGTACACTAGCAGACTTTTTTGTATTTAACCACTAGGAATCATTTTGCAGATATATCTCCTTTGTCTGCATATCATCTGGAGAAGTACTTGGTGCATATATACATGTTGACCAGACTTCTTTATTTATATTGCCATACCAGTTGTGTTGCTCATTGATCCACAGGATTACATTAGGCTCTGTAGAGATACAGAATCATAAAACTTCAAGATGTGCATTTAAATAGATCAGATCCTTTTTTTCTTAGAGAGGAAGTTATATTGTTTCATGTTTTCAATAGTGTGTATGATTTTTTTGTGGCTTAAAACCATGCAAAATTAAAAAAAAACAGAACAAATGAAAAGACACAAAGGCTTTTGTCCAAGAAGCTCACAAACTAAATTTAGACTGAGGTGATGAGTTAGGTTAAGAAACAGAAGTGGGGCATCAGGTTAAGGAAGGACAAGGGCTATAAAAATAATATTACATGCAGTGCACCCTAATACACTTCCTTTTGCCCTGCAGAGAAATGGCCAAAGCTTAGCCCTCAGGAGCAGGAAACTGTGTTTGTGGTGCTTATTTTTATAGTGCCTAGTTCAATGGGACACTAATCCCCATTTGAGGTCCCTGGGTGCTATAGCAATACAAATAATACACACAAAAAATAGTGGCAATAAGATCCCTTGGCCCAGCTCCCTTCATAGTGCAGTGCCCCTTTTTTCAGCTGAGCCTACACTAAGAAGAAGACAAGACTGTGCAGCTCATAGAGGTGCAGCCATTGTTTTGGCTGTTCATTCTTGCCTTTTGAGGTTTGCTCGTCCCTTTCAGAAAGGATGTTTCAACCTGCAACTGAATTTGATATTAACCCTGCCCTTCTCCCCGTCTGATACTTAATGATACCTGAAATGTTTGGATCTGACTGTGTAGAGGCAGGAATACCAGAAAAGAGGACCATATAATATCTGGGCGTAGTCTGGAGCCCAGCTTCTGATAAGGAAGTGGGAAGACTACAGATGATTTTTTTTTTGTAAGAAGACAGTAGTTCTCAAGAGTCATTTCCCAGAAACACAGATGCTTGCAAAAGAGGCACCAGAAAACACTTGTGCCTGTCCAAAGGTTTTTGCTTCTGATGGCTGAAGTGAAGCCCAGGTTTAAAACTGTTGTTCTGTGGCCTGCTGAGCCCTGGTAGGTCCAGGTCTACCACTGTCCAGCAAAGCTTGCCAGAGTCAAGAAGCTCAGTAGCTTCGTGGGTTATGAATTGTACGGTCTGCTCCATCAGGATTAGCGTGTGCAGTTGGCTCCAATACGCTGGTCTTTGGAATTTAAGAATAACCTGGAGAAGTCAAACTGTGTTTAGAGCTTAGTTTTACATGTGGTCTGAGCCCAGCATTCATACCTCAGACATGCTTCTAGCATATTTTGGCCACGTTGTCAGGTGTTAAAGTTTAGCTGGAAAAGAGTTTAAAAGCTGCTGCATTACTGGTTTGGGCCCCACACTGGCCATCGTTCTCCGCTCCTTTACCTGTTATTTCATCCTTTAAGTCCAGCTCTCTCCAGAAGCATGAGCTGTCACGCAGCTGGTAATTCTTATGTGTCCAAGTAATGTGGATTTGGGTCCAGAAGACACGGTCAGTTTGTCTAATTAGCTTCCTGTCACTATAGCCAAGGCAGAAATTTAAGGTACAGTAACTCATTTTATAGTCACTCTATCTGGCACTGCATATAGATTGGAAAAGTTCTGTGCTTGAGCAAGATGTGTGGTAATATTGTTATGCTATATTAAAGTGCTCTTTAAAAATACATTAGATTCTCATGAGTGAGAAAGACTACTGTCCCCTACCACAGCCAGACCTGACACGGGCAAGTCTCCTCCTTACCCAGGACTGCTAAATTCTCCCATGAAGAGGAAAGACAGCCAAAAAGTTGTACTGTACTCTTTTTTTTTTTTATGACCCTTAAAGGGTTTGCTGTTCAGCCTTCAGAAAGGCTAGATAAAGCATTAGCTGTAGGTAGAAGAACGCATTAGGAATGACACTTGTTCACCAGGGCTGTGCATGCACATCTCCCCGTGCCTAACCAAACTGGTGTATCAGCAAAGGATCCCAAATATTTAGGGCAGAAATACTCACTCTGCTGTTTTTCTCCTGGCTTTTCATCTCAGCTTCCAAAAGCTGCCCCTTAAACGTTGCTTGTGAATGGAAAAAATTATGCACTTGCAAATTCTCTCCTGGGGAATGAGGGCTCATATCGCTGCCTCACACTGATACTGTAATTTCACACTTTTTTCTTTTGCCAGCAGTTGAGCCTCTCCTCGTTATGTATGACATGCATGTTTCATTTTCATTAGGACTGGTATAGTTTGAGAGGCCTGATGAGCAAGGGAAGGGGAGTGGATGGGTGGAAGGGCTGCCTCCCGATGGGAAGCAGCCGCAGGAGGCAGCGGGCTCGCCTGTGTCCCAGACACGGCCGCTTTTGTCCTCTGCTCTGCTGCCCTTCCCCGGGTGATGCAGGGTGTCCCTGACACCGACACCTCCGGTGAGACCACGGCCTTCATAACTGCTGTTGCAAAGCAATGTTTACTTGCGGGGCAGGAAAAAACAGGGCTGGAAAGTGGAAGTTACCAGTCAGAAATACCCTCCTTTGCTTCACTGACTGGATGAGACCAGGACATGAAGAGCCTATGGGTGATTAGCTGAGCTTTTGCTTAAACAAAAAAAGTCTAGTGTGGTGCCTGTTGGATGGAAACTAAGCTAAACTAGATAGGGGTCAGGCTCTGCAATGACTTACGATTCACAGCAGCTAGGAGCTGGTCCATTGTATCTGAATAATGTCATGTCCTGACTGTGGTTAATTGCCACCCAATTATCAAAACTTTCTGGGCTGATCATCATCTCAGAAGAGCTCACACGTTATTAATCTTGTCTTTCACCAGGATAAGGGCAAGACGTGGAACCCTTTGTGAGAAGACGGGAATACTACTCCCAGCATTTCTCAGCTTGACTTATGTGGCTGAGCATTTAACTCGTTGAAAAACAGTTTGACGATTACATGGAGGATATTCCCTTCCATGCCCACTGACGGGGTGACCTCTCAGGCACTTGTGTAATCGCTGCTGGGGCTAAACTGTTTGCTTGAGGAGGGCTGCGCAATCTGAATCTGATGTCTGAGCGCTGCCATGGGTCTTCAGTGTCTGTGTTTTGATTACTTATGGAACTGGTCACACATAGGAAGAAGACTGAATTAAAATAACTTAGCTGTAAAGAAGAGATTTTTGTATTAAAAGCCACCCCAGACCTGTAAGGTTGTTATGTAGCAAAATTAAGCTAGACATATCTGTGGATAAACATATACGGCTTAGGCTTTGAATACCCAAAAGGTGCTTTCCTCTGGATGCCTATTACTGTGATGGTGCAGCATCAGAAATATTAAGCAGGTTGTCTGAGCACAACAAAACCTGGTAGCTGTACGTAATGGCCTATAAACTCTGTATTTCCTGAAATGCAGCCTACACTGCAGCGATGCAATCAAACTTCCTATAAAGCAAACCTTCATGTACTCTCCCTGTTCTTTTCTTTCTGCATTCCCACCTTCCTTCCTCTTGGCATTCGCTCACGTGTTATTAAAGTTGTCTCTGAACCTGGCTCAAGGAGTCATACATATTATTTACGTCACAACAGAGCCCGGGGGCATCAGACAGGGCTTGGGGGGTCTGTTGTGCCAGCTGCTATTCAGCCTTTAAGTACAAACATAGCCCAGCCCAAAGAGATTTCTATCTTGAATTTTAACAGGTAGACAGAGGGAGGTGATTGCTTCGCTGACGCTTCAGACTCTCCATTCAAGTTGCTGTGAGTAGTAGTGTTAAGGAAAGCCTCCTCCTCTGTTGCAGAGGTATCACACAAGACTGCCAAATTGAGATAGCCGAAGCTCATCACCAGCTGGCGGTGCAGGAAACACAGCAGCCAACCAGTGGTGTGTAACACAGACCAGGTAGAATTAGAGTGAATGCAACGGTTTCACAAATTCATGGCAAGTCCAATCTGATGCTTATATTCAGAGCATGTGCATATTTCCACCTCAAAAGAAAAGAAAACAATCCCCCCAAGTGCTTCAGAATCAACCAGATTTTTTAAAGCTTTTCACTGGAAAAAACCCTTTAAACCGTTTAAAGCTGTGTTAGAAAGTCAGCCTGTAAGTATACAAAACACTGGAGACCATCATATGCTAATCTGAGTTTAACAAAACACATAGCATTACCAAGCGTAATTATACAGTCCGGCTATTAGTAGCTTTACCTCTGGCTGTTCTCCATCCTGCTTTCAAGCTACATCCTTTCCTTTCATCTTATTCTACACCACATGAAACAGGTGAGCTGTTCCCTTTATATAGCTCAGGGCTCCAGTCACATGGCCCTCAAAGCTTGGTATCTTCATTTAATCAGTTAAAAGAATCGAAATAATCAGAGATCTTTCACGAACTCCATGCCAAAATACAATTCTGTTAAGCATTCAAAGCTTACCAAGTTCAAAAAATCAAGAAAAAATTAATTAATTTTTCCTAGGAATATCTGCTTTGAAAAGCTGCCCTGGGGGGTACATATGTAGTTTAGGAGAATATCTCTCACAAATCACCCATACATCACTGCTAGCAAGTTCCACAAAAAGAGAACTCCAATGCTTTTTATTGTCAAGGCAACACTGTGGTTTCTGCATCCCATTTGTTCACGCATAGATAGTAACAACATTCACTTTTTATCTGATGCTATTTGAATTTTTATCTTGACTTAACTGCCACTGATTTCTTACAGGAAAATAGAAGTTGTTTCGGGTTATCTCCACCAGTAACAACTCTTCACATCAAAGAAATGGTGATACTTCCCCTAAAGTCTGTATGTATCTGGTACCTCACCACTGGATTAGATGGCAGTGTCAAGGAGTTAAACTGGACAGAGCAGTGGTTTTCAGTTTTGGGGTCCCTGAATGCCTGGGTGGGACTAGTGAATTATTTTTGAGGGGTCTGTGAAAGGTGGTTTGGATAAGGCAGACTCATGACAACAGGCTGAAATGTGCTCGAAAGGAGCCTGAAGTGCCCCTGGAAAATGCTGTGGGGTCTGCAGACTGGAAAAGATTAGAGCCCTGGGGCTACACTATCTGCTCTGATTTAGGAGCTTGCTGATCCACAGGCCCACATTATCTGTTGTGCCATTCTTTCTCTGGCACAGGATTAACCCCACATTCTTACCAATGGGTATCTCAAGGACCTCCTCCCACCAAGACCATCTCAGACCCCGGAGAGCGCAGATACTGCCCTAACTGCATACAGAAGTTCTGTCTATCATCTCCATCATATGTCTCTCCTCATAGCGTCGGCTGACTTGGTAGTCGTTGGTGTGTACGTGAATGTCATGGCACATCGCAGCTCCAGGACTGGGCCTCTGAGGAGCTGCAACAGTACCGCATAGGTGAGTCAAATATTTCCTGACCTTCCTATATTCCCATGTACGTAAACAGAGAGACATCTTATTGAGTTTCTATCAAGATCTCTGCTGCTTTTAGCAGTAGACGAGGCTTAAGATGTCTGTTAGTATGAAAATAAATAAAATGTGTGTGGGAGTTTGATTGTGAGACAGAGCGCTATGTTTTCCAGACAGAGAAGTCCGCGGTGATAGTTTTGCTGTGAGTTCATCTCCTCTGTGAAGTCGCCTTCCTGACATGGGATCACTTTTGTCTGTGTTTGGTAAAGACCTCTGGAGATCATCTGGTCCAACCTCTTGCTCCAGACAGGGTAGACTTTAAAGCTAGATCAGGTTGCTCAGGGCTGTATCCAGTCAAGCTTTGAGTAACTCCACAAGTGGAGATTCCACCTTCTGGGCAACATTTGCAGTGGTGAAAAAGCCCCGCCTTCCCCATACGCTCCAATTTGCTAGTTGCAGACTGCAGTAAGATCCCCGTTTATCCGTCTCTTCTTACGGCTGCACAAGCCCAGCTCTCTCTGCCTCTCCTCCCACATCGTGTGCTCCAGCCCCGTGGCCATCTTGGTGGCCCTCCACCGCACTCTCTCCAGTACGTCCTCGTCTGTCTTGCACCAGGGAGCCAAGGCAGAACACAGCATTCCAAATGAAAGCTCATAAGTGCTGAATATGGAGGAAATCCCTCTTCCCTCAACCTGCTGGCTACACACTTGCTGAAACAGCCCAGTGTCTGGGGTTGAGTCACAAGGAGGAGGTGGAGGTAAGCACGGGTTAAGGATGGGTATGCTGTAGGGCACTGAGGTAACACTGCTACACTCACTCCCATCGCAAGTGGGATGGCATGGTTTCGGCAAACAGGGTGTCTGCTCACAGCTTTCTGCCCCACCCTGCTGCTCAGACAGCCGAGATGCTCATGAATCATTGTAATTTAGAAAGAGAGTAGTTTGCTTTCAATTGCCACAGCTGTGAGCTGTGGCACTCGCACAGATGATTCACAAAGGACTCAGCCTCCCAGGCCCAGCGGTTGAGTAGGCCACCAGTTGCAATGCCAGATGTTGCAACCTCATCTGTGTACAAGCGGCCTTACACGCACCACGGCAGTTGGTGGGATTGGAATTAAAACCTCAATGGTTATTCCTTTCCATCTTTTCCCTCTGTTCCTATGCGTTTGCTGTAGAAGCTGCCGGGGAGTGTGTTAACTGATTTGTTTGCTATTTTGTTATTGGATTTGGCTGGAGAACTGTCGACAGGAATAGTGCGGAGGGGAGTTCATCCTCTTCTCTTAGCTCATCTTAGGAAATGTGGCAAGGTCACCAAAGAGTGGGCAAGTTTCTTTGTCAAGCCGTAGACAGATTTCATATGGGTCATGACAGGAACCCCAACCTTAATGCTGCCACCACCAACAATCTTACAAGAGCTGTGAACTATTTGGCAGAAAACTGGCAGTTTTGTAACCGAAATACAGTCTTGCAGGAAAGTTAGCTTTGTGCCTTTTTTTGGATGCTGGTTTGCTGTTGTGAAAAGTAATACATATGGAAGCCCATTAGAGCCTAAGGCTATTGTTGATACAGTCTTGACTCATTCTTGGCATTCTTTCTTCATCTTCCTTCGATAGCTCAGCTGGTAGAGCGGAGGACTGTAGGCTGTCTCTAGAAAGTAATCCTTAGGTCGCTGGTTCAATTCCGGCTCGAAGGAAAGGTTTTGGGCATTTGTTTTGGTTTTTGTCTTTCACTTATTTCTGGAATTTGCAACTTTGCAGAACCGCCCTTTCCAACCATATGCTACTCTACACCCCGTGAGAAGTTTAGTCTGTTTAAACCATACCACTTTCAAGGATTTAATTTTCACTACCCCCCTTGTCTGCTTCAGCTGGTTCTTACAGCTAGGGTGCTTTGACTGTTTCCACCTCTCTACCTAATCCGTTGACGCCCATTGTGTGAGCTTCTCTTCTGCAGGGGCTCAACTCCTCCCACGGACCCTTGTTAGCTAGCACAGACCCACAGTGCAGAGCTTTCAGAGCCTCTTTTGAGTTGGGTTGAGTTGGGTGTGGAAAACGGAGGCAGGTCCATTTATTTGGGCCTCCTTGTTGCTGGTTTCACCTCTTTTCCTATCCCATTCTTGCGTTTTGAGGTTCTGAGGTTTTGGCAGGATGGGGGAACTGGACTACGAGAGATGGGGAAGAAAAATGTTTTCCTGGTGACAGGAACACCATGACCGTTCAGGTCCAGATATTTGTCCAAGACAGCCACTGCACGCAGCTATAATCATTGGCCTTGTGAGAGGTTTGTTGAGTACTGTGGTGCACGCTGCCCTGAGGTATATCATTTCCATGCACCCTCCATTTCAGTGAAGAATTGTCAAGGTTGGGGCTGGCTTACAGAAGAAACGGGTAAGAAAGAGGCAATATAGCCGTATGAAAGGATGCCACAGGCCAGGCTAGGCAGGCATTGTAAGGACTCATTCATACAGAAACCAACGTCAGAAACTTTCAGAGAGTAGAAAACAGGGCACTGCGATCTGTTAAAGAAAATTTTGTTTCGCGCAGGAAGCTGACGCACTTTCACAAGACTCCATCAGTTCTGAAAGGTCTATAAGAAGCCTTATTAAAGAAAAGATTAGAGGTTTTTAGATGTTTACGTTAGAGGAGATGACATTAGGGATCCAAATACCAAAGCTCATGCAAAGCATCTCCTCATGCAAAGTGCAGTGCTAAGCTGAACAAAGACAGGAGAAGGAGGTGGTAATTTTGTTTGGTTGCTTACCTTCCATTGTGTTACAAATATACTTCGTATTGTTTAATAAGACATATTTTCTAGAAGTTGGAGTCAAACGCATCAAGGAACTAGTACAAAGCTAGAATGAATAATCAAGTGATTATATGTAATTCCAGTGTTTTAAAAGATTTTTTTTTACTAATTGGCATCAGATCAATGACCATCGATCATAGCAGAACACCAGTTTTCTTTGTCCTTCCAAATCCAGCTGCATTAATTCCTCTTCAGCCTGCATCTCAGTACACACTTGCAACCTCATAGCCATACTGGGTTTTCAGCACAGGGAGGCACAGGAGAGGAGAGAGGCAGTTCTGCCTCTCCTCTCATCAGCACGAGTAGCTCTCCAGGCCCTGGGGGTGGGCAGGCCATGCATTTATTGCTCCATAGGTCCTCTCACAGCGGGCTGGGATTGTAAAAGCAAGGGTGGGAGAGGCAAGCAGCCTGCTTCACAGTCCTACTAGGACTCCCAGGCAGGAGGATGCACAGCAGCAGCGTCTCCGGTCGGAGTCTGGCAGTCACGTTAGACGAGGACGAGGAAGAGGGGTATGAGCTTGGGTGATGCCACAGGAGGAACTCAGGAGTACTTGTAACCAGCCTGGGTTACAAATCTGTCCCATGCTGCTTGGGACAGATTTCCTCCTTGCAGTGCACCCTTTATGTTCTTGGTGAGCAATAAGACCAAGTAGGAACCTTTCCAAATGAGTGAATACATGACTAATGCATTTAATTGCTGCAATGAGCCTGAAGCTTTTGATTCAAAATCTGCCAATAATCGTGAAAAGTAAATCCTTGTTCTCATTTAAGAGAAGGGACTGATGCTTTCCCTGAGACTGGGGAATGCCAGTGACTGATGAACGAACTGACAGACTCGCGGGTATTGTGTTGATGTGCAAGTCTCTGCTGACTTCATATTTCAGTCTGGATTGCACAAGGTATGACTGAAACAAGAATGAAGGGAGAAACGATTAATTAAAAGTAGGTTTTCATCGCAAATGGTGTTCATTCTGTGGTTGAAAAGGGTGAGATTTTACAGCATGGATTCGCCCTCATATTACTGCACACCAGTGGGTAACGGTCCTGGTGGAGAGTACCACCTGATGTGGTTAGCTTCTGTTATCCCATGGCTGTTTCCTGTTGTCCTATTTCAGCTACCAGGACTGCTCCATACTGATACAGTGGTGACACTGACTCCATGTCTTTCTCCGCAGTGACATCTGCACAAGGTAATTTTATAAAAGTTCCAGCGAATCTAGCCATCAAGCCAGAAATATAAATTTAAATAAAGTCTGGTGTTTTTCTCGCACATGTGAGCTGAACTTCAAATAGCAAAGGTAGGAAGTATCTAAGAATTTTATTGTCTTCTGTGTTTAGGAGCTTCAGCCTTCTCTTTAATCTTGAATAAGCTTCCTCTCACAGCCAAAGTTCTCTGGCTCATTAGACATTGCGAAGGTTGCTGTGTCCTTGTCTGAGGAGTGGCACCCCACAGACCAAACCTCTGAAACAAAGTCGTAACCAGCTGGGGACGTGATAGACCAGCAGTAGTAAGCTCCTATTAGACAAGATAATGTTTGTTATCAGTGGGGTAAGTGGGGTGTTCCTTCCCTTTCCCAAATAGTTTTTTCCTTTTCTTGTCTCACCTCTTGCCCCAAACCAAACTTCTAACCTATGCCCTAGCTTAGAAGCAGCATACTGCATGGTGAAGAAATTGAAGCTCATACAGTTGGTGTAAACATATTGCAAAATCTCAGTGCTTTCTCCCTACAGGAAAGAGCAGCGTTTGCATTCCCGTAGGACAGCTTGGTGAGTCAGATCCAGCCGCCTGAGCCCGCAGCACTTCTTATTTTGCACCGTCGCTAAGCAGCAAGCGTTACGTGGTTTGTGACTGGTCATGTCTGTGCTCATTCTGAAAGTAATTTTTTGTGAAAAATTAAAAGTGCAATTTTGGCCCTAGCATAACTCTAAGTTATCAGTTGTACTTGCTTTGAATGACTTTGTGTATCTTGAGCTTTGTTTTGATTTTCCCATATAACTGAATCCCAGCCTCGCTCTAGACACCTGATTTCACCTGGCTGCATCAAGGCCATATTGTAGGGAATACTTCTTCCAACACAACGTGAAACAACTGAGCAACGCAGGGCCTGCCTAAGGAAATTTGGTTAGCCTTAAAGAAACTTCAGAAAAGCAGGGTAATCTCTGAATTTTGTACGATGTAGGCTGCATGCTCCAATATTGGGTTTCAGCCCAGAAATACAACACTGCAGCAGTGATGGGACTGAAGACCTAACTTCATACTGTGTCCACTGCTTTGCTTTGAGCTCTATAAATTTTTTCTGCTGTTGTTGCTCTCTTGTAGCCCACCTGTTGCCTCTGGTCATGCAGATTTTGATAAAGCTCTTTGAGCAGGGTCATATCTTTGTGAAATTTTTCATGATGGCAAGGAAAACATGGTCTTGATTCCTGCCTGGAGCAATAATACAAACTAGATAGTAACAACTGCATGGTTCCCTTACAGCTCTAGAGGTAGAATCATGGCAATTAAAATAACGTGCAATTAAGGAGGGCTTGAAAAGGCTTTTAAAGCCAGGAAGTAAGTCAAGATGCTTTGCTGATGATTTGCTAGTTTGTAGAAATAGTGAGTGGTTGCAAATTGGTTTGCTTTTACCATGAAGTAAAACCATTCTCTAGCGTGTGTATTTCTGAAAAGCATCTCTGCATGGCTGGAAATGACCAACAGCAGTTGCTGCTTTTACTTGCAACTGCCAGATCAGGCAGATTTACAGCGAACTGAGCAACTGTTTTTACATTTCTTCAGGCCTTCTTAACCACCCTCTACCAAACAATTTTTCTTCTTCCTATCGTTATAATCAGGTCTTGATAAGAGTTGCTGCCAGAGACATCCAATCAGTCCCATGTTATCATCTGGAAATGATTAGAGTCCTCAGGACAGATTGAAACCATTTTGATAGCATTGATTAGTTCCTTATTTCAAGTTGTGCCATTTCACCATTCACTGTTTTAAAATTCTTGCCTCATTTGCAAGGATACTTTTTTTTACATTGTAAATAACAAAATGTATTTTGTTGTATGAATCCAAATAAGCTTTGAAGTTTGTGGATTTGTAATTTGAAAGTAACCTGGAGAGTGTATGCTCTCTTGCCAGCTTTAATCAATGCACGATAATCAATTATCATATCAAAGTGTTCAATTACTCCTTAATGATGAGCTGCTGTGGCTGTTTGGCTTAATTTCCTAGAAGATTCTCAGCACTCTCATTGCAGCATTGGGGTTACTTAGCTGACTGCTTAAAGATGTCTGCTGTGAAAATGAAGCTGATACTATTTGAACACCAGCCTCCCCACAGTAGGTGGTGTTGGATGCTTCTTTGATACCTCAAACTACTTCTTTCCATCTATTTGGTGAGTTGGATGTACCGGGTTGTTGCCAGTTCCTAACACGGGGGATTCTTTGTCTGTCCGTCTGTGCTTTTATGCTTAGGAGGGATGCTAAGAGTCCTGGCTCCTTCTTTGCTGAGTCTAGAGACGTATCAGCATTCCCTTTTCCTGTAGTGCACTACCCTTCCCTTTCCCAGGGATTATAGGAGGAAAGTTACTGCTGACTTTTCGGTCAGTATGTTTCATGTTTGTTTGCAGGCTTTATCTGTGAACAGACGAAGGATGATTGCTGCTTAGGTCTCCCAAACCTTATAGAGGCCTGAGATCACACAGAGCTTGTGTTTGTGAATTAAGGGTAGCTTCAAATTCAGAGTTGAAATGTTGGTACTCAATATTGCCCTTTTTGGAGTATGTGGAGCTAAAAAAACCCCCAATAATTTTAATGTCAATATAAGGCTTTTCTGGGATCACTGTGTGTTTAATTGCCACACTATCTTTAGTGTATCCAACCTCACATCCCTGTGACATGGAGAGGTACCAACGTCCCTATTTCACATAACAGGCTGCTGCTGTTGAGTGATGGGTCCTAAGAGGCTGCAGGAGAGCAGGAAAAGTCACCTGAGCCTTTAGAGCCTCTGACTGCTGTGTGTCCTGACCACCCTTCCTCACTTCTGGAGTTCCTCGCTTTTGGTAAACCGTTGACTTAATGCTTCAAGAAACCAACAATGAATTTTCCCTTAATTTCAATTTGCAGCAGCTTTGCAGCCTGAATGATCTCCTTGATTCCTTCTCCCAGAAAGATAGCAAACTACCAGTGTGTAAAACTTGAGGAGGATTTTGCTGTGTGAAATCTCTGACCATTGCCACAACCAGTTTTCCAGCGCTGACACATGCCAGGAGAGCTGAGTGGCGTGTGCTGGAAGGGAGAGCTCCTGCAGTGGTCAGACAAGGAAGGAGGAGAGTGGTGGCAATCAAGCAGGGCTGCTGGTGCAGGAGCCCTGCTTGGACGTGCGTCCACCCACCAGCTGTGGCATGCGGTTGCTTTCCTGCAGGAAGCCACGTGCATGTGGATGGGCCAGTGCTCAGTCCTTCGTGAGAAACGAAACAGCACATCTGCCTAGGAAAGGACAGTGGAAAAAGGGAGAGGACGCGAAGCTGTGTTTGAGCCGTGTTTCATCAGGCTGGAGGAAGGAGAGCGTGAGCGGCTCTGCAGCAAGAAGGTCTGTAAAAACAGCAATTATGCTCATCTCAGGTTGCCTATTGAGAAATAATCAAACTTGTGCTGAGTCTTGTGATCTGTCAGACCCCTTAACTGAACTGCAGCTGAAGAGATTCACTATAAAAGGCTGCTTCTTATTGTTGATTTTTAACCATGAGACTTCCTACGGGAAATAGCATATAGTAATAACATTTAATGGTCTTCTGATGAGCATCTGGTGTTGGGTGTTTTTTTTGTTTTAAATTGCATTAAAATTAAAACTGCAGTATTGCACTGAGTCCTCATTTCCTGTTAGGAGAGGAATTATGATGCTCTATTGATTAGCAAAGCTGTTTCCCACCCTGCTTAAGTGTGGTTAGTGGACAGAACTTCTCCCGCAGACACAGACGTGCCATTCCACCCCCCTCAGTTCTGAAAGTTTTGCCTTCTAAATTATTCATAGTGAAACCACTGATCCTCAAAATTTAAAACAGAGGAGAGCAGGTATAAAATGCTCTCATGTATGCCTTTGCTTTAATTTATGTGCTATCACATTGAATAAAAGGAAATAGCAAGTTAAGCATGTTCAAGAAGCCACATGATGAGTATAATTGATGCATTCAGCCTATAGAACATACATATAATAGTCCATTGTAGTTATGGGATTGGCCAGCCAATATTTTTGCCTTGGAGATCATTACTTAAGCAGATGACTCTTGACCCTTTTCTTTTAGCGCTTCGAGAAGTTTGCCAGAAAGTACCCTTTTGTGCTAGTCAGCCTTTAACATCTCCCTCTGAGCAGCCTCAATTTTTCATTTAACTTACTTCTGAACGTTAATCTGCTTTTTATCCCAAGGATCTTTATGAGAAATAAATTGGAGCCTTTTCAGAAACACAATTGTAAAAGCTTCTTCCTTACTAGTTAAAAGCTTGTCACAATGTAGCAACAATGTATGTGTCGTAAAATGGTGTATTTAATGAAAAATCAAAACTAAAAAGGCAACAGAGCAATGCTGAAGAAACACGCTGGGTGTTTCTGTATGAAAACTCGCTTACCTGCGCAGTCCTTGGAAGTGTAGGAAATGTGATTCATTGCAGCAGATCAGAGAGCAAAGAAACTTCCTCTCAGAAAGACAAAGATCTGGTTTGACATAACTCTGCAGCTACCGTTGGTCATCATCCCCCCGTGGTGGCCGATGGGCAGAATATAAAGAGAAAGGCTCACAGCCTAAATGGCAAACCTCATTAAAGTATCTGGTTTAAATAGGTGCTGACTCAGGAAAGGAATAATGCTGGTTGAGACCTTCAAGCTTGGAGTAGTGCATAAAACTGAGTGGTTTCTTTTCTATGTTGCTGGGAAAAAAGGGAAGAGGATACCAGTGAAGAGAGCGGGCTCCAGTGGAAAGAGCCTGCAGTGACCAGTGCACGCCTCCCATGGTGTCAATCATCATCCGAATGTTTGTTGGTACCCAGATCTCGCCCGTGAGAGGTACTGGCGTACGCAGGGAAAGAAAATCCGGATTTTAATCTGAGTTGGGTTGCTTTTTTAGGGCTGCAGATACTGCGGTTTCAGTGTAGCTGAGTGAAGAGATATTTTTCTCACCAACTACCCCCTTAAAAGGGGAGTGCAGGTAGACTTCTGGAATGAATTGTAAATAAATCCCATATCCTCCTACAAAACAGAATAGAAAAGCCCAACGTCAAGGCAAGTGATAAAGGGTCATTGGTGATTTGAGGATGAATGTGAATTGGACCGTGTCTCCCCCCACCTCAGTAATGGCTGGTGAAAAGCCCTGTGAAATATGGCTTCGCTGAAGCCAAGGTGCCAACAGATTCCTTCCTATTTGTTTTCTTTCTGATGAGGCCTTTCTCTGCCCAGCTCACGTGACGATGCCCATTTTATTATAAAAACCCATACAAATGGTGGCTACCCTTTCTTTGCTAGGAAAGACAGACCTTGGCAAATAATTACTTCTAGTTCTTACTCCTAACATATGTATGACTTATTATTTATAGAGACTTGTAATAAAAATGGGAATGATTTTGTTGACCCAGTAAATTACAGCTTAAACCAATAAAAGAACAAAGGAGGGGGACGTAAGAAAAGGACATAGGAAAGGGTTTTGTTCAAAGAGTCACATGCACACCTAATAGATGTATCCAGAGAAAAGAGATAAAATACCCCAGATTAATAACTGTGATGTTCTGCTGCCTTATTGCTTTCTAAAGGCCTTACCCTCCGTGGACGCGGAGATGTGTAAAAGACGAAGTAGTTGCGCTCCACATTTTAGTCATCCCAGTAATGATGGCAACATCTCCGTTACAAAGACAGGTTCTCCAAGGAAAGCAATCCTCTCTCCAAGAGAAAATGAATCGGGTTCTCTTCTCTGTGTTGCCTCTGTACTTGCTCCTCCATTCTTTGCTTCTCACTGCTTGACCTTTGTTGAGTTAGTCATGTAAAGCAACAAAATGCTGCTTTAAGTTCATAAATCTTGGTCCTTCTGTTTCCTGTGAACAGGTCCAGCTGAGAAAGTGAAGAAGAAACCTGTCAGGATGCCATCACAAGCATCGTATATCAGAAACCCACTGGACAGAAAACCTAGCTCAAACACTATCTTTGTTTTTGCAAAGCAGGAAACTTTGCTTAAATTCACATAGTAAATATTTCTTTGTGTATCATGGGGAGCTTTCATGTAATCTTAGATTAGCTGGAAATCAGAACAAGGCCTGAACTTTCCTCCCATGTCGCTATGAAAGCAATTGTCTGGGATATTTTTCAAGGAAGCCCCTCAGGTTTTGAGCTAGGCAGAAATGTGTTGCAATTGACCTCAATACTGTGTTCTTCAGTGATCATAGAGAAAGATTTTTAGGCTGATATTTAAAAATAAGGAAATGTCTCAGAAGGAGAGAGAGAGATGGGCAAAGATCCAGAAGTGGAGAGAACCAGCAAAGGGAAAAGGTCCATTACACGTATGGCCAAGGAGAAGAGGGACAATGAAGAGAGTGGTGTTTATTTCACAGAGGTGAAATCAGAATGCAAGCACAGTTTGAAAGAAACCCACAAAAGATTTTTTAACTGTAGAGAAGTTTGAAACTGGCATAAAATGTGTTGATTCTCCTTTTTCTTGCTTTATACCAGTGCTGTTCCAGAAAATACCATTGCATGCGGCATCAACAGAAAGACGAGAATCCAGGGAGTGGCAGAGACATCCTTAGTGCTGATGTCTGATGAGAGATGAGGGCTGGGGAGCTCAAGGAGGGTAGGGGTAGTCTTGGCGTTAATCGCTTGGGTAGATACAGGCGAATGCACTTCCATTCACCCGTGGCTTTTTCCAGGGCCCTGCATCACTGCGTTCAGCTCTGGAGCCCTTAGCACAAGAAGGACATGGAACTGTTGGAGCGGGTCCAAAGGAGGGCTACAAAAATGATCCGAGGGCTGGAGCACCTCTCCTATGAGGACAGGCTGAGAGAGTTGGGCTTGTTCAGCCTGGAGAAGAGAAG
>Ga0065711_1005077_pt1 | contig 21381 bp, 6 predicted proteins | sample Hoacrofraction12_FD_59098 | JGI IMG/M metagenome (GOLD analysis project Ga0065711, IMG submission 59098) | Hoatzin crop microbial communities from Cojedes, Venezuela - Epithelial fraction 12 v2 (version 2) | ecosystem: Host-associated > Birds > Digestive system > Esophagus > Crop | place... | reverse complement strand
CCCAAGCCACTACCTATTCAGGCCTATTTATGGTACAACAAAATGGTTTGCTCTGGGTACCCTGAAACACAGCAAGGAGAACAATGTGACTACCGTTTATATAATGCATTACTGTTCTGCTTCCACTATAGTTAGCACATTAGTTCACGCAGTCTAAACTAGGAAGCAAGGCAGATGAAGCAAGGCAAGCCTTGCAAAGCCCGTTAATACCGAGTGAAGTTCCATCTAGTGGTCTAATGCACAACAGCATTGGGAACACTGCTCAGCCCTGCTCAACTGGCAGCGAGGGTGTTTCTGAGGGACATTAATTTGTCTGCAGTGCAACGCCTCAATGAAATGAAATACTGCGGTTAAAAAGCTCCTACAGAAAGGCCTTGCATGAAGCAAGTGCTATTGGAGACACACTCAACAACAACTCATCCAGTGCTCAACACCTTGATTTTCTAAAATGTGTATGTGTACTTCATACACTTTAAGCAGTCTCACGTATCAGTTTAAGACCATGTCTTAGTCTCTGCAGCATTAAGACATTAAATTGCCTCCCATACACAAAAATGCTGCTAATGGTATGGTTTTGTGCATCGCTTTTTCCATTTCCTTAATATCTATAAAATTACTCTGGGGGAGAACTACTCAAACAGTTAAAATGCCAGACAAGAGAATGCAGAAATAGTATTAGAATACGTGTATAGGAGTGAAATAAGAACAGCTGAGAAACCGAGTCTACATAAAATCTGCCCCTATTTGCACCTCAAACTGTTTAAAGGCTTTTTGCTCTTCACGTGGGATTAAAGCCAGATGCCATAGTGACATACAGCGGTTTCTGTCATTCCCAGTCTGCATTAGTGCTTCCACCGCTACCAGCTGCAGTGAATCTGCAGGTGAGGTGGACAACCTGCAGAGTGAATCCTAAAACTATACAGTGAATCTGCCTACTACTCCAGCATGATGCTTTTCATCCTTAACAGCTAACTATGATACTTCAGGTAAAAAAGAAACTGTAATTCTTCAACACGGAGATCTTGATTAAAAAAAAAAAAAAAAAATTTACACTTACCTGTGTAAGTGTTGGTAAATTTTTCTTCATCAAACTGCCTCCCACAGACTTCTAAAAAAACACCAACAATCTGGCAAGCCATCAGTCGAGTAATTTTAGAGTCTTCATCCATGGCTGCAACAATTTGGGGCATTAACTCATCCTTGACTTTTAAGATCTACAATTAACAGGAAAAGCATAGAAGAACAGCAGCTTTTCAGTCACTCTAAAACAATATGCGTATTGATTACATCAGCTACCATTAGGTCTGGCCTATAGTGGCTTGCTTAATTTAAAAAGTAAACTATAAAAGTTATCCTGAACATCTTGGAAGTTACACAGCTCTATTTTTGCTTCTAAGCAAGCTTGGGAAATGAAAATCCACCAGTCGATCACCCAGTTCATGAATTCTCAGTACACATGTAGATGAGTTTTATGTAACTTGTAAAAGCTTTAAACTTACTTGCCTTTTTATTTTTAAAAAAATTGCTGGCAAGACTTTAAATAATTTGGAGTTGAGGATTGTGTGTATGTACCAGTAGATGGTGCTCTTATTCTAAAAGGAAGCTTTTAAGTAGACTGTTGTAATACAATGTTTTAGTGAGTTTCATAACTTGACTTTAATATGTACGTTTCATATACATTAATGCAAAAAATGCATTAAGGCACTGATTCAGAAAAAATGTTTAACTAGAACAGTAGTCTCTGATACAAATGTTTTTGTATATATGAACTCATTTACATGTGCCTAAGCACTTGGTTCAATTAAGATCTGTTATAAAGACAATAAAGACTATGAATGTTTAATAACATTTAAATTTCATTTATTTTTTAAAAATACCCTTATATTAAACATATTTCTAGTGCATCATTTCCAAATTCTATTTTTGTTAGCAAAGAAGCTTCAAAAAACCCCTCAGATTCAATTAATCCTTAATCGCTATGGTGGGTAACATTTCTTTAAGTATACTTCTTGTTAGTGCTCTACTTCAGTTTCTACAGACACCCTTCAAGTTCCACCTCAAGTCCTCCTGCCCTTTCCAGGAATCTTGCAGATTTTTCTTCCCCTAAATGGACCTGTGGGCTCCAAGGCAACCAGACAACTTGTCTTTGCCACATTACACAAAAGCATGTCCTGGCTAGCTCCAGTGCCACTGCACAGGCACTGGCTACGGGACCAATAATGCCAAGTACCCAAGGTGTTGTGCTAATGCTTATCAGGATATCATCATCCCTCCACTACTGATTGTTTCAATTATTAATACTCCATTACAATTAATGAATCATATTATGAAAACTGTATGTCCATCTAAAAATACTACTTACAATAAAGATTTATGTTTCCCCCTTGCATTTATCTTGTCTTCCTGCCTAAGATTTCAAAGTACATTTGATAAGAAAGGGAGACTTTACCTCTTCTGGTGAAAGCATTTCACAGTGTATAAGAGCCCAAAGGCACGATACAGCTGTAGTGCGGATGGCAGCTGCTGTTCTTCCAGCATGCCACTGCAGATTAGGAGCCAGTATATCTTTTATCACAGTCTCAAGGTAGCTAGGGAACAGCCTGAAGCCAAAAATAAGAAAGCAAAATAAAGGTTCATGAGAAAGTGATAAAGAGACTGGCAGGATGTAAAAGAGAGTTTTCTGTCATAGCAACATAGGCAGGGGAAAAAAAAAAAAAGGACTCTGTAAAAAAAGTAAATAAAATCTTGTAAGCCACTGTGATTATAATGTATGTGGTAAGATTTTCATAACTTCATTTTTCTAGACAATATTTAAACAAATACCTAACATTCATGGAAAGGGGAGGCTAGGCTTTCTCCCACTTCAGACTATGCCCATGACTCACTGTGTTATCTTGGTAAACTACTTACCTTCTCTCTGTCTCATTTTCTCCGCGTGAAGTGGAGATAACACCCCATATGAATGCTGTGAGGATTCATTAATATTTGTAAGGCCCTTTGAGACTGTCCAGTGGAAAGTATTTATAACGTGAAAAGTATGAATGTTATTGATGAGACCCGAGCTACTGATACTGCAGGGAGTCTACTCGGAACACTTCAGCTTTCTCTTGGCTCAGAAACCCGTCTCCCTCAAGGGTGAGAGGTCTGTAGGATTCTCTGATGGTGCCAGTCCCAATGCTAGTTTGTTTTCGTTACAAACACACAAATCTGTGATATTTTTCCTGATGCTTCTTCCTCCTCCTCTATTGAATGGGCCATTATCATGCTAAAAGTTGCTGTGAGAGTCAGCAATTGCAATAGGTAGTATTCCTTCACACCCATTTAATTCCAGCTCAAACGATTTTCAGCTAAGAGAAAAAGGTATAGATATTACACACAAGTTAAAACAGACTTTGCTGCATCAGAGACATGTGTGCCTGGTTGAGACTAGATAAGTAAGGCTCAGGTTATTCACTGTGCCTCTGCCTCAAAAAGCAGCTGGTAGCATGCAAAACAGACTGACAAATAACGGGCTAAATCTACCTTGACTTGTGTCCCGCTCTATTCAAACTTACCGCAGACCTGGACTGCGGCCACCTGAGTGCAAAACAGCACATCACCACCCTGGTGCTTGGCAGAAAGGGGAGAAGCTGTTGCTGACTTTTCTCAGAGTCCCACATTTCCAGGATGAGCAAGTGTCTCCTACAGAGATGTGCCAAGCCACAGGAGGAACACACTGGGTAGATCTTAACAACAAACAATTATCAACTAAGTAGTTCTAAAAAATCCCCACAACAGCAAAACAAAATCATTCAGCAATGCTAATCCAGCAATAAAAAAATTCCATAGTAATACTGTATCAATGTAATAAGAAATGTAATTGTACCTACTTCTTTCCTGTAACTACCCTTTCCCCACTGCAGTTTCACCGTGTCATCCAGGTGTAATCTAACTAACGTGTGACCAGCTCGCCTGCCAGGCCTTAATTATCTACTGCACACAGACAAAACTGAAAATCCGTATCTTCAACATGATGAAAATACATACAGCTGGCTGCTGCTTGGCCCCTTGGCCAAGGGAGCGCCAAGTGCCTGAGAGTCAGAGATCTGCTCGCTTCCAGCCCAGCAGATGGCACTTCAGATTCAGCAATAACAAGGAATCGGACATCCCCTTATACACATCTCAATGTGTCAAAAACATCTAGATATATTATTTTAAACACATTTTTGAGAATTAATAATTTTCTGTTCAAAAAGTTGCTGGAAAACAATACAGCCAGTGATCACCATCATTCCAAATTTCCTTTTAGCTCCAAAGCTGAAAAATGCTTTGTGCTGTCTGTGCTCCTATCTGATCAGCAGCTGCTTCTGTTTCTAATAAAGCCTTCTCCTACACTGCAAAGAAAAAACAACCTGACAAAATATAAAGGTAAATTCCATCAGCATTGTGTTAACCCTAATGCTATGCTATTTGTGAGCATATTTGTTCTAGTGCCTTGAAATAGAATCAGTAAAGCAGTATCTGGCAATTATCCGGCTCAATCTTGTCAGACTCAAACAAAATGAGATGACCACACAACTGTATTTAGCATAACTGAAAGCCTTCCTATCTAAACTGTTTGAATGTTTTTAAGGAGCTAAACAAATTAGTGCCAGCAGTGAATGTGACTGTGTAACCAGAACTTGTTGTTACCACTCCACTACACTATCTCTCATTACCATTAAGATGTATTTTTTTGCTGTTGTTGATGCAATTAAATTCTCCCTATTTCCATTTTCAGATCTTACTGTGGTAAATCTATGTAACTTCATCCTAAAAGTGAGTCATTTCCATGAAAGAACATACCCTGTCTGTGCTATTTGTACTTACAGAGTTGAGACTTCATTCACAACTGGATATGAAATAAACAAAACGTGACCTGTGCATACAATAATACCTAGCTCTTAGCAGACATAAAAAGCAGAGATTGGGTTTACATTAAAATTACTACCCCCATTTTATGGACTTACATACTTAAGCTTTCATTCCATGTTAGTTATTTTTTATACATTTTTGTTCTGGATTGGCTCCTTTTCTGCTTTCATGGCATTGCTGCACTTTGCTTTATGTTCATGGATTGTTGTGGTTTGGGTTTTTTTGTGCATACGTTTTTGTTTTTTCCAAACTTAACATTCTAAATCCAGGAAATTTGAAACAAAATTAGATTTGCTTTTACAAATCAAAACCTCCAACAATGTTTTGCAAACAACACTTCAAAACACAAAACCTTTACACGTTATTTCCTACACTAAAGCATTTGCTGTGACAACGGTAAGTAGGATCAAGATTTCAAAGAGTCATTTAGCTCCCTCTACTGCTTTTTAGTTTCTGAAGATAAACCTGCTGGTAGAATTCATGGCATTGCTCTTGTTCTCAGAGGACAGAGAACATCGTTATGAGTTAGACTGGGCCATCCCTAGCCAGGAGTCGTTCTTCACACAAACAGGTCTACTAACCTCACTGGATGTATGTAATCTTGACCAAAGGCCATTCACTCCCACTGCCTTGAGCGAAACAGCTTCCATCATTGCTGTCTGTGGAGAGCCGGTGTGATGTGTGGCTGTATTCACGAAGAGTATTACTTTGAAACATATTATCCTATTTTTGCCACACTGGTAATGTCCCTTTCCTGGGAATCCTAGTGAAGCTGGCAGCTTATTGGGGTGGTTTTCTTTTTCCCCTCTTTGGCTCCATTATTTATACAAATGACTGGGTTGCAGATGAAAGATTTTGTTATGCATCCTATTCGACCACTGTCAAAACAAAAGCTTACTCTTTGATAATGTTCTCCATATGGTCCTGCACTGATCATACCTCTCTGCCAGCAGTACCTACACAACCCAACTTAGTACACTGACTTACCTGAGCACCTCAGAGACTTTTAAATGGAGAAGCGCTACCAATCCTACTGTACAGGTGGGAAACAAAGAATGGATAAGGCTGTGTGTTAATGGAGAAGTCCTTCCTACCTCCTAGCCACACTAGTCTGGAACATTGCGGGTCAGGACTCTGCAGCATGCCATGTAATGTACCTGTCATACTGCTTAGGTGCAGCCTAAATGATTTTCTGTAGATCACAATGAGAGGTGGAACAGATAATTTAACTCAGTTCTTCAAATTCTATTCTGCTGTAATCTGTAATGTTATCTCTGAGGAGGAAGAGCAGGAGACCAGATAACTGAAAATGTATAGAGAAAAAATGCCAGTATGACTAATTTGTTCACCAGGTCTGCATTTGATTAAATGCTTTGAAAGAATGAACATATTTAATGTTTAAAAAGAAATGTAGAAATTATAAATGTGATTGTATAGCAGATGAACAGGAGCTAATAATGTATTCTGCAGTAAATAAAGGACAGTAAATTTAGGCCATAAAAGAAAATAAATAGATAGGAGAGAGTCGCATTATCCCAATTTTAGACTTAAATACATTATTACACACTTAATAAGCATTATTGTTGTGTTCAGGACATCACAGAACACACAAGATGATGCTTCTAGGCTCCATGGTCTTTGCATTCTCAGTTAGATGATACAGATCTGAGATAACAGATCAGCTTACAACAAATAGTCAGATCCTGGAATACTTAAAATAGTTTTCAAATTGCTCTTCTTTCTTTCTTTTAGGAGGATTCTTGCATACCTACATTGATCTTGTAACTACCACTCAGCTACATGATTATTTAAACAAGTAATCCATCGAGTACAAAGATATTTTTCATATGAATAGGGTTTTTAACTTCGGATCCCGAAAATATGGAAATAGGTAACACCACACTTGGCACAAAACCTTTCAGTTAAAAAAGGACAGCTTCATTATATTCCATCTTAAGCACACCAGCTCAAAGTCTATTCAGGGATGCGTTAGCAGAGATTCTTCAGCTTACCTGGAATCCCCCACTGAATGGGAACACCAGGGTTCCTCGTCCTCCCCTCATTATAGGATCCAGGCCATGAATGTACTAAATTTATCTAAAAATGGTAAAAATACATCTACATTCATATTAACATGGCCTCACAGAACCTGAATGAATGTTCAACATACCAGAATGCCCACTGAGTGCCAATTTGCTCATCAAAATAATGAAAAACCTTTTAAGTACAAATAATCATTGCTATCAATGTACTTTTAGGAAGAACGCTTCCTGTGATTGGGTTTTTTGGTTGGTTTTCTTAAAGAGTTAAAAATTAAAAAAAAGCGCATCAGAATAGATGTACTAAATGCAGCAGGCACTAGGAAAAGCAGAGCAGATATGGTTTACGTATTCAGGACAACTTTACAGAAGTGTCTGCACTACTAGTAAGGCTAAATTAATAATGACAAAAGAGCCCCATTGTTGGCATTGTTATAAATGGAGGGGTTTTATAATCACAATAAATTATAGTTAGATTGTACTTCCAATGTACAAATAGTGCCAAGCAACAGGAGACTTCCATCTTCAGTCACTGAGAGTAATGGCAATACTCTCAAACGTTTAGTTTAATGCATCAAACGTTTAGTTTAATGCTTTTTAAGCACCATCCTATAACATGCGCATTTTTAAATGCCTGTTTTTGGGGGTGTTTTATTGTTTCCTTACAATGACTACAGGAAAAGTTTAAGGACAAAAACAAAAAACCAACTAACCCTCCCCTCCCATACTTCTTTCCTAAGAATCCCCATTTTAGCTTCCAAACATGTATTTTTTTAAACTATAGCTCTTTATTTTTTGAAAACTGTCCAGATTTGCATGACATCCATTTTAACTCTCCATAGTGGCAGAGGTAGGAAGACTACAGTGGAAGAGGTCCAGACTTCAATTTATTTGTATTTTTTTTTTAATTATTGCACTCCGCACTTTCAAGCATTGTTAAAAAATACAGCAAGAAAAATATGCCATAGAAGACGGTGGGAAAATCTTTCTTCTTCCAAACATGCTAACATGGACACAATTATAGGGGTTAAGTAACTAGCACGGTCATTAGTTTTTTATAGCCACTGTAGACACTGTAGTGTTCAAATAGCTGTGTGAAATTAGAACTCTACTTACCCCTGAGAACTGACGGTTTCACTTGCTGTCTGGAGCAACTGTGATAAAACAGTGAAAAGTTTTAACCGCATCTGGGGATCTTTGTTGGGCTGAAGACACGTCTTAAGAATGAGAATAAAGTTATTTAGAGCTTCACCTATGACAGGACCTAGAAAATAAACACGTAAAACTTAATTCAGAGTATTAATAAGGTCTATTTAGATGCTTAGCATGTGAGTGTATTAAAATTTGTAATATGCCTGGTATTAAACTAGTACTTAACTTTACCCTCTTGCATGGCAGCTGTTGATGTATCCACCTTCCATCATACCAGGCGGTGTACAAATACCCAGTCTTAGCCGTGGCAGCATGGTGCTCCCTGAAGATCGGTTTACCCCACATCTCATTTAGCCAGCTTGGAACTGCTGCACTACACTGCTTTGTGGAGCATGGACATATCAATGACATCTGCTCGTTGCTGGGACCAGCAGTACAAGATGACATTTTGGGTGGACTAATGCATTTGGGGGGGGATTAGCTCTGTTCACTACGTGGCTCTGAAAGCTTGAGGCTATGCACAAAGTTTTGGTTTCATTGAACTTCATGAAAAGTTCTGCTGAATCTGGTATGACCATGACACCACTCCAAACAGCAGCACTAACTGTCCTTTTTTCTTCTTTCAAGTTTTTCCATGTGCAGCATTCAAGGAAAGATGCTCACGACTCCCAGAGGCACAGAAAAGGATGTGTTTGAAAGGGTCAGCCTCAAAACTTAGGTAATAAATTATTGCAGCAGTATTCTTCCTCCATGTTCAAGTAATGCTTTTTTGAATTTTACAAGAGAATCTAAAATATGATGAATTTTAGAAGCTATTTGAAATAAAAAATATTTTCCAAATTAATTCTCCAGTTTGTTAACATTTTCACATCCTATGATGAATTCTATTTTCAACACTAAACAAACAAACCACCACCCCCAAGCTGTTATTCCAACCCTTCAAGAATTATTTTCCTAATGCAGGAGGAAGTTTGTGCATTTCTCCTTGATAACAATTAACCTCTGCATGGTTTTAAAGCGGAAGAATACATATAGACTATACACATGCTATATTCTGCAAGCTTCTTGCTGTAGAATGCCCTTTCTACTCTGTATTTGCAATAAACTACTTTCCTCTAGGAACTTCTTCAGCTTTGCATCCTTGTGACGCATATTCCATTCAACTCCAGTCACTCAGAAAACCCTCCCAGAAGGCAACACAACACTGGCATTTCTGATGACCAGAATATTCCTCACACATGGAGTGGACAGATTGAAGTATTCAAGATTCCAAAACAAATTCACTAGCATGTAATAATATCTGGAAATTTAATGTTTAAAATAATAATAAAATCCCCCCAAATCTTCACTGTCTAGACTGAAGCAATTCAGGGTGTTGAAATGCAGTTGGCTAAATTTCAGTGCCAACAAATAGGTCTTTATTTTCACAGCCTTTATTCAAAATACATTGCTTCATGTGAGTTCTGAGACATTTAAAAGATACTACTAGTATATCAAACTGATAACAGCAAATTCAACAGATGGAAAATAAACCAAATAAACTACAACGCTAATTTCAGCTTACGCATAAATTTCTGAGAAACAGTAAAAGCAGAGAAATTTTAAATTAGTAAACCTGATTAAATTGATTAAAAACAACATTACGTGTGGGAATGAAAAGAAAGAAAAAAAAACACAATTGCTTTAGGAGCTGCTGTGTCAGACAGAAAACGTAGACAATAGCATATTACCAGTGTTGAGTGTGAGCCAAAATGTTTGCCCAGACATCTGATGATTTATTTAGCATTAAGGAAAACAGAGACAACTGTCTAGAAGTCCCTCAGTTATAGAAATGGGAGCACAAATATAGAGAAAAGTTAGCCTCTCAGATCTTGCACTGATGAAAAAAAGAAAAAAGTACTTACACTGGTTGCTGCACAAACCAGCAAGTGGGTGCTTCACATAGGTTTGTTGAGGCTTTTTTTGAGATTCAGTGATTAAATGCAGAAGGTACAGTCTCTTAAAACACACCTGTCCACACTAAGCTATCTGCAGCAGCCATAATAATACTTCACCTGTAGCTGAAGTAGCTGCCTACACCCTCTTTTTAACTAACAGAAAGGAGAAAACAAATACTCAGGACTTTCCATTTTAATAATCTTAAAACGGATCTCTAGGTGAACAGAACTGCCCGTCACTGTGTCTGTTGCCTGTAGATGCAATCTGGAGAGCTGCATCAGAGGAACATTCACTGTACAGATCTGAAGCTAGGTGAAATGTATGCCAAAGTGCTTCACTAATCTATACGCAGCAACATGTTGAAGAACGTAAGTGAGGAAATGTTTCTACAGAAACATAGTACCTTCTATAAGACTGGTGAGTAGATGCGAAACCTAGGTGAATTTCTGGACACATAAGCTACATCAGTTCATCTCCCCATAACCCTTACCTATTTCATTTACCCAAAAGCGTACTTTTACATAAGTGCTTTACATAAGTACATAAGTACTATACTCCTTGCAGCCAAGGATTAGAGCTGCTTCAACATTTTTGGTTTTGCTTTCCATCATATTCTTGTGAAGTTTCTGAATATTACACTATTCATTATAAAAGACAATGTGTCTGTAGGCTATGGAGATCATACACTTTATTTTTTTCAGAACTACTAAATAAGTCGTACCTGAATGAGTTGCAATGACATCTAACTGTACTATTTCTGGAGAATAGCATGTCCAACAATCACACGATACGGAAACCCATTCCATAAGCTGAATTATATGTTGTTTGTAGAGCGAGAGAAAACTATCCAGTTGCTGCACTTCAGCTAATGAAGACATTGTCTCCTCTACCTGTTCAAACAGAGACAGGATACTTTATCTTAACAGAAACAATGTTAAAAAAAAAAAAAAAAAGTAAGAACTTTTAAAACTCATAGTTATCCTTTAAGAACAGAAGGGACATAAGAAGATTTCCATAGTTTCTACTTTGACAGTCAAGACTGGTATTTAATGTTTGCCTATAAATAAAAGTTAATGGATGTAGTAAAGTGAAACATTTATCCCTGATTTCAACATGAAATCACAAGGAACACACAACATAACAGCAAAAGAAATAATCTCTAATCTATGTGAAAAAACCCCTATAAAAAACTAACCACATCATAAAAAGCCCTTATTAGTTTTAAAGATGTAATGATTTTTCTCCTTAATTTAAGGATGCTTTAAACCATTAATGTAGTGGGAATTTCTCACAATCCCATCTAGCAGGCTATGGCAGCTTCCAAAAACTATTGCTGTTGCAGCTCAGAGAAGACTTTCCTCTCCGAGAAGACTCCTCTCTCCCTGTTTCTTTTTTTAATTCCTCCCCAATTTTAATTATGCAAGATGTTCTCTCTTTACAGTAGCTGGTCAGGTTCATTTTGAAATTCTCAACTTGTGTTGCTTAAAAGTACCAAAATTCACTGTTACATTTGAATACTGTCTTCATATTTACATTTGGACTACTCCACAAGACAGCCAAATAAAACATGTACAAATAAAACATGTAAAATGAACTACTAAATGAATTCTAGACATGATCACACTTGGCAAGGGAGCACAAAGATTTTCTCAAGCATTTGCAGCAGATGTATTTCAAAGCAAAGGAAAATTTGCTTTTACAGTTGCTGAAGACTCCTACCAGAGGTACAAAACTTCTTTAAGCAGGAGACTAAAAGCCTGCTGAAAGCAGCATCTATAGTCTTCGTGACTTTAGGGGACAGTGAATCAAGAACTGGAAGCAAGCCAGCATTAGAAACCCCAGTGAGAAATAACATGTGTTGTCAGCATGGCCAGTTCTAGCAGGGAAAGAGCTAGTGCAGCACTATGAGTGACATCATTTGATTCTAGGCGGTTCAGTAGAACTACAAATTGGAATCATATTTTTAGCATTTTTAAGCTGACCTCAACTGCACAAGTTAGCTAAGCATGTCTAGGACCTTTACAATTTACAGAATAATCACTTGCCAGACAAACATGTTATTATGGAAGTACCAGATGTGGAGAAAATAAATAAAATTTCTAGAGAAAAAATAACAATTAAAAAAAAAATAATCAAGATTTGCTAAGGACAAAGGTTACTCTTACAGCAGGTTTGCCTGCCTCAAGCACAATGGATTTCTCTTTTCTGAAAGCATTTTGCCAGTCAAACAAAACAACTCAGAATAACTTACATGAAAAAATATTAATTTATCTGTAAATTAACTGGAACATTTTACATGACAGAATGTGTCAAGACAGAAAGTATTCCCCATTACTAATCCCACCACAATCCACAAGATGGTTTTTCAATTGAATAAAAGAGATACAAAATAATACATTGTTCACAGGTGATTTCAAATAAATTCTTTAAGTAGTTTGAAGAGTGCAATTAAAAAAGAGAGAATAAATTAAATATGCCAATAGACCGATGCATATCTTCTCATAAAGAAGTGTCTCACAGTTTAAAAAGAAAAAAAAAAAGCAGGGGTGATTTTTTTTCCTATATTTGAAAGCTAACGAGCTTAATGATACATTATTTTCATGCTAACAATCAACGTGTGCCGGAAGAAGAGCCAAGATAGCACAGCCACTGGCAGTGAAATAAAATCTTATCTTTAGGTCACCAGTTAAATCACTGACATGCTCAATACATGCTTAACAGATTCTAATGACTGATACGGCTTCAGTCTCTCTGGGGCTGTAAACCACCCTCCTCATCGCGATACCGAAGTGCTCCATTGGTGGTCTTGATCTTTTTCCTTAGCCCTAAGCAACCAGAAACACTGATGAACACAAAGCAAAGGGGCCAAAAGCCAAGCAAGTAGGAGTAGCAGCAGCACTTGCAATCAGGTCACACTACGTGTGGTCTCCGCTACCTCTGTGATCTTCTGTCCCCTTATGTTAGAGCCTGGATTGAAGTTCTACAATGCAGATTTTTGCAGTAATTTATGTATATACTCCTTTTTGATCCTGAACACAGACTTCTTTTCCAAACAACAAATTTATACCTGTAAAGCTAGATGTAATACATTTGTTTTATATGGTCTTAAACTATTTCAACAGGGACTTTTTGCCTTCTGCAAGTTGTACACTCACTATGGAGTTCTAGAATAGTCAGGAAAAAAAAAAATCAAGCTGTATTTGTGACAAATTTGAAACATTACAATTATGTAATATTGCTGCCAGATTTTCTATCTGCCTAGCTGAAAGAAAGGCTAATGAGAAAAAGGATTCCCATCCAAAGTACTGTCAAACTTAACAATCATCTGCAACTGCAGGAACATCTTCAGCCTTTCATAATCTTGAGTGATTAACTTCTCTGTATATGAAAACCAGCCTTTATCTCCATGAAACTGCATTCTTTGTAGGAGTATGAATTTGTAAGGTTTTAAATGGGACACTGCTGACTTCATAGACCACTGCAGGGCTAAACAGACAAGATACGGCAAAAAGTACCAGATCCATCTGCCCAGGCTTACTTGGACAGACCTTTTTAAAAAAAAAAACAAAACAGTTTTATGACTAAACACAGAATTCATGGATTCCCTCATGCTTCTTTCATTCTAACAGTGAATCTGATTAATCTGAAGTTATATCTATGTCTAAAAATTTAACTATTATATTTCTATATAATTTTTGAAACAGATTGCTATACACACACACAGGTACAGATGAAAAACAAGCAATCCTCAAACAAAACTAGTAGTGTTGCACAAGTTCTTAGCTCTTACAAATAAGCTTTTAATGATTTACTCTCCTGGAGAAGTTACCTTTATCTGTTTTAAACAGACTAAACCCAAAGTCATTTCAGGTATGGAAAAAGGTGGGAGGCAGACAGAGGGTACAGTCAAGGTCATTGACATTTCAAACTCTACCAGTCTTTGTGGATGAGCTCTTAGTTAAGGATTTCTGTGGTTTAAACGTAACAGCAAGACAAATAATTATCGCTCTGTCTAGACAGAGTGTCTTATCAATAGTAAAAAACAGAAACACAACAAAATAGTAAACCAGTTCATAGTTTACCTTTTCTGTAAGGTGCTGAGAATTTGGCACTGCCATTATTGTCACCAAAACTTTCATTAGCTGCAAGCTAATTTCTTTGCAGTCTTCCTGGCATACTTCAACCAATGCTTGTACACAACAAAGCAACTGCTCCATATAAAACACCTGCTTATCAATAAAATCATAAATTTATTATATTTTGTTAGAAAATATAACATTCTCTTTAAGGGACAGATATAGGAAATGCCAATAATAAAATCTGAGCACTGCATAATCCCCTAAATTGGTAACATTGATCATTTCATGTTAGTTCTTTTGATTATCTACATTCTACTTTTTATAGAATACAGCATAATTCCTCCCACACCATTTGTTTGTACTTACCTTGTCCTGTTAGCAAAATAAATGACCCTTCTCTTAACTACATGACTGTTCCACTGGGAATAAAAACATCAAAGCATTTTGGAATGCTTACTGATAGTACTTTCTCATTCTGAAGTGCAATTTGCTAACTAATAACATTTGTTACAACTCTTTCAAATATTATTCCATGTTTGACTATTTTGAATGGAACAATAATGGTTAAATACATAAACAAAGAAAACCTGAGTGTCTGCTTTTATCTCAGCCAATTTATCTCACTTGATGCAATATAATTCATATTAGCATGATCCAACTGACACCAGTCAAAGTCAATGCTGTTGTCAATTATTTTGCGTTAACTTCTGTAATCAAGTGCATCAGATATTCCATGAAGCGGTCAGACTACATTCAACTAACAGAAGAGGTCATTGTTACAAATTTACTTCCAATAATTAAATGAAGTCTAGGAACAGATTAGCTATAAACGTTATTAATCTCACGGACATGGTCAATCCTTAGCTAAACAGTGTCTATGCAGCATTCGCTGTCTAAAACAGAGAAAGATTGATTTCTAAGACCAAAGGCTAGAACAATTCCATCAAATGCTTCAGCTGCAGATGAATGCGTCAACCTGTATCTAATGCCAAATGGAAGTGGTAGGCTAAAGACCTCATAGCAATTCTGCAGATATACTTTAGGGAACTGTCATTTGAACAATCAGTGCTTCCAGTTATATGAGTTTCCAAACACCATAGGCTTCATGGAGATTAAGGTTAATTCCTGCATCACTGGTACATATTCCATTAGGGAAGAAACCAAATGAGGGAAGAACTTCAAACGTATATCTTACGTTGGCTCAGAAAGACAATTACAGTAGCTTCAGTCTACACACATGAATAATTGCTTTAAAGGGAAATCTGGATCTAACATGAAGTCAAGAGTTTTTTGAAGGCACAGCACAGGCCCTTTTTTGGTCATCTTAATAGCAGAGGCCTAACAAACTTTTGGTGGAATGAAAGCTGGGATTTCACTTGTGGGGGAAATTGTAGGGATTCTTTTTGTGCATCTCTCCTGTGCAGATGTATTTCCACATCTGAGCGACTGAAGGGGAAAACTCCTGAAAGTTAAAAATCCCTCTTCCACTTTGAAGAGACTCTCTCACCTCCTTATATAACAATTGATGAATGTTCTTCAAATGCCAAAATGAAAATCGTCTTCAGGCTCAGCCATTAGTTAAGGGTACACTTCTAATTTATACAGGTCTTCCTCCTAGCTTCCCACTTAAAAAGGGGCAACTAGGCCAAACAGTTTACAAAGCATGCTCCTAAATGTACCTGTAAGAACACTTGTACCTTCCTTTTAAAATGGAAAACAATAAAAATACAAAACAAAAATAATAAGATTATATTAAGAGGTAATCTTTCTCGGGAAACCTGACATGCAATTACAATGGGCTGTGAAAAGTTTTTGGTGATGTTTACTGATAAGGATTGAAATGTATTGCCTTGTTTAGATTGTGAACACAAGGCATTTCAAAACATGGGTTAAATTCTGCCTCTGGATCAGCCAACGTAGTCCTCCACTAGTACCGTACATACTAAACTGCTTCTTCTCTCCCTGTCATCCTTTTCATTTTCCTCCCATGATCGGAAGCCTTTTACAGTAGTTCTCAAACCTGAACCTGCATCTGCTGAGAGGATGGACTGCTGGCAAGTTTTTGGGAATAGCCAGACGACATGGCCCAAGGAGGACAGGGAAGCTCCTGTTTTGTCTGAGACACACCTGTACAACTATATCCTGAGATAGAGTGGGGTTGGTATGCAAGGGAGGAATAGAAATGGGAGCATATAGGGAGAACAAGGGAAAAATATGTTGGAAAACCACCGGTCTAAAACTGTAGCCTGTTGTGTATTTTCCAGTTACCCTTACCTCTTCAGATCTTTGACAAACTCCAGCTTCTGACAGTCTGTTGCCAAGATCGGTCAAATGAGGTTGTAAGATTTCTTTTGGGCTACCTCGAATCACTGCAGTTAGAACCATTATACAAGACGGCTTAGGTGTCTTCCCAAAGGCTGATGTGATTAATCTCAAGGACACCTTAGGGCTGACAAATGTTCCAATCAATTCTGCTGCTTTCACACACTGAAAAAAAGAACAGGAATAACTTGAGGATTTTCCTGAAAAAACAAAGACCATTCAATGTGTCATGGGCGTTTTATTTTTATGATTCCAGCTGTTATTTTAAATGCTTCAGCAGTTGCCTTGTAGGCCTTTTCCACTCGCTCAGTAATGATTATATGCATGAAGAAGTTTTCTTGACATGTGTTGAGTAAGCACATAAGGCATGCAAGCACTCATCTCAGCATCAGACAAACTTCCATGAGAAAGTAATGCACAGAAATGAAGTGTACAACTTCCAGTGTAATAAAGTCTCTAGCTTAGAATAACCAGATGTTGCAGATTTAGTGGTTTAGCATTTTGTCCTACAAATACTGCTCTGAGGAATGCTCTCAGTGCACCCACCACCCATCTATTAAAAGCAACAACAATAAAACCCTGGAAGAGGAATTTTTTTGTTGTTGTACTATATTTTGACAGTGACATTAGAGATCTGGTTTAGCGTGGAAGCACTGTCATGGGGGAGCTGCCCATTGCTTTCAGTCTCTTACTTCTTTAACTGAAAAGGCTTAAATACCTATGTATTCCACATGATGCTCATGCTCTTTGATCCCGTCTCTGCCTTGCAGACATACTGCTATGTTGTATTCCACATGAAATACCATCACACCAGACCTTACTCTGTGACTGATGCCAAATATTTACAATCAGGTGCATGAATAAAGATATAGTCAACTACTGCATCATTACCTGTGCAACAGGAACATTTCTTCCTAACCACTTTTTCAATGGTTGGCTCATTTCCCCAAATGTGAAAGCTTATTTCCCATGTATAATTTTTAGTCTAGTGATTTAGCCATGGATTTTTAATTGCACCTAATTAATACCTGAATCATCCTAATTTCTCAGTCTCAATGGAAGCATGTAGCGGTGAATTCTACAGTTTAAATCTGCACTATATATAACTTTCTTTTCACAAGTGTGAAGACTCAAAACAGTTGTAATACAACTCTATGTAGATGCAAAGCCTGTCCTCCTCCATATTTGCCATAGAGAAAGAAAAAGATTCTTAGTGCTCTGAGAACTGGAAAAGGACAAAACAGTTCAAAAATATCCATTGATGCATTTGTATGAATAAATTTGTCTACTCATTTTAACAGGGGAAAAAGAAAAAAAAAAGAAAAAAAGGATAGGAGATCATCTGATCTTTTACTCTTCTACATCTTCTTTGGTATTGTTAGGCTGGGGAAAGATATGCTCATTGTCCGAGTTGGTGGCTACTCTGAAAGGGATTCTACAGTGACAAAGGATAGAGAAGATAACCACAGTATCCTGGGAAGCAGCATCACTAAGGAGATAAAAAGATTAAAAAAAAAACCCCAAACAAAAACAAACCAAAAACTTTCAAGCAAACGTTGCTGAATCTTAAATTTTTGCATAAGGAAGAGTAAAATTAAATACCGAAACCATCTCCTAACTGGGAGTAAACCTCTTGGAAGCACCTGCAAGAAGACTGGTGATGGAATTCTAAGAAAGAAGCAAGTATGGTCAAAGAAAGGAAAGGTAAAACTACGTGCTGCATTAACACATACTCTTGAATTTATTTTTACAGGAACAAGCACTAGAGGAGAAATTTGACCAGGACAGTAGGACTATATGGGTTTATTCTAATTATTTGTTTTCTTATATATTTTATACCAGCACTAAGGAACTTGAAAAGCTGTATACCCACAGTGGCATATCTCCTGCTTCAGCCCTGGGGCACTGATTTCCTTCTTGAAACAAAATGACTTCTGACAGTCTTCCAGGTTTACTTCTCTCTACTATTGGTCAGTGCATGACTGGCTGATCTGACAAGCTCAGTCTCACTGGAAGACGACATGGCTAAAGAGATCAGATGCTGGTTCTGAAGTGGAGATGGAAGGGGTGGAATAGGTAGAAGGGGATAACAGAGTAAGAATTGGGAGAACAGGAGGAACAATGCAGGAAAAATTAAAGGAGAGAGACAACAATTAGTACTGAGAAAGACTAAAGACAAGAAGAAACTGCAGGGGAAAAAAGAAAAAGGAGCATTTCAGAAATCGATTTCCCAGTCTATATAGCTCAACTCACAGCAGCACCCTAAAAAAAGGCCTGACTTAGGAAACCAGCTTTTGTGACACTGGTTGGACTATTCGAATTGAGTAAGCAGAACACACTCTTCCAATTTCCCAAAGCAATAAAATTTGCAGCTTTAAGTAAGTTAAGTGGGTATTTTTTTTGTTATATACACGTTCTTTTGCTTGTGTAGAAATAGGAACAGAAGATTTTCTCTTAAAATTGTGAAAGTGCTTGTATCACCTATCCTCTGATATCATTTATCTAATGTCTTCAACTACATGTGTTTATTCATACTGTTGATCAAAGTTTTGTCAGCATCAACTGATAGGAAAAAGGATACTAGTTACTCCTCACAAAAAAAACATAAAAAAGGGCACTTTACAAGCATTAAGTCAAGCATTTAAACACTGAATATGAGTATCACATGGAATAAACATACCTCAATGTTTGGTTGGAATTACAGTTGGATTATGCAGCAGGGGGAGATAAGTGAAATTAACTTGAAAGGGCATGACCTGTGCATTTTTTTAAATGGAATTTGTTGCCCCAAGGCTTTTATACTATAATCCGCTGCTTATGGTTTTTAAAGAAATCATTATCAATGCTTCATGGGGTTGGCATATCAACTAAAGAGTATTTAAATAACTTCATTATTGGTCTTCACACCAGTAATACAGGAATGCATTTATTTTAACACGGCATGTATGCATAATGTTCACGTTTTCAACATCCATAAAAACCTGAGCCTGATCCTTCAGTCATGGGCAATTTCCAGTGACCTAAGGTAAGGTCAACCCTCAGAAGACTGACTCAAGACTATAAAGGATAGGGTCTTTATTCAGTGTAGAGTAGATACTTTAACAGAGCAAACTTACATTTTTAACCACATCAGTTTCTTCATCCAAGCATGCTTGGTACAAAGTTCTAAGCAGTAGCTCCATGTGTTGTGTTATGTGATCCTCTGCATGTAGCAATAATGTATACAGAAGCTGGGACGCTTTTATTCTTGTGTTTTCGACCCAATCTGTCATATCGTGACAGAGACCTGGAAGAATTTTGGAGAGGTTTCTTGACACAAGTTCCCGACAACCTAGTCCTGGTCGAGTCACTAGAAGAAAACAAACAAACAAAAAGCAATAAAGAAGAAAAAGAAAAAGTAATATCAAAGGAAAAGTCAATATACATTAATCCGTAGAAATGTTTAAAGGCTCTGAGATAAGAACTACGGGTGTCTGCTTCAGCAATGAACAAAATATTCCAAACGCTGCTGAGGAATTTACCTGTGCCAGGTCTTCGCTAAGGCCTTTTCAGGAAGAGTGGTTCACTCTGATAAGTCTCTTCAATGTCTGTCTAATTTTTATATTAAATAATCCATTTCAAAATGAAGTGAAAGATCACACAGGAGCTGGGGGAATCTTTTTTTTCCCCCCCCAGATTAAATTTGATTTGTAAAGATTTTGTGGAAAGTGGGGTTTTGTTGTTGCCAGTTTTTGTTTTTAAACAAAACCCCAAAGTGTTACAAATACATATTCCCTGCCTCAACAGAGGATGCCGATTTCTAGAGAACTAATAAACTTAACTTCCCCAACAAATGCTTACTGTTCTGTCTGGTTTACATCTTAGCTCATTTATAAAAATCACTGAGACTCGGAGAAGCAACTTGACCAATATCACAAGCAACTATCAAGCATTTCTACTTTGCACAAAGCTAAGACAGCTCTTTCCAAAGAACTGCAATAAACTTTTTAGTGACTTTTTCTACAGGATAATTTTTTTTTCCTTTACATTGTACATGCTTATACATACAAAATCTGAAAAATCGTTCTCTAAGAACCACCAATTCATTACTGCCACTCACAATGTTCACATACTGTTTTGAGAAAGAAACATTACTCATTATGAGGCGTCAAAAAACATTAACTGTGTGAGTACATCTTTTATTTCTGGTAGAGAGTTCTTATGTGAATGCTTAGAAATGAAATGACTGAGTTGTCTCGGCATATTTTCCTGCATTGGTCCCTGTAACTACAAATGCTAAAAGAAAAATGGACTAAAGTAAATGGCCTGAAGAATAGAAAAGGCTTATAGAAATGCCTATGAAATGCCCAGAGTAGGAAAAAAAAATAAAATTCAAGCATCAGGACATGAACTGCTGCTCCTTTTGTCAATGGAGGATAACATTTTGGATTATGAAAACTGACAACGAATAGCAAAAAGTTAAATAAAGAAATCAGCTTGAGACAGCAAATATAGACTGGCATCCTACTTGACCTGAGGCAGAATTTTGCTTAAAGAATTTGGACCATTCTTTATCAGTAGTTCCTTCATTCCAGATGTTCAAATGAGGGCATTTATCCCTGTAGCTACTCCTGTCAAAGACTTCCCTGCTATAAACTGTCTGCACCTGTACCCTGAGGCAAGGACTGCTGTTGCTCAATGGAAAGCTCTTCAGTTGGTTGGATGACAGCAGGTATGAAGTCTAAATCTACTCTTCCTCTGACCTGCAATATCTGTCATCCTGAGATCAAAGCACAGGGGGGCTCATACGTCAGGTTTGTTACCTCGACAGTCAGACTAAGATAGTTAAGTAAAAGGTACTATAAACTCACAGTTATAAAAAGGTATTCCAGGACATTGAATAAGTCAAAAGCAAGAGCAAAGAAGTGTTAAAATACATCATTACCATATTACAAAAAAAAAAAAAAAAAGAAATGCTT
>Ga0065711_1036148_pt1 | contig 21382 bp, 12 predicted proteins | sample Hoacrofraction12_FD_59098 | JGI IMG/M metagenome (GOLD analysis project Ga0065711, IMG submission 59098) | Hoatzin crop microbial communities from Cojedes, Venezuela - Epithelial fraction 12 v2 (version 2) | ecosystem: Host-associated > Birds > Digestive system > Esophagus > Crop | place... | reverse complement strand
TCCAAGCCCACCGCTTTCTGCAGAGCATCTTAGACTAGAGTCACAGTGCTGTCTAAATCATCTCCCGCAAGGAGAGCCAAATGCAGAACGTAGCTGGTGTTTCCACCTCCTCAGGACTCAAGACTTGTGCTGCTTGTGATGAAATTGAGTTTTTTTCTCTGTTGCCTGTTTCAAAGTGGATTTGGGGGTGGATGAAGCATGAAATATCATTTTGGCAATGTATTAGTATCCTCACAAGAATATGCTATTTATACCGGGACTTTTAAGGATCCAGGTTGCACTGCAACCCGTAAAACTGGAAACTACCCAGAAACAACCGTCGTTCAGGTTAAATCCAAAAGTCTGGCAAAGCTGAGTTGCAGAAGTTGGCTAACTCATTCTGGACTGATGGGAACTCAGTCAATGCCTGAATATAAACACTGGCTTTCTGGGAACCTGCAGAACATTCTTGGCTTCATCTATATGCCAAGATGCGTTGGTTTAAACAAAACTGGAAAAAGTGGAGTAGAGGCTGTTAAATCTTTTCAGTTGCACCGGTGTAGTGTGATGTGAAGTCAAGGCTTATGCACTTGTAAGCAGGTGGTAATGAACTTGGGAACCTTTGGATGTATGATCGTGATAGAATACAGGAACTGTTTCACTGCCTTGGGTGTACAAAGGAAGGATTACACAGTCTAAGTGGGATTAAAAAGCCTTAATTTTGTTTATAAGGACTGCAAAGGAACAACCTACTACCAGATAACGTATCTCTAAGGAACATCTGTTTTAGCTTTCAGCTGCACAGGTTTTTGACAAGTTAAAGATGGTTCTCTATCTGCGCCATAACACTTAGAGGAGTTTGGGCTCTGGCTACCAAGTCTGCCCTGTGATGGTTGTGAGGCAGGCAAAAAGCCTGACAGCCACAGCCATGAGTTTCCGACCACCCCTCAGGAAAGCCTCTCCTGACCTCCTGCTATGACAGGTTAACAAGTGTCCCATCTTGTGGTTTTTAAAGCTGCTAATTGACCCAGTGATGATGGAGAGGTTGGGATTGCAGCTTTCTACTGGAGATCCTGATTAAATAAAAAAGCTCTGAGTGAAACCTGGTTGGTAAAGTTTAAAGCCAGCTGGAGGTAGGTGGGATTCTGTCCTGGGTTCAGCTGGAATAGAGTTAATTTTCACAAGCAGCTGGTTGGGCTGACCCAAACAGGCAATCAAATGGGATATTCTATACCATGTGATGTCATGCTCAGTATTTAAGTGGGCAGCTGGCTGAAGAAGGGGCTTTTGCTACGCAGGAGCAAGGTAAGCATCAGATGGTGAGAACACTGCGTGTTGTATATGCTTTTTATCAGTATTATTGACTGCTGTTTTCTTCTCCCTTTGCAATTCTGTTAAACTGTTCTCATCCCAGCTCATGAGTTTTTGCCTCTTTTTCCTTTTTCTTCTCCTCCCCACCCCACCGGGGAGCGGGAAGGAGTGAGAGAGTAATTGCATGGTTCTTTGTTGCAAATTGAAGCAAAATCACAACAGTTCTTAGCACCCAACATGGGGCACAAACCCACGACCTTGGCATTATCAGCACCACTCAGCTTCTTGTGAAAATTAACTCTATCCCAGATGAACCCAGGACAGATGCTCAGTGGAGGGTAGATCAGTGGTACCTCACCTGGAGACAACCATCACTGTCCAGGGCCCCTCACACCATCACCTGAACATCAGTAGATACCTACATGACAATATATGTTTTCATGGGCCAAATACAGTGCTTCACCATTGCCAATGATGCACGGTCTTCTGCTTGCACAGCCTAATATGTGCTCTTATCAGGCTGGTTCAGATAGCCAGTGCGTAACTGGAGATGGTTTTCAGCTGGTGCTTATTCATTGGTTTCTGTCAAATTAGTTTGGCAGTCTTGTGCTGGTTCCCAATGGACAGGTGTCCATATCAGAGAATGATGGCAAAAATTGACTCTAAATGGCACCCTTGTCGGCTGTCGTGGCAGCTCCGCGGCCTCTCGAGGTGGTCCCTCCCCATCAGACAAGGCATACTGATGGCAAGTTTGCTCTGCTGTGACAAACGAACTCCAGCAGCACACAGGAAAGCAGACGGGAAAAAAACATGCGGAAATAGCTCTGTACAGTAAAACCTGTATTTCTGAGTAGAGCATTTAGCAACCAATGGTTTTTGATATGCAACGAATGCAACAGCGAAGTTTACTGTGGTGGTGAGGTCTGGCTGTATACATTTCAAGACCTTGATCAAAACAAATACCAAAATAAATGTCTCTGGAGTAAGATCAAAGAAAACAAATTTTCCACTGGCCTCATTGTGAAAACAGCAGTAAAAGGAGTTTTAAAGTTTCCTCTAGCAAGTAGTGCCAGGCCTCAATTATTTGATGATTTTTCCTCTGAACGTGGGTTTCCCAAAATCAAAGTTTTCAGTTAAAGAACTGTGCTTACAGGTAAAGCACATTTTTTGAATAAACAATTGTCAGCAGTCTTTGTAGGGCTTGTGCGGGAAAGCAGTTAAAAAAGATGCACTTTTAATGCTTTCTGTACCAGCGTACTTTACTACCACATCTCAGATAAGCACCACAACCTAAGTTGTCCTCCAAAGTTTTTCAAGCTTCAACAGATTCATTAGTGGGTTTTTCTTTAGGACCAACGAAGCTCAAAGAGCCCCTAACAATGGAGCTAATCACTGTCTCTGCCCTGACCCAAGCTTATGTTTTCCCATTTTTCACCGCAGACTCTATTTCTGAGCAGCTGGGTTTCAGAACAAATAAATATCTGCCTTTTTTCCCTTGCTTGCATCTCATGTGTATAATTTTTCTTTGCAGTTGCCTGTATTTAAACCAGTGTGGTAAATGGCAGGGTTCTTCAGGTTATCTTTCAGTGGACGCAAATGGCCTGGCATTAAAATGCAGATAACATTACCTCAATTAGAGAACACCATGCAAAACTTTGAAAAGACAGAGCTGAATGTTTGGACTAAACAAGCAAGCCCGTGTTGTTAGGAGCAGCACTGGGTGAGCCGCAATTTCAATGGCTGCGCTGATGAATAAACGTGAGACTGGATCAACAGCCGCGAACAAGCCCCCGGTTTGTGTGCGCGGGGAGCCCAATGGTATCAACTGACTGGCTCTTTGTGGCGGCTGTAAAGTACCCTGGAATGCGTCAGTGGAGGGAAGGCACGTGGACAATGAAGCTGTGACAGCCAAATGTCAGCGGCGACCTTGAACCTCAACCGGTCCCACTGTCCTGGTGACTCCAGCTGCAGCGTGGACGTGCGTGGATGGACGGACAGACGGACCTTTGGCACTGCCTGTCACTTCTCCTGCTCCAGCTCCCTGTGCTGAAATGACAATTTCACTACGTGTTGAGACCCTGCTAATAAGCGCCGGGGAGCTTTCACTTATTAACGATGCTGCTAACAATATATTCAGCATCCTAATCAGGGCCTCGCTGGCATTTGCACAACAGAAAACAGAAAGCAAAGCCAAAGCCACTCGCCCCTGATCAAACGTTGCCAATCAGCATCTGCGGCCGGAGAAGGCACGAGATGCTCCCCTGCGAAGCAAGGGTTTTTCTTCTTGATGTGGGCGTTGTGTTTTGGAGACCACTTCTTCTATTGAAGTGAACAGCACGTGATTGGTTAAAACACTATGAAGAAGGAACAATTAGTATCTGTCATGCAGTATTTTCTAACGGAAAACAACAGAATTTTCCCAAAGGTCAGCCTTGCAGATTACACGTTCATAGTATGTCTTTATTAAGACACACATAGTATGCAGCAAAGACCTGCAAATCTCTTTGTGGCAAAGCACGTTAGTATAGACCAGCAACGGCACCCCTTTTCCACGGATAAACAAGTTGGCATCCTCTATGGACGATATGCTTTGCCCATCCTGCATTCCCCTCCTTTCCAGGAGGGATGTCAGGACAAATACCATGCAGAGTCCTCCCCCAGCTCCTCATCCCCATTTTGTATGGTTACACCGATGACATGGCCTATGAATTTTTAGGGTGGCAAGGGGCAATGTACAATCAACAGGGCTCTTCTGTTTGCACTGAATATTACTTTATCAGTAAATTGGTACAAGGAAGAATTTTTTCACGGGGTAGAACAAAGACATTTCTCCTTTCTCAAGCATCTGGCCCATCATGCCAAGCCCACGGAGCAGTCACATGGCATCTTTGGAAGCTTATCATTTAGGATGAAATTAAAACCAAGTTTGGTTTTGGCTTGCTCTGGCAATGCTGTCTTACTTTGGTCTCATCCTTTATATATGGCAGACAGCAACAGAATGGCAACAGAGGCCAGTTTTTGGAGAGACGGTATAAAAGAACACAACTCGAAATGAATTGTAGGTCATGAGCTGTTTCTGTCTGGGACCAGGTCTTCCATAAAGTAGTAACTAATGGGGCAATTTTTACTGACTGTTGTGGGGAGTAATCCAATCTCCTATTAGGCTCCAGAAGTGAAAAAAAAATAATGAGGAACTATTGTACCTAAAACAATTCAGACTTGTTTGAAAAAAGGCCTCTTCACAATTTGTACATTTTTTCCTTAGTTTCCTGTAGAATTTTTTCATTTTTTCAGTGCACCACAAAAGCCAAAATCGAAAAACATTTTGTCTTTAGTTGTTTAGGTTTTCTTCTTGGCTACAATTTTTGCATTAAAAGTTGAAAAGACTGACTCAGTTAATAAACATTATTTGTCTTCATTTTGAGTAACATGTTCTGGGAAAATTGATTAATGTTTTCTGAAACTTTTAAAAAAAGGGTTTTAACATAAAATTATCATAAATCATATAATATTTGTGATTTGATAGAAATATTTTTTATGGGATGAAATAAATACCTTAGATTCTGATCTTCCCTGATCATAAGCAGCACAAGTTTTCTTTCTGTGTGACTGCTAAGTCTACAGTGCTACGATTGTTACAGAAAAAGGAATTTAATAAACAAGGATGTTATGAACACATCAACCAGACACTGTCCTTCAAGGAAGAGAATTCACTAATATTGCAGGAGAAACAAATTGTGCAAAAAACTTCACACTGCTATCAGGACAAATATTTAGTCATAATGAAATCAAAGTATAATGAGCCATTGCTTTTCTAAGTGCATGAAGTAGCAAGTCAGCCTGGTGCTTTTCTTGCTTACATAAACACCGGAAAGTAGGATGGCAGCAAACAGGACCAGAAGAATTCCCCTAAGAGCTGTACGAGCAGCCTCCTTGAAACGGAAACAAGGAATTCTCGAAGCTGGGAAACAACATGAGCCTCCACAGCACACTTCCCTTGAGGTTTTCCAGAGAATTCTGCAGGGAATTGCCAGTTTATAAGTATTAGCTTCCATCCTCAGCTTTCACGCTGCTTTTCAAAGGGCCCTGTGCGCTGTTAATCACGGCATTGCAAGAGGTTTTCTGACTTCTGAGCCTCTCGTGTCGTTGTGCATCTGCAGGACTCTGCAGCCAGAGCACTTTTTACCCATCACGGGTTTGAAGGATCTCATGGAGCTCTGATACCACTCCCTCTGCAGGGCCTAGTTTGTTCCATTAGAGAGGAAAATGGAGAACCTTATGGCACTGTCAAGGTTTTTCTCCCTCTTAGGTAAAGTTCTCTGTGAACAGAATACCGTAGCTTTATACTTTTAGCCAATAATAATTGCACAAGCAATGCTGGCACAGAAGTGAGGTGAGTAAAGCAAAATCTGCATGTAGTTTTGTTTAGTGAGACAGGAAATATTTCAGTTGGCTTTATCTACTAACAGAAAGTCTGGAAAATAATAATAAATAACAATAATAATTAAAAATAATGATAATAAAGATTGAGTTGGTCATCGCTTACTGCTTATGAGCAGTTCTGAACTCCCACGTGCAATCGTCTTGCACCTCTTTCGCAGGTACGGTGTGAGCTAAGTGCAGGGGGTGGACAACATCCCCGAGCTCTCCAGCAGGCATAGGGATGGAGAGAGTCAGGGTTAATTTACTACTAGAAGAGGTCACCTACAGATTACTATTCTCTGGAGCAAGAGGTGAGCAAAATAAAAAGTCTCTCCGGCATGAATCAGCACACACTACTTACTGCTGTGGGATGGGTGCGTAAGCAGTTGAACCCTGAAAGGAGAGGACCCCACCAGTAGAAATGCAATTGTGCATTCCCTTATAAAAGGAGTAACTTGGCAAGCTACTCGTTGGCTTTTCCTGCACCAATACCTTAGCAGCATCTTTATTCAAGTGGTGCTAGTGCTTTTTGTGAAAGAGAGATGACATTATTAGAACACAATAAAGCGAACGCTTAGGAACACAGGTAGCTTTCGTCATGTAAGTCAGTCTCATGGAAGTCAACAAAGTTTTGTGTGCTTTACTGTTTGGAATTCCAGGCACTTGGTGATATCTCTTTTTATTTTGGATCGTTGAGGTTTATGTGAATTATGTTGACTCTAGAAATATATTATCTAAATATTTTTTTGTATTTATAGTGACACTTACAATATACAATCATGGCATAAATTTTATGAATGGCAGAGAGTAAAATACCTTTTCCAAATATACCAACATTCATCATGAACTGACATCTCTGCAAACTGGTTCTGTTTCTCTGATGTTCACATTTCTTTTATCTGGGCTTAGTCCTGCAAGCAATTACTTACCTCACTAACTTTATCCATGGAAGTATTCTCGCAGCAGTCTGAGAGCCCATCCTTGCCAAAACTTGCATGCGTGAGCACTCTCCCTACAGAACTGAGCTTTCTGACTAGTAATTTCCACCTGTGACAATTTCACATGACGCTTGAAACTAGGAACAGACTCCTTCATTAAGATGTGTCACTTCATCTTTCACTGTGAAGATACTTGAGGAAATAAACAGATAAATAAAAGAAGAATTAACTGGCAGAGCAGGCAGGTAGCTAAACTAAATTTTAATCTAAACTAAATTTTAGTTTAAATTTTTTAGTTTTAAATTTTTTAGCTAAACTAAATTTTAAATACATAAAGATTTAAGAATGAAATTCCAGCTAATAGGTCACTGCAGCACCTACAGCTGGAGCATTCATTTTTATTAGCCCACAGACAGACACACTCACCAGATTTGATGTAGTACAAGTATATGTGGTCATGTCTGAAAATACACCAGCCTTCATAAAATAGGAAATCAGCATTTCTCATCCACTGGTATGACAGGTTCCCTAGGAAAACCTTATAAGGCTGCAAAATGTTTCACCTAGATTAAGAACACTTAGAGCGGGAAAGTACATGCTCGTGCACAAGCGGCTGAGGATGGGACCTACCCCTCCCCACACACAGGGCAGACAAGGTTTGCACCAACAGCTTTAGGTTATGAGCAGCTGCCCGGGCGCACGCCTTATGTGGGGCGTTCTGGCCCCTGCATCCATACCGGCAGGAACAAAACAACCCCTCCCAACTAATTCTCATTGCTCTGCGGTTTTGTGTGAAAAGCACTGTGAAGAGCAGAGCCCTGCATCTGGGGTGTGCGGCGGCCTTTGTTTCACGGCTGGTGTGTGTGCTCAGGAGGGCGGGCAGTACAAGTGCAGGGATCCTGGCAGAGGACTTTCACAGAGTGTGACTCAGAAAATTGAATAATTGCACATGGCGAAGGTCAGCAGGGGATTTGGGCCATGTCATATTTCTAGCAGAGCAATATTGCATGACTGTATTTTTCTACATCAGAAGCGTTGAAAGAAGAGATGATGAAGAGTTGGAAGCAGGAAAAAATAATGTCTATGGTGCATACATTGCTCATAATATTAAACAGTGTATGCAGAATTACATTTGCAATAAATATTTCAGTTATGTTTCAAAGTAAGCATATGGGTGACAGTTTTAAATCCACTTTCAATAGGCTTTGCGGCAAAGCTGGACTGGGGAGTTTGAGGGTGGATAAATTCTCTGGGTAGTACACAGAACTGATGTCTTCACCTTCACGTAGCTGCAACGCATAACGTGTGAAGATCATGCTCTTGTAAGGCAGTCTGTCATTCAACAGCACTGTCTCAGGCTGCCTAGAGGAAGGGTGGCCTAAGCTCTCCTGATAAAGGGAGTTTGCTTTGGCCCTCTCGTACCCAAAAGAGCAGTCACATGCCTCTATGGCACTTCTCAGAGAAGAAAAGTGCCTCCCAATTAGGGTTCAAAGTCCAGAGATTTGCACCATCTGGCCGAGTGCCTCACTGTGTCCTGTGTAGCTGAAGCAAAGCCTGGCTGCAGAGCGAATTCCAGGGACATGGTGAGAGCATCGGTGGCTGTGGAGGCAGAACAGCCGAGCGTGGCTGCATGAGCAGAGCAAACTGGAAGGTGACAACACAAAATGAGAGTCAGAAGGATGGATGGGGTCTTAACAGCAGGGATGCAGGAGAAAATGCAATGGGAGGATAAGAAGAGGGGAAGGGAGACAAGATCATGAAAACAAGAGGCAAGGAATGAGGGCAATACCTCTAAAGGTAAAGTGTATACAAGACTGACAAAGAAAAACAGCAATGGAGAGCAAGAGGAAAACACAAAGTAATGGGAAATAATAAATTTCTTCTGTGAAAATTGATAGCAACGTAACAGAACGTAATAGAAAGCTAAATGATACAAAGCTGTGGGGATGAACATGCCTGTGGCACAGCTCTGTGTTTAGTACTGATCTTTTAATAAGAAGCTGAACAAAAAAATTAAAGTCACTGCTGGAAAACAGAAGATCTAGACACAGACCATGTAGCTATTTAGATTTCTGTATCAGTGCCACATTTAAACAGGGGTGGAAGGTAAAGTTATTGTGGCCTCCAGTATTTTTTGTCCCTCTTGGTAAATTCCTAAACCAGCCCTGGCAGGGTTGACTTTTGCTCTTAGTTCCTAAGGAGTGATTGTTTTGCCTGAGGAATACACTACAAAGCAGGTATTTCCAAAATATCTCCCACAGGTAGAAACACCGAATTCCTTCAAGGGATTGCAAAACCTCTCTACTTTGGACATCAATTAATACAATCTTTGCTCTGCAAAATACCTAGCTGATGCTTCTGGAGTTGGCCAACTTGTCCTGCTTTGCATTGGTTTGCGTGGATTTCGTCGGACGTGGGTAGGTGCCAGTTAAACCTGCTCAGTGCCTGTTTCTCCTCCTTCACCTAGGGCTTTGCCTGCCCTGTGCAGTAGGTTGGACCGGTGAACAGACCTCCTCTGGATAATACCTGTATTATCCTGTTCAGAGCCTGCCCAGGGCACCCTCCCACCCATCGCCCAGTGCTCACCAGGTCCGTACCCACGTGCGTGGTTGTCCCACCCCATCTGACAGCACAACCCTGTGTCTTAGTTGTTACTTGTACGAGGACCTTTAACATAATGCACAAGCATTTACAAATTAAACACTTCAACAGTCTTGCAAGGCAATAAAAGTTATCGTTTACATGTATTTCAGTGGGCATGAATCTGAATAATCAGATTGAATTTGGCCTTGTGGGGCAGACCTGCTTTGCAAAGAATTCTCTAGCAGGGCTGAGAACAAAACCCAGGACCTATATCTTTGTTGAATGATTTTCTTTATTCTGCAGGAGAAAAAAATTTACATCGTATGTACTTGGGAGAAAATAATTTGTTACAATAAACATTGCACGCTTCAGAAAACCCATCCTCAACACCTACAGCAAAATATTGCTGAAAAATCCACCAAAAATGAGGGCAAGAAAGTTCTGTTCATTTTCTCTCCCACTCAGCAAAGCACTTAAACCTGTGCATATCTGTAACTTTGAGGACACACTGTAAGTTTATCCTGCTCATAAGTTCGTGTCAGAGTAGCTGCCAAGTAGTCAGTAACTTGCAGGATTGCTCCAGTGATTTTGTTAGGATTTTTAATATTCCTTTCAGAAACTAATTCTGCAATTTTCACTCACCTTATGTGTCATTGACTAAATAACTAGAGCTGAAGAAGACTGTTCACAAGCGTACTACAGAAGTAAGTAAAAAATGGCATAGTCAGAAACCTTATTAAATGATTCATTGTAAGTAACACAGTAATATTTTATCTTAGTGGCTTTTTATTCTGCTTTATTTATTACCTTTTTGGGTAAAGAAGGAGAAATGAAAATACAAACTTTATAAATTGTTGCTTGGGGTGTTTTTCTTAAGCTTTGTAAGAATGAATTTGTTGTTTTATATTATGCTTGGTATTTTCCTGTGTATTATTCATTTTTTATAGTAGCAGTGTGATACTACATGAAAAAAAATGTTATATGTACAAAAAATTTGAGGATACTGCATACATTTATAAGTATATTTATATATAATATAGTAGGGGTGTATATAGACACAGCTTTGTATATATGTGTGTATTTATACATGTACTTGGATACTGCATAGATACATATGTAAGACTGTTTACTATAGTAAGTGTGTATATATACATAGGCATGTATATATGTGTTTGTATATATATACTCTTTTTTAAAAAAATATTTTCTGATTCTTTTAAACACTTTGAGACAGACCTTTTTGCTTTCAAATAAAACAGAGCTGGAAGAGAGACATTATCATAGCATATATTTTAATAATCTCCTCGAAGGACTTCCTATATGCAACTTAATTTTTCTCCAAAGCTATTCAAAGCATGCAATACAGAGTAATTTGGGCTAATTCTCCCTGGAATTTGAAGGCTGCAGTACTGCTGACTGGCCAGCAGCAGAGCTTTCAAAGGTGATTAACTTAGGATTCCATCTACCAACCTGGCACCAACAATCACATATCTGAGCACATGAAATACATAAAAGATAGCACTACACACAGGCATCTCATGGGATATTTAATTTCTGTATGATACCAAAGTAAGTTGTGACCTCACGACATACCTATAATACTTAGCATCTGCTGAACAGTGCTTTCAGCTGCTGTTTTTACTGATCTTATGATTGTGTGTATAGCCAGAAACTCTTCAAGGGACAAATAATCACCTATGAGATAGTGCAACTGTACTTTGCATAATTCTCACGTATACATGATTGCATTAGCTATAGTTGTAACAATACATTTAACTGGTCTGTAATTGATAATGAATTTAGATTCTGTTATTGCAGAGCTCACTTATTTGTGTAAAGAACAACATGATTGCGTGGTTGCAAACCACACTAATATTAGCCTTAAGCTATTGTACAGCTGTACTGGCTTTTAGCGACCGTTTAACTGTTTCGCTCTTCCTAGAAAATAACTAAAGGGCTGCTGCTTAGCTCAACAACAACAACAACAAAATCATATATTTTTGGTACGAATGAGCAGCTTCCCAAAGATAGCACAAAGTCACAACAGTGGGCTTCTGACTAGGACACACAGTACCAAATAATGTCGTGGGGATTGTTACTAACAGTAAGCTTTTTTTGCCTGTAGTCTCTGAATCTGCAGAATCATTTCTCAGATAAACACCTTTCATTTAGATCGGTCTTAAAGCATAAAAGCGTGACAAAACACTAGGCCTGTAGGTGTTCAAAAGGTAAAGTTAATCCTCATAATAGAAAGGTACTTATTTTGTGAAATAAAAAATGATGACATGTGATAATGATGCTGAAAATTGGGGAAATGAGATAAGGTATACATTCACTGAGATCCCAGGGGGTGGAGTCCTTGTGAAACAGGTCTTGGGTTTTGCAATTCGAATGCATCGTAAGCACTTTTTCTTCTTCTTGCCACCTGGACAACAGTGAGTCAGTATACGGAAACAGATATACTGAAATAAAACTTCTGGTAACTGTGACATAAAACCAGTATTTTAGCCTGTTACAGACTTGGTATTACATATCAGTGTTCAGAAAACTATATGCTGTCATATACTTCAAATATTTTGCATTCCTTTTCTGTAGCAGAGCACACTTGGAAAGAAGCTGAACTTTGAAAACAATTCGCAAGTCATCCTTGCAGAAAATTTGGCTGTCCAAAGCAGAAAATATAAAGGTGCTTTTTTTTAAAAACTCCTGTTTAAAAGTCATATACTTTTCTACACGAAATACTTTGTACATGCGTCTGCATCATTGTCTTCTAGAAATAGGCTACCTTAATCAAGCACTCAGATGAGGTTTCAAAGATAGGGATTTATTACGGATATTTCTTGTACAGGTTCTACACACACCTTGCAGCTCAGCAAATGGGTAATTTAATTAAGGTTCTCTTGTTTTCTTTAGAGTATTAACATTTAAAGTGTACTCTACCACTATCCTATGGCTGGCAGATAGCTAAATGAAGCACAAAGAAAGAGGAACTTCGCATTGGGTCTACGCACAGCACAGCCTTCTGCAGAGGACTGGTTACCTACACCAGTGAAGGTGGCTGTAACAAACACCTGTGCCACTTCCAGGTAAATGTGAACACGACAGTGTAGTTTACAGGCTTGCAGGCCAGGGCCTTAAATCTTCAAACAGAAAATATAAAACTCCTGTTGGCTCTTCAGAAACGGGATATGCAAACGTTTTTTTGGGTTGGGGCCCTGACCAAGGCCGCCTTGCTCTGAATGCAGAAGGATGAAGTGGGGCTGGAGGACAAGCTTGCCAGCCCCTTGCTTGCGGCGAGTGGCCTTTGGCCTCACAAGAAGCACCACTGAGGTCAGTGGAGATGCTCATGAAGGAGAGTATCGCTTGAGAAGATCTTGCAGCACAGTCTTAGGAGAAACTTGGGGCCATCACACGCTGTTGTTGGTCCTGAAGAGCAGGTTGACTTTAACAGCATGCAAAGGCCCACTCCATTGCTCATCCAAGAGCAAGAAGCCCTATTAGTAGATGTGTAAATGAACATTTTGGATAGCAGCGGTGCAATATTGTTAACATCAATGTTTTCAAAGTACATGGCTGTGGGCTCCAACAGTGGCTGTTGACAGAGCTGTTGCAAGTGCAATTTTTGACAACCACAATTTGGCAGGTTGAGGCGACGTGGTCATGGCAAGATACCTGAAAAACCACAGAAAACACCACCCTGCCCATGTCACCTTCTTCCGCCTGAAAAAAAATAAACAAACGGAAAGCCCTACCCGGAGGTCCCTCCATGGCGGGACCTCGTTGGGGGCAAATGAACACACGTGTTAATGAGGCCTAATCTTCCCTTTTGTGTTTGTTTCTTCGTTAGGCTCTAAGGGCGCTTCTGCCCCCGCGCTGAAGCTTTGATGAGAAGGTGGTGTGACAGGCTTGGCTTCTCCCTGCACAGCTGGCCCCGCCGATGCCGAAAGCCGGAGCCTGCTGCAGCGGCATCAGGAGAGGCTCCTCCGGAGCAGGGTCCGACCGCCGGCTTCCCACCCGCCTCCCAGAGCCCAGCTCCCTCCCTGAAGCCCCTTAATGAGAAGTGGAGGACAATGCCAGTATTGTTGTTTCCATTCAGGATCTGGTGGAAAGAACAGTCGCTGTTTACCCAAGCATCCGCACTGCCCAAACCCTGCCAGTAATTACTTCTAGAGACTCTGATTAACTCTGCTTTCTGCTTTCAACACAAAAAGCCATTGAGACAGAGGCAGGACAGCCTTTCTGTCTCTCCTTGTCTCTTAGCAGCTTGCTTGAACATTGCCCAGGCCTCATCTTGGGTGCAGAAGTGAGGATGCGCCCGAATCCATGCCAGGTTCACCTGCTTTGGGTGAGCAGATGAGAAACCTGCCCCACGGTACGGTGCTGGAAACGCAACCCTTCTCCCCCCAAAAAGAGACGGTTTTGAAAAATCACTGCTTCGGTTTCCCATTCCTGGTTTTCTCTACAGCAGTCAGTAATAAAAAAAGACCCCTCTAATTAGCACGGGCATCTCTCAGCAGTTTATCCCTGCGAAACCATTGCAGCTGAGCACGCAGCACAAAACCGCAAGCAAATCGTAAGCACCAGGAGAACAGCGCCAGGGACTTCTGTTTTGATTTTGTAAACCAAGCAAAACAGAACTGTTGCTGAGTCTATTTCTAGGATGCTGGTGATAATTTTAGTCTGTCAAACCATTCGGTCTTTCCTCACCTGCCTCCCTTCACAGCCCCCCATGCAGTCTGCTGCTAGCGCTATGCAAAACACCATCATGAATATGCATAATTATGGAGATTCATGGTAATTCTTCAGGGTTATCTGATGTGACGTTTATAGGACAGCAGCATGCATCACTTTAAACAAGAGTGACAAATATCTTATCCTTTTTATTTCTACAGTATTTTTAATATTTCCTTGATCTCTCCTGGGAGCAGCGTGAACCGGTAGGAATTTGAACAAAATATTTCAAAAATCAAACACTTTACTAGCATGCTACTTTTCAAAGCTTCGTGTTTTTAGTGTACGTGTAGTATGTGTGCATGCGTGTAAGATTGTCTTACCTCAATGCCAGTCGTTTATGTGAAACGAACAGGAGCCTTTCTGCAGATATTTTACGTTATTAATCCGTTACCTACAGAGAACAATGGGAAGGGAAATGTGTATTGTATAGGACTGCTTTCTGAAAATTAGTTTGATCTGTCTAATTGCTTCCATAATCTGATAACCCACCTGATTGATAGAGCAGTTTAGCAAGCTTTTCTTCTAGTTCTTATTTTAACCACAGACTTTTAAAACAATGACATTAAATTATTTGCTGTTAACTATGGTGAACAGTTACTGTGTTCCAGATCAGTTGTACCTCCTAGAGGTTTGGTTACACTGTTTATTAGAGAAACTAATTTAGATCAAGTCTAAAAATGTACTGTTTCTAATGATTGTTAACTATGAGCAGTTTTGTTCTTCATATTTGAAGTGTCTAAGCACATCATCTAGACCTTCATATTGGTGACATGATTTCGTGTAAGATCAGTAAAGTTGCTTGTAGATGAAGGTGAAATGCACTGCGAGGCCTCAAAATATCACTGGATATTCACCATGTATTGTTATGCAATGGCAAGACAGAGAGGTCTAGCTTTTTATAATAAAATAATAAAATTGCCTGCTGCACTACAAATTACAGTACTACTGAATATTGCTACAGAGTTAATTAATTTGCAATAGTATCTATGTTATTTACACTGCCACATGCCTCAAAATATTCTCAGAACAAAACATGCATTGTCATTACTGCATGAATCTTTCAGTCTTAACAGAAATTATTCTGTGGTCACATACCTAAACAGAAAAAATGTTGCAGGCCACATTAAAGAGAAAACACAGCACTCTAGTTTTAATTTTATATGTTCTTAGTAGAACTTATTTGCTCCTCGTAAAATTTAAGAATGCATTTTATTGTCTCTCTTAAATACATAAATACACCACTGCATTTGCACTTAGGAAAATAGATGTCTCTTGTTTTATTAATCAATTTTTTAAAGCTATTTGTACGATATTTTTAATGGACATAAACTCCGTGCTGTCCTCCATGTGTAACAATGCAGTGGAAGAGGAGCTCACTGAAGGCCCTGCCTTTCATTATATTGCGAAATCTCAGGCTTCATTAGGGAAATTAACTAGAAGTTAATGAAACAATGTGGGAAGCCTTCTCTTTTTAACACAGGGATGCCAAAACTAGCGTTTTGCATTTCTTTGTTTCAGTTGACTGCATCACATACAGTATAAGCCTGATGTGACACACTGCAAGTATAACTAAAAGCTGTGGGTTTGTATGTGAAAGGAACACAAAATGCTGCACGCAAACACCCAGGCACACGGGTGTGCACGTGTGTCCGGACGTGTGCGTGGGTGCACGTGCATCCCGTCTGCACGATACGACTTGGCCTCCAAGCAATACATTTCTTAAATGGCTAAAATTATGATTTGTCAGAGCATCTATGAAATGCGTTTTCATCAAATCAATGTCTTAAAATGCTTTTTTTTCCCCTGAAAACATGGATATGCACAAACATAAGTGTTTTATCTGTTCGCTTTGAGTACGTATTTTGCATTTGGCAGCCAGGGAAGGAGCAACCAAGATTTACCCCCCCCTGCCCCAAGAGGGTCCATGGCTGCAGACCCCCATACACTCCCCCAGTGACATCTCCCCAAGGGTGCTCAGTGCCTGGCAGACATGGTACCAAAATAAACATCAGGGCGTGGTTTAGTCTAAATCATCACAACCTCATGGAGTGAAATATTGCAGGATAATTCTAGGGCCATATCCCTACATGCTCTCAGTGCATATTTCTAATGTTAGCATACCCTAACTCTTGTAGGATCACCTTGAGACCAAACTTGCATTTGTCCTCGGTTCTCACTGTTCAGACCAGGCTAAGTTCCGAAAGATGTTCAGTGAAGACCAGAGATTTGGGAGCCACGTTTAAATGAATATACCTGCTAAGGCCCTGATCCTGCAAGCCACTGAGCATCTCACCAAAGGCACCGACGCCCTGCATCAGAGTTACTGGGAGAGATGTCTGGAGAGTTGCACCTGGAGAAAATTGTAACGTCTTCCTTTAAATTGGCGACAAGTCAAAGCATTTTATGAGCTCTCACTAAAAGTGAAGGCCTGGTTCATTTAAAATTTTATTAAAATATTGTGTTATGGGTTTTTATCACTGCCAGCTATTAAGACTGGAGTGCTAAGCATCACCAAAATATTTTACAAAGCTATTAGGTGACGGAAACGGGCTAGTGTCATGTTATAAATTCGCTTCATGCATGCTCACATGCAAGTTACTTGCATTTTCCATGCTGCTTGAAAAATACTAATTGATGTGTAGAGCAGGTGGAAAATTGCATCCCCCTACATGAAGACAGAAAGGTGTAAAATCTTTGTTCCGTAGCTTTTCAAGGGTTGTTTTAATTTGCCTTTTAAATCGTGATCTATAATTTTATTTATGTGAAGAAAACTTCTGGAATTAAATGGATGTATTTTCCAAATGCCATGCAGTAGACGCAATAGATATTTTCTTTTGAACTGCTAAGGAGCAAAATACAATAATTTCGTGGCAAGGATCTGTCTGGTAATCATGTAAGATAAATTCGTAAGAAATACAGGAAGGATTTCAATGTATTTACTGTTGCTGCTAAGCCAGCCTCTGTTTCTCTTTGGAGATTTTTCATCTCTGAGTGGAAAACAAACTTTCCTTCGAGAGGTCTGTGAACCGAATAATAAACGTCAGGTCTAAATCCCGTATGGAAATAAATTGGGCTTAATCCTGGATATTCTTATGGATGCAAATGAGGGCGGGAGGCTTCCCCTGTCCTCCTGTGGTACGGACAGCCAATTTACCGGCGCGGGCGCACACTGTACGTGCTGCGGGCTCTCCGGCACCTCCCCCTCGCCCCAAGACTTGGTCTCAGCTGCCTGCCTTTCACAGAAAACCACAGACCAAGGAAACATATCAGTAATAGCGCCCTGTAAATTAACTTGACATTTGATGCGGGGGGGAGGGGGGGGGAAGCCCCCACCAGACCCTAAAAGCTTACAAAAGACACGGAAAACAAAAGGCACTCAGGACCCTCGCTACGTATAGCATGGATTTAAGAGATCTGGTTGTTCTGTTGCAAGCAACACGCTCGGCCCTCCTCGTCTTTGTTAAGACAACTCAGTCACTCTTTATTTAAAGCCACAACATCCATCAAATAAACAAAAAAAATACCCTATACTTCCACAAAGCAGCCACCATGGAGCCAAACAATGTCAAGGAAGATCAATGCTAGCTGTGGGCTTGGCTTATGTCCCTAAAACTGTAATTTTTGAAGATAGACACCTGTCAAAAGATAAATTGTAACTATTAATATTAATTTACTAGTAATAAGGTGTGCTACATAACTAAGATATGAATTATTTAATATTAGTATTTTATGACTGGAAAGCAGCCCGTTATCTTGAAAATATCATTAAAGTAAACATTTCATTTTTCCCTGTATTTGAAGCTACAAATATTTTTTTCCTCTTTCTTCTTTTGTCAAAAAGTACTTGACAAAGCTAAGCTATTGATGGAATATTAACTGCTTCTCTGACTTTGTCTGCAATATCAATAGCAATATGTATACAGAGAGAAGGAGCATATTTAAGCTATTAGACATGCAGGAATGTTATTATGCTTTATTGTGTCTGCCTGTCCCCATCTCCTTTCCTCTCCCCGCCACCTCTCCCTTCCTCCTCCCTCCCTCCGGTCTTTCACACACACACACACACACATACATACATACATACATACGAACACACACACACACACACACACATTCCCCCCTCTGCAGAGCTGGCAATACTGCATCTCACAGATGTCTAGCCTTATGGTTTACATTCAAAGGAGTGTACTGGTAAAATGCATAATCTTAGCATCCCTGCTTCTTGATATTCATGGTTTTATTTACAAGTCCCTGTGTTCTACTTTTTTTCCTGTTTCTACGGTTTATATCACTGGCATGCCTATATTCTTGTAGGAATTTCAAATAAGAATCAAGATACAACTGGCAAATATTCTGTAATTCAGTGTGCATTTCCATAATTTAGCTGTTTGGGTTTTTCTAAAGAGACAATTTTAAGAGGTTTATGGACTTACAGATATATGAAGAGTATTTTGATAGGCTTTTTTAGTACTTCAACTACTTAAGGTTCTGTTTGTGTAAAATGGCTGTAATAAAATGAATTTATGTACACATATATACTTGTGTATATGTAAATGCTTTTGGAATGAAAAAGTTCGTAAACCTTTGTCGATTGTGCTGATTAAACCCCACACTCTGACATTGGCCGTGTTAAGATTTTTCAGAAAAGGGTTAAAATGCTAGAGAAAGAGTTATTCATCTAGTTTTTCTTTTGGTAGCGAGCAAAGAAAGAATTTAACTAGTTCAGATGAAGTAATTCATACTTAGCTAATTTTCACTTCTTTAAGAAAGCCTTTCATTAGCACTTTTTACAATTGCCAAATGGATACGTCCGTCTTGTAAACACAAGGATATAGTGAATTTCATCAACCCTTTATTTTCTAATTATTTACAGACAAGGGTTTGATTCTGCAAGTTCTTGCACTCGAGTAACTACACTTACCTGAACAGACCTCTTAATATCAAAGGAATACTCATATGAGTAGTTTCTTCTAAGTAAATCTGCTGAATCAGGCTCTAAAATAAAAAAAATAATTTTAATATGCATTCCATTTACTGTTTTGGTGGATTTTCCCCTTTATTATTCCCCCATGTGTAGCACCTGCATGTTTCTTCCTTTTTTATTTGAAGCAACAAGACATTCCTTATAAATACACCGTAAGCAAAATACTGTTGCTCTTACTGTGGGCACACACTCCACATTATTCAACAAGAATAATATCTTTCAAAAAGATAATTAATTTGCATGCTGGTGCAAAACAATTCACATTAACATTATTCTGTCTGAGGTTTGAGATTTTGTTTTCTGCTGTAAGTATCTGTACTGTTTTTGCAAGACGTTGTCTCAGTAGTAAAGCAATTTGGAGTGGAGGATATTTTTAGACTACATTCATTTAAAGGAGGGGGAGGGAGAGGCCGCGCAGTAAGATATACATGTATTTGTAATTCATATTGTTGCTGTGCTTCTATTGTACTCTGAGCTTCCATCATGGCTGAGATGGGGAGCTGGCATCCAGACACTGCAGCAGGGCAAGAAAAAAACCCCTCACCGAAAACACAAATAGGGGGATTTCTCCCTCTCCTCCATTATTCCCACTAATTATTTCCACAGTTCTACTATTTTGAAAAATAGAAGTAAATAGCTGTAGCCTAGGCAGGTATCTCTGGACTGTCTGTTAAATAACATTATTAATCCTTTTGGTCCAAACCAGACATATTTTCAGTCTGGTCTTTCAAGAGCCTCAGTCTACACATTGAAGAAGATGACAGAAAAATGAACTGGAATGTGCAAGCGTTAAACATTTAAATTCTCTAGTCCTTGGTCATTATACGGATGGCCATATTTTACATCTTCCCCTCCCCCACCATACTTTTGCTGATTTCACCTTATTTGCATGGACTTATTATGCATATAGCCTTTGTTCTTCTGATATAGAGTACAGCACAGTGACAAAGCAAAACCTATATACAGAGATAACATTTTCTCTTCTGTAAAACTGTTCCAGCCATCCGATATTAGCATTTGATTTCTAAATACAGTTCCATATTAAATCAGATGTATGTTCTTGCTTTATAAAATGCTAACAGATTTACTATTGTTTAAGAAAATGAAAAGTCAACATCTAAAATGACTCCAAAAAGCTTTTACTTCAGTAATACATTCAGGTTTTCTGCTGATAACAGTTTAACCAAGTACATGAGCTGTAGGTAACAATTAAGAAGTACTTGTTTATTTATGACAAGTGAGATGTCTGCCATACACCTAACTGCATGGCTGTTGATAAGATGATATAATGAAATAATGAATTTGACAGATAAGGCTCAACACAGGCAGCCAGCCTTCAATTCCAAGAATTCCTGCTTGCCTTGCATCTTAAAACAAAGAGACTCTATCCCCTAATTGTGTTATTACTTTTTGGTTGTTCTTATATTGTACCAAGCATGTTTTGATGTTATGAAAATTTGAGACTGATTCATCCAGCTTTATCCACTGATTTCAGTGGATCTGCTAACCAGAAGGAAGGTTTCAGAATCAGTTCCTTGGTTTCTGTCCAAAAGTAAGTGATACATGGTTTAAAAGTCAGCCCCTTGGAAAGGGAAAGGTAAACTCCCACTGACTGCAACAGGAACACAGCTGGGCCCACCCTGAGAGAGGTATGAACTCATTAAAAAAAAAAAAAAAAGAAAAAAAGAAGAAAAATCTCTGCCTTCAGTAGAATTTTAGGACGTAACAAGAAAGAACAATTTGACTGCTTGAGCTTTATCTTGCATGATATCAAGTACCTTCCCTTCTGTGAGATTCCTACACAGGAGATTAACCATTTCTTTAATTTCTAAGAGCCTATGAAAATAATGTATTTAATCAAGTACAAAACCATTAAGCTTCTTTCTAAACAAGAATTACTCTAGTAGGGCTAGGTTGTTACATACCACAATCATCACCTTCCTGCTAGAAACCAGGAGGCAAAAAAGTATTTTCTTTTTCAAAGGAAGATGTTCTCGTGCTAGTCTTAAAGAACACAATGCTATCCTCATCACCTTGTTTCAGAGCATCTCCCAGAAGAGTTGGTTACACCTCATCGATATGCTGTGGCATAAATAAAACAGCTCCAGAATTTAAGGAAGGAAACATAGAATCATAGAAAGCTTTGGGTGGGAAGGGACCCCTAGAAGTCATCTAGTCCAACCCCCCTGCAGCGAGCAGGGACACCACTAACTAGATCAGGTTGCTCAGAGCCCTGTCCAACCTGGTCTTGAATGTTTCCAGGAATGGGGCCTCCGCTACCTCTCTGGGCAACCCGTTCCAGTGTTTCACCACACTCGTAAAGAATTTCTTCCTTATATCCAGCCTAAACCTACCCTGTTTTAGTTTAAAACCATTACCCCTCGTCCTGTCACTGCTGTCTCTACTAAACAGATTGTCCCCATCTTTCCTA
>Ga0065711_1036147_pt1 | contig 21386 bp, 9 predicted proteins | sample Hoacrofraction12_FD_59098 | JGI IMG/M metagenome (GOLD analysis project Ga0065711, IMG submission 59098) | Hoatzin crop microbial communities from Cojedes, Venezuela - Epithelial fraction 12 v2 (version 2) | ecosystem: Host-associated > Birds > Digestive system > Esophagus > Crop | place... | reverse complement strand
TCTTTTTTTTTTTTTTTTTAGCCCTATCCTTTTGTCTTTCTTATTCCATCTGGCATGCTTGCTGGTTTACCCATCTGCTTCTCCCAGCCCAATTTTCTTTTCCATTTTCCCTTTGCATATCTTCAGACCCACAGGCCATTTGTCTCATTGCTTGTCCTTTCTCCAGCTCCACAGGGTCTTTTCATATCCTCATGTCATTTGTAAGCAAACAGCAGAGGAGCGTCCAGTGTCTGCTTTCTTACTGCTGCCAGGGTGAATCAGATTGTCTGGAGAAGAGTAAGAGATTGAGACTGTAGTCTTTATCAAAATTGTCCCGTTGTATGCCTTGACTTTCTTTTGTATCCTCATCATTTCAGGGCTTCCTCAGTTTAGTGTTGTGCTCAGAACGTGGACATTTCATTTTATATGGAATGAGATTTTAGAAAATATTTTCTCGGCAACTGTTTTTTACCCATTTCTTTGCACGTAATGTTTCACTGGAATCAGCTTATGCACATTTTGTACATATCGCCACAAGCAGAAGTATGTCTCTTCAAAACAAGGTGGTATTTTATCTGCATTTGCCAATTTTCTCTTTAGCAAATGTTTTAGTAATACAATATGCGAGGAACATCTTACCATGGAAAAACTGAGAAGAAAACCAAGTCTTGGCTCAATTTTATCTTCCGCAGTATCCCAAAGAGCAAACTAAATTAAACCATCACAAAACACTCTGAGAAGGCTTGGTGCAGCTCTGCCTTCAAGAGTCAGTGTTTTAAAACATCTTTCGGTTTCGATTAACAGTTTTCAATATATGTGGAGTACTCAATCCAAGTTTCCCATAAAGAGTGCCTCTTGTAAGGGATTCGGGTTATACTGGAAGGACCCTGTAAAGAGGTCAGACTGTTTGAAGTATCAGGTGGTATTAAAATACTTGTATACTTATTTCTCTAAGACAGATTTAGTATCCTCAGCTGCAGTGACCAGAAGCAAGCCCCCTCGCCAGCCTCATACTTCTATGGAGATAAAGTTCTGGTTGTGTTGTCAGAATTTGTATCTTCTGTTTCCCCTTGCGCTAGTCCAGATCAAAATACGCATGCACATTGTGAAGCTGCCTGCAAATCAATTTGTAGAATAGTTTCGGTTGGAAGAGACCTTGAAAGGTCATCTAGTCCCTGCAATGAGTAGGAGCATCTTCAACTCCATCAGGTTGCTCAGAGCCCCGTCCAACCTAGCCTTGAATGTTTCCATGGACGAGGCATCTACCACATCTTTGGGTGACCTGTGCCAGTGTTTTGCCACCCTCATGGTAAAGAATTTCTTCCTTATACCCAGTGTAAATCTACCCTCTTTCAGTTTAAAACCATTACCCCTTGTCCTGCCACAACAGGCCCTGCTAAAAAGCCTGTCCCCATCTTTCTTATAAGCTCCCTTTGAGTACTGAAAGGCCACAATAATGTCTCCCCACAGCCTTCTCTTCTCCAGGCTGAACAACCCAACTCTCTCAGCCGTTCCTCACAGCAGAGGTGCTCCAGGCCTCTGATCATTTTTGTGGCCTCCTCTGGCCCCACTCCAGCGGGTCCATGTCTGTCCTGTGCTGAGGGTTCTATTCAGGAAAAGGAAAGTTTCTCTGAATCCTGAAATATTCGTAAAGTCAAAATTTTAATCATAATGAATATGAGTGTGAGCTTACACTTGAGAATGATGTGCATGTACATGTGTATCGATATAAAAAATGCACATTATGCTTGAGGCTTGAGACTTGCCAGCTTTGCCACCATGTAACAATAATTTCAGTGAAGTCATACCTGGATTTTAATGCTGAAGGTGAATAAGCTGGAAAAAACTCATATAAATTTTTGTCGTAAGCAGTCTCATACAAGACTCAAGAAATATATTTTATATTATAGTGTGACTAATAGAATTTCAAATGACAGTGATATATGAGGCTTTCAGAAGTAGCAATGCAGAACGTTCTTTTTTGAATAATTCACTCATCTGAAGTTATTATATATTCAAAAATGATTGAGTTGCATATCCAAATATAGGGTGGTGTATCTCAGCTCTCGATGTAGGAGAAGAAAAAGAAGTTTCTGCAGTTATTCTGAACTGTGGTTTGTATCACATTGCTGTTGGTTAGATGAACTGAGTTTAATTGATTGTGGATTAATTAACATTCTGCAGTGTATGTCTTTTTCTACATAATTAATCTTACTGAAAAATTATATGTGGGGCAGTTGAAGCTTTAGCAGATTTTCTAGAGGTGCTTTTTTGTTTAGGCTTCCTTGACAGCCTTTTTGCTTACAGATAAATTATGTGTCTAGAAATGTCTCGCCATTCTATTTATTTTGGTTTGGCAGCATACAGTTGTTATGGCTGGTGATATTTCATACCCCAAATTATTGTAATGCTAACCATAAATTATTATCAATGACAGCAGTGGTTCTTATCAATCATGACATGTAATTGATGCTGATTGAAAGAAATAAATATGATGCTTTGCAAAGTTATAACCTTGTCGTTTAATTTCGGTGCTGCAAATGCATCAAGCTATCCTAGATTAACTCCTTGCAATTAGATACAGAGCTTTCAGAAACAAGATATTCCACCTGTAAAGGCCAAAAATAATGCAAAAATATAGAGAGATTTAGATGTCAATATTGGAAAAAATTACCTCTAGTTTTTTTGCTTACAGAGTAGGTTAGAAACAACAGGATTCAAAGATATGTGGAAATTCATCATCTCATTATTACAGACTCTTTGGTTGGTTGTTTCTCAGGGTTTACTCTGTAACCTGGTGAAGAACAAATTGAGAATCTCTGTGTATCATTTTATTTAAAATGAGAAGTCCCGTAAACTTTGTTTCACATGTAGGAGGTCAGGCATAATGATAACAGGAGTCCTTTCGAGCTGTATGAACTATGAATTAGTGTATCATTAGCTGCAGTTTAAAATTAAGGTAAGATGAAAAGATTTACTGGGTTGTGGTGCAAATCCATAATTCCTGAAGGAGTTATATGTGGGGTAGAGAGAGGAAAAGAATTTAATCCATATGAAATCAGTCATTAACTGATGTGATTAAATTCTTGCTGAATTGAGGACCAGGCCAGTAACAGCCAAACACCTCGCCTCCCAAGAGCAAAAAGTACTGCTTGACTGAAGCACAGTGTGAACCGTTTCTGATGTATACTCCTAAGGGAGCTGAGCTTTGGTATCAATACATAGTCTGAGGTTTCACTCTGTGTGTTGCCATGGCGCGAAATCAACAAGATTCCAATCTTTAACCAGTATTATTTTCATAAACATGCAGAGTCAGTCCCGTATTGATATAATGCGTGTTTTATTCGGACTCTTCATTTGTAGTATAGGTGTTATATAGTGGTTTCATGTGCCTGCGGCTCGGACGTTGGTGCTGCAGAGCTCACTTTGCTTTTTATGCACTTAAACAGTCAATTACATGAAACTAAAGCATGACTGTGCCGTATTTAGTTGTTTAATTCCATTTAGAGGCAGTTCCCATGCTGGAACACATGGAGTCAGACTGGACAGGCAAATGGGGGACATTTGAAGTGAATGATAATGGAGTTCTAAAGGAAGGTGGATTTTACCTAATAATGTTATTGATAACATTAACATTATTAATTTATTTAGCACATAAATTACAAAGTGGATGGAGGATTCATCCAGCAGCTGTGCTTTGCCTTTGGCAGTAGTCGTATTGCTACTCATTTCATCTTATTAGCTCCATCACAGGTTTTACTAACAGGGGTGTCACACATCTTGTAATACAAAAGGAAGAAAAGGATAGATCATTTTGATTGTTTTGTGAAAGTTCTGACTCAGCACATTAGATACTGATTCCATTCTCTTTGTACTGCAGTCCTAGCAAAGTCACATCTCTTAAAGCTCATAAAAAGGAAATGAAGAAGAGAAGTTTATTATGTGAGTGTTGATCCATTTTTTGGGAGAGAAGAAGTTGCTGCTTGGAATCCTGATGGCATAAGGCAAAGAGTAATGCCCTCCCACTGTAACTCATTTGTTTTCAGCAGGCTACCACAAAGGATGAAATCTGGCCAGAAATAATTTGGTGTTCTCCAGATGTGTGGCAGAATAAAAAGTTTGTGTATGACATTAATGGCCTGCTCAAAGTTTTTTGTCATTTTCGTTGCTGGAAATCTGAATTACACCAATGTACACTGAGAAAAAATGACACTAAAATATGACTAGCTAGAGGAGAAATAATTTAGATGATAATTTGCATAATTTATATAGCTAATATGTATAGACTTTGCTTAATTTTGTGTAACTTGTATATGCTGTGATTTTGTACAGAGAGTGAATTTGAAATTATGGTAACTCGACTTCCTGAAATACATAATACAATTATTTTTTTTGACTGACTCATTTCGTGCTAGCTGAAAACTAAGTAACAAAAGTCAGATATCTATCATACAACAGAATATGTTGTAGAGCCATCTAACCTTCTTTCAGTCTTAATTTATATGTTGTCACACTGTGTGTAGATACTGTCGGAAAATGCTGTGGCTGGATCAATGCAGCGTTATGCTTGAGAAGCCATGCCAAAGCCCTGTGTCACGAGCTCGTGCACAACTAGCTCGGCGTTGCAGTTCATTGCACTCCCAATTAAATCACGTGGGGGTAGATGGGTGGTGTGCATCAGTGGGGTAGACTTACCCAAAGTCGTCGGCACAGTTTCATATTGTCCGCTGTGTCACTTGCTTTTGATGCGGCTCTCGCAAGCATAGTCCATTAATTTCGGTAATCCCTTCAAAAGGTCTCAGTAATCATCCTGTGTATCTGTATTTCATTACGTTCCCCTCGTATTCTCTCCACTCTGCATCTGTTACTTGCTTATTATTTGTAGCTCAAGGCATGTTCTGCGGGCTCTGTTTTCCTTCCAAGACATTTTTATCGTAAAGGCAAAAGAGGAGGCAGTATATGTTTGCATTTCTTTGTCTAAATTGAATTTTCAAGTCTTTAGTGAAGGTTTATTGAAGGTTTGATCTTGGAGCTGTGAATGAGGTGTCGTTGTGTGGGAGTACTTCCTTACATGAATGATTGGTTAACTTTTATCTTGGCCTTGTAATCGCTTTACCATGGCAAAGTCTTTTCGTTCAGTTTTGAGCATAAGTAGATTTTTAAGTAATTCTTCAAATGCTTAATTCAATTGTAGAAAAGAGAATGAAGGCAAAATCTTGCCCCTGTTGCTGTTCTTCAGGCTGTGTACATCAGCAAGTAGTTTCTGTGTCTGGCACCCACCGAGGCAGTTTGAAAAGATGCCGAGCCACTTCACTAACGTATTATAAAAGACTTTAAAATGTGGGAATGGCCGTGGATGAATGGAGAAGTGAGTGTCCATGGCAAGATGTATTCCTGTTGATTTCCCTGCTTCATTGTGTCCTCTTCCTTGATTTCTCAGTTCACATGCATTTTGTGAAATATGTTGCAACACTGGTTATTAATTAGGAAGGATCATTTTTAGTTTCAGGTGGTCCTTTTTTTCAGCTGGGCTCAGGAATATTTATTTCTCAGTAACATTGTTGTTATAGATGTGATGGCCTGAAGAGATAAAAGAAACAAGATTTGTGGGAAGAGGTAGTATCTTTTATTAGACCAACTGATGTAGCTGGAAAAAATAGAAAAGCTTTCAGGCACACAAAACCTTTTCCAGGTTGGGTTCTCTTAGCTTTGAACTGCCTAATAACTGACTGGTACTATGAAGACATAAAAGGAGTATCTTGAGCTTTCTCTTTTTATGACTAATACTATTTGGGAGGTATCCATATATTGCAGCAGTTAACACTTCACACAGGTACAGTTAATCATTGTGGGTTTAATTCTGATCAATTCCTTTAATTTTTAGAACAATAATATAATAATTTTTCATTCAGACTAGTAGTCTCTTAAAATACTAGATTTTGTTTTCCATGTGATCAAAAACATGGAAACATAAATTAACTCATAAAAGATCTGATACCTTACTGATGAATGGTAAAGATCTGTATGGTTTTGAACCTTATCTGCAAAACTACCTCTCTTTCCAAGTCAATGTATGTGTTTTGAGATAATTGGGATGAGCATGATGGCCTACTATGCAATTTCATTTATTTAAGGATACTATGCTGCATTTTTTGAAGTTAATGGGAAGGGTATGGCTTTTAAATAGTGTCTTTGTTATTTGCTAGATGTCCTGGTTTCAGCTGGGGTAGAGCTAATTTTCCTCCCATTAGCTGCTGTGTTTTGGATTTAGTATGAGAAGAATGTTGATAACACTGTTTTCAGTTTTTGCTACGAAATCAAGGACCTCTGCCCAGTTTCTCGTGTTCAGCTGTGAGCAGGTATGCAGGAGCTGGGAGGGAGCATAGCTGGACAGAGCGCCAAGCTGGCCAGGGGAAGTATTCCATACCATGGACGTCATGCTCAGTTTATCAGCAGGGGTTGGCTAGGGGGCAGGGAGCTCTCTCTGCCCCTCTCGTTTCCGGGAGTTTGAACTTTTTGGGGAATTATGCAAAAATCATGATTTTTTTGAGTTCTGTGATTGCTGCTCAGGGACTGGCTGTGAATCAGTTGTCGGGTGGTGAGAAAATATTATTGTTTTGCGTATTCATTATTATAGTTATTATAATAACTAATTTTAGCAGTATTGTCATTAGTGTTTCCTTTGTTGTCATATTAAACTGTCTTTATCTCAATCCGTGAGTTTCCCCATTTATCCATTTCTTCTCCCCATCCCACTGGGGGGGTTGGGGAGGGGGAAGGGGACGGGTGAGCAAGCAGCTGTTGGGTGCTAGTTGCTGGCTGCCGGGCTAAACCACGACACTAGGTACAATATAAATAAATAGATATCTACCATAGGAGTATTGTGTGTGAGGCATATACCCTATTTGGCTGGTGAACGGTGGGATAACTGGAAGTATTACTGCAGATGCTAAAATTTTCAGTGCATTTCATATAGTGTCACTTTTTATCGTGCTTGCTCAGACTGAGTGCTGTTACGCACGGTGAGAACTCTTATTTGAATCTGAAAGGAGAATTTACGGAGTCTAGCAGCACTGGGAACTGCAGAGACGAGTTCAGCGTATGGATGTCTGCATGGGTAAGAATGAAAATATGGGACAGTGTTCACTACCTTGCAAAAAGCTGTGCTAGCAAGGAGGCATCATATTGCTTTATGTAAAATGTGAAAGACTACAGTTGGTTTATAATATAGGAAATGGATAAAGGATGCGTCAAGGTGTTTGGCATGTCTGAGTATTTTGTGATTATAGCGCTGCAAGGTTCTAATGTCATCAGCTCTCCTCCATTTCCCTGGAGTTGAGGGCCCTCATCAGCCTGTAGGAATACTGCTAGTGAGATTTTCTTGGCAGCTTTTTAGCACAAACACTGTTCCGCTGAAGGGTGTTTTCCAGATTACCCAAGGACAACAAACTGAATATTTCCTGGAGTGTATCAGAGAATTAGTGAAGTGTGTTTGGCTAAGTGTATATTGCGCATTGCTTTCCTGCGTCTTGTTAGTCTACGCATCGAGTTCCACGACAGTATTTCATTTTTAGAAACATTAGAAAGGCAAAGACATTCCGTAAAAGATAGAAAATAAAGGACATATAAAACCCAGAACAATACGTCATCTAAAAGTTCAGATTGTGATTGATAAGTGTTGGCTTTTGTATTGTTGGCTGTTAGCTGAATAATGGATTGTTATTTCAATAAGTTTTGACTGGAGCAGTTTGTCTTGAAATACTTTTTTCGCCTTTTTAACTCCTTTGTAATATAGTTCTGTAATCTCATTTTTTTCCCCACACAAATGCAGCTAACTTTTTCAGTGTTGAGCAGCATCACATGAAAGCCTGTCTTCAGCTTATAAACTGATGAAAGACTGAATTCAGAAGAAATATATTATATGCAACAGTTGTTACTTGCAGCACTGTGTGGCAAAAAAATAATGTGGAGGAAGAGGTGTGCTGTCTGTCTGACCTAAAAAGCCATTTTCACAGTTCTTAACATTGTGGGGATAAATTTCCAGCTTATCACAATAGAAACAGACAAATTAGTTGTCAGAAAGGCCTGAACCCTAGCAAGCATCCCTGCCATGCATGGAGGTAAGGCTTCTCACAGCATCCCACCTCAGCATGAGTAGCTGTATTAATAAACTATGCCAGGCCATTTTCCTCTCTTCATTTTCCTCCACTGATATGACAGTGCAGAAATTACTGTAATGCATTGAATATTTTAAAAGGCTTTGTTCTCCTACGTCAGTTCACTTCCTAAAGACCTTCCGTGTGTCCATATTCATTAACTCATTCTCTTCTTTGTACCTAGAAGAGGAGACTTCTTTCACTGCAACCTTTCTCCCTGTTTCTCAGTTTCACGCTACTTAAGTACGTCTTACTTTTGTCAGCTGGAGTAACTTACTGCCCCTGTTCAAATATTAGCCTTAGTTTAGTCTTTCTATACCACCCTAGTTAGAATGCATAGACTACAAAAAATGTTTGAAAACACTTCAGAATAGGAATGACAACACTTTGTATTGAATGGTGAAGATAGTGACCAGCTTTCGCTGTAAATACACTGTGAGAGGGGATGCTGCAGCCCGAGCTTTACCCGTGTGAGCTCTCAGGCTGTTTCTTTGCAAACTCCGTCATAAATTACCAGGTTTTTTTCTGATTAGTGCACATCCCACAAAACAAAAATTGCAGGGCAGACTCCCCCAAGCCTATGTATGGCTCTTGCAGAGGGGACGCGGCTGGTGGCAGCATGGAAGGTTTGATCCTGGTGTTTTGCGGGTTGCTGATGCTCCCTATGCTTAGTGCCAGGCTTGGTGCCCTTGGCTGGGCTCCTCTTGTGTGGTGCTGGATGCGGTACGTCAGGGAGTAGGAGGTGTGTGGTCCCAGCCACCGGCATGGCTCTGTGCAAGCTAAAGCTCTACCAAAATAGTGGGGATCCTAGAAGGGCTCTCCACAGGTAAGCCTTTATACAAAACCGCGAGAGCTTCCTAGGAATATGGCACGTGCTGTATATGCCAGACTTGAAAAAGAAAGATTTTTTTCTATGCCCTCTTTTTTTGTTTTGTTTTAATTTTGATAATGATGGTGTTTCAGTGTGTGGCTATTGCAAGCAGGATGAATTAGGAAAGTTCGTACTTGCAGTTTATTCATGGTGTTCCTATTAAAACTAACATGAGTAATTTGAGAAACATGGCAGCGTCCTTTATGAAAGTGACTTCATTGTAATGTTGGTCTCCTCTGGTTTTGGAGCTCTTTTAAAGCTGTTAATACTTTTAACACAAAGATATTAATACTTCTACATGAACATTTAGATAGAAATTTTACCAAGAGGCAAGAGGAGAGTTTCCACATGGAATATGAAGTGTCCTCCTTCTTGTTATAGCACATTTTCAGTTAAAACTGTCAAAATTACTTATTAGTTTAGCATTTCTTGTTGAAATATATTCTGTCTAATAATTTACTTCTTGAATATTTCTAATCTAAATATTTATCAGCCCTCCGCACAGTACGTGTGATATACTTTTCTCTTTCCTGGAAGGGCAAGAAACCCATTTCTCTTGCCTTTAACTGGCTGTTTGAGGCTGTCCCCTTTAACAGTTGCTGGCAAGTGCCCCTCTGGGTAGCCTCTGGCGATATACGCCCTGTGCAGAAGCCACCATGATTTAACCGTTTATGTCCCTTTGATCTGCTGTCTCTTACCTCTAGCAATATAACATTTACAAAAGAAAGCAGGAGCTTTGAAGCCAGCAGTTTGTCTCATTGTCTTACCAGCAGTACTTGAATAACTCCGTCTTGATAGTCGTCCAGGTAATTTTTCCCAGAAGCACCACTGAACTTTAAATGTTATGGTATGAACGCAAGGAGTCTGCTTCTCCAATGTATATGATTAGATGTGTATACATCTATAGTATGTGTAGAATTAGATGTATGTATATATAGTATAGAGACATGGTAGTAGATATGTTTATGATAGGTATTTAGAGAAAATAATTATCAGTCAGATTTCTTAGAATAGTTTTGTTGGTGTCTTAATCATCATAGACTTGGAAAATGAAGCTGATTCTTGTCTAAAAGGGAAATTTTATAGAAGGGAAATTCAACAGCCGCACAAAGTAGTTACTAATCTTACAGACCTTTGTGGGCTTCTTGCAGCATCAGCCAGCAAGGAGTTAGGACCTGCTAGACTCTTGGTGTGTGTTCACAGGGAACTAATAATGGAAACGGAGTCAGTGGAAGGATGTTTCAGATGGTTCTATTCCTGAATGACCTCCAGCAAATATAAACAACCTCTGAAACCCCTCTCGTGTGCCATAGCGGGGAATTCCAGTCGCTCTGTTCATGTGTGATCCTCCTTTGTCTCTTCTTTTTGGAGGAGATAACGGAAAGATTCCTGGTGCAGATAATATAAACTGAAGAGTTCCCAACACATATTTCTGTACTGAGGTTTTGGCTTTACAGCTGTATCTGTTTCCATCTAACTGGAACTAGCCTGATACTGTCCAGAAATAAGTCCCTCATGTGCCAAGCAGAGATACTGTAACTCTGTAGAGGTGAAGCTACAGTAAGTGTAGCGGATGTCACCCTGTGTTTCTTTCTGACAGTTTATGTTGAAAAGAAGAGTTTCTCTTAGAACAGTAATAATTAGTCGCAAATATATTTTATATTCCAAGACCATGTAGTGATTTCAATTCATAATAAAACAGTAAATACTGTGGAATTACGCTATTTTCTTAATGCAAGACAGGGGTACAGAAATGAGCTAGGTTAAAATCAATCACCCAGGCCTGGAAGACAGCAAAATGTCTTTTACTCGTGATATATATGTATTATAAACTAATGCTTGACTTTAGAGAAAGCGTGTAATAGCTTGCTTTGATTTTTAGCCCTTTGGAGTGGTGATGCATCACATTATACGCTGTATAATCCTTTGGATCCACGTACATCAGGCCGTGATATTTTGTGCTGAAGTTATGATCCTGTTGGTTTCGGTCGACTTCGATGATATTTTCAACAAATAAAGACAGCAGCATAAGACTGTACATTAGATTTGCTTTTTCTTTCCCATCCAAAGAATCCTGGGGTTTCTGAGACCAGAAGTTGCTAGGAACTTTCCGGTGAGTTAGGAAGATTTACTGACAAATAGATCTTTATTTTACCCAAAATGATGAATATTGGGAATCTCAGATAAATAAACCTACCCTGAATTTCTAAGAAAGTTGGCCAAAATCAGACTGAAAACACATTTAAGGAAAGCCACACCAAACAGAGCCGCAGTGGGCACTTCGTTTTTCTGCTCTGTCCTGTGAGCCATAGCTCAGAAGGTCGTTCAGGCTGTACATAGCAGGTGGTCCGGAAAATATCATAGACTTTGTCTGCATTTCAAGTAAAATAACTGTCATGCCTGTACAAGCATTTTGACCATAATTTGATGACGAAATACTGGAAAAAGTGATATATTTTCCTAATGGTTGTTCTTGGGGTGTTTTGTTTGGTTTTGAGTGTTTTTTAAATCCTTTTGTTAAACAGGAACGCAGATTTTTCTGATTGGGACCTTTTCTGTGCAGTTGTTGTACAGGTTAAGTGTCTGGTTAAATTAATAGAGGAGTATGTGTCCTTCATACAGCATGCAAAAACCCTGTTTCAAGTCTATTGGTTATAATTAATAAAATTAATTTTTCTTTCAGTAATGAAAGAAAATCTCTGTGTTAACAGAGATTGAAAGACTGTGACTATCGTTATGGTAGTCTGTATTTAATGCAGTATTTGTTTTTGTAATTCTTATGCTTTTTTTTGTCACAGGTTTTTCATTATTCTTACACAGCTTCATATGTGATTTATAACATACACACAAGGTAGGTCACATTGTTTTTTCAATATGATGTCATTGTCAGTGGTTCTATACATGAGGTGATTCCAGTGTGTTCAAGTAAAAATGTTCTATTTTTTTCAAGGGAAGTCTGGGAGTTAAACCCTCCAGAAGTAGAGGATTCAGTTTTACAGTATGCAGCGTGGGGCGTCCAAGGACAGCAACTGGTAAGCAGAGTCATGGTGGAAGTAGTTTAGTAATGCATTTACTCCAGAAGACTCAAGTTAAAAAAAAGCCTTAAGATAAGTTTTGTTATGTTTTTCTGCATGGTGCTAATGTGGGCCTGTTACAGCATTCAGGGGATCTATTTGTTTATTTTTATTAAAAACATATTAACATGTTTTTCCAGTCTAATCCCAATAAGTAAATTGTACAGTTGTTGAAAGAATTGCATCTTCATCTAAATATGCACTCAGGTAATTTTCAGAAAAACCATCTTCATAGCTAGTGCTATGAGAGAAGGAAAGTTGAAGGTGAAAGAAAGTTTTCAAGTGCAAGAATGTGGGCAAAAGCAAAAACTTGACATCCAAAAGTGGATGCAATAGATTCAATGAAAAGTGGTGTTTCTATTTCAGTATGAAAATTACGGCCAAGGTCAGTTTTGTTGCATTGAATTCATAATAATAAAACCATAAATGCTATGTTTCATATATTGTTTTCTACCAAAAGTTTCACCATTTTTTATGAACGTGAATCATCCACGATCATCAAGACCAACCTCAATAAGAGAAGAAAAAATTTTGGTTTTAGAACAGCAGTGATTTTAAACTGACCTGTGTTGGTAGTTGAAGGCAAGAGAAAGACTTACGAAATCTTCAGCTCTCTGAATAAGAAATTCAGATAATCCTTGTTACAAAATTCTAAGCTCAGTAATTGCCCACAGGCATAATCCCAAAGCCTCTTTGCGCATCTCTCTTGTCCATGCAGAGAGGCTAGAAGCTGGATGTCTGGAGAATATACCGTGTTGCTTATAACATTCATCAGGATGGTGGGAATGTAAAAAGTGTTTCTGGTTAAAGTGTGTTGCATTAACCAGGTGGAGACAGGAAGGAAACTGTAACTGGAACATGCTTGGCATGTTTTAATAGTTAACCACATTAATTTATTAATAATGCGAGCATGGTGACAGGACTGATGATAGCAAATATGTAGATTATTTACCAGGCAGTAGTATGGAATGCAGCACCCTATGTAGGTTCTAGCAGAAAGTTACCAATCGTAAACTTCAGAAAATTAATAAATCAGAATAAAGCTATCTTTATAAGTTTTGCCCAGATGGGCATTCTGGAGGTATGTATGAATAATTCCAGATACGGGCACGAGTGGACTCCTAGTAAGTCTCAGAACTGCAAAAAAAGTACATGGTCATTTTAGGTACAACCTTGATTATCCAAATTTGAGAACGTTAGCATAATTTATACTTCATTGAGGATAACATTACTCATCTTCGTTTATGTTCCTAGTAAAGTTAATGTCATGCTTTAAAAATATCTGCTCTGCTGTGGGCTTTATGGTGCCATATGGTCTGCAAAATTAGGAAATAATAACTTTGATTAAAATACAGAATCTTCTGTGCACTCTGAATGATACCAAGTGTTGTCATGTAGATGTAAACCTGCAATGACAGTGTACTGAAGGTCACTTGCATAAGAATTGCCAGTAAGAAGGATGTCCTCTAGAAGCTATTTATGTGGTAAAAGGAGGCTTATAAAGTGACAGAAGTGCCTTGCCACATTACCCTCCCACTTCAGCAGCAAGCCAGAAGTGTAGAGGGAGCATGAATGAATGAAGGCTGTTGTGAATAAAGGCGGCTGCTACTGTCCAAAGAACAGCTGCCCCTAGCAGAAAGAGGACAGCAGAGATCATTTCAGAGGCGTAGGTTAAGCAGGAAAAAGATGTGTGACTGAGGACACATTGCCATAATGGTTCTCAGTTCTAGAATTTGTCACTAGAGCAAACACTTCATTGGTAAGATTTGAATACAGATAGTACAGGAAGCAGTCGGCGTGCAGCTGGGTGAAGAGGAGGTTGTAAGGGGAAAGACCTAAAGCGTGGCAATCCAGCAGCAGTAGCTGTTGATAGCACATACCTGGGTTCGAGCAAAGGTGCAGTCTTACGGATCCTTGTTGCCAAACTCACTATGATTGGTTTACCTAAGTCCCTTCCTAAACAATACTTACGTGTCTTTTCCATATAATAAGGAAATGGTAATAATTCATAGTGAGTAAAACAAGCAATGGAATACGTGCGCTAAACGAAATAATCAGAATCTATTAACCTGGGTAGTCTCTAAGAGCCATTCATTACAACTGAAGAATAAGAGGAGAGTAAATTAACTTTATATACAAAAACTTCGTCTAGAAATGCCCATGAATCATACCTGTGGTCATCACATAAATAAAAGTATATGTAGACCTCTAAAATGAAGAGGAATAGCACCTTTCCAGGGGCAGTGCAGAAGAGAATAGCAGCACTGTAGCCATGACTGGTCAGCAAAATTAGCATGAGATGTGGAACACAAGGCACAGGTATGTCTGACTTGGCCAAAGGTCCTAACTTTACACTATAACTACTTGGAAGGTCCTGGATTAAATCCAAATGACATGTGAAAAGACATGGATTTGGATCAACTATTTTCAATAACTTGGCAACAATGTAAAATAAGGTGTTTTGAATTCTTAGTTCTGCAGAAGACCTAAGTAACAATGTCGCCTACACAGGAATCTTAAGTTCTTCATTGAGTGGGAATTGTCAAGAGTTTCAAACAGATAACAGAAGAAGATCAAGAGAGAAAAATTGGAGGGCAAGTTTGAGCAGGAAGATTTGTATGAAGCCAAGGAGTGCTTATTGCACAGAGGAGGGAACGTGGCTGCAGTGAAATTAACTATACAGTAATACTTTATATCCTTGTGAAAATTATGCGTCAGTCTAAGTTGTCTACTGTTACGAATAATTTCTAGGGTTGTCTGATGGACAGCAGGCCACATGTGGCTAGTGAAAAACAACAGTTAGGTTTATATAAGATACCAGATGACTGGGCCATAGTACTATTGTTTTGAAGCTACCACCGTGGTTGCAAGTTACTTCAGTTTCTTGCTATTTACCTAGAGTAGAGGATTTTGTAAAGACTAAGAGAAAAGCTCAGAGAAACATCTGCTGTTTGAGTCATGACATTTTGGTGGGGAAATTGAAAATGTTTGCCGTTGGGGAGAACAAACTTCTATCTAATGAATTAATATATTTTAAGGTCACATAGCTGCTGTTTTTGAGAACTGTTTTCAAGGTCACACTCTTTAAATTCCTGTCTTTTAACTGTGTTAGGACTGCGCCAGATCTAAAATACCATTTCTGTGTGTCTTAGCATGTTAAGGAGCTGTTTATGTATTTATTAAGTATTTCTCACATTTCCTCATATTTGATTAAAATTTGAAAGAGATCAGTTGATTATCTCTTTTCCTCACCTCTATAGAATCTGTTACCACAGCATTATGTATTTCCAGGGACAGTAAAGAAACACAACTAGATACCTAATTGATTTTATCAACATTTTTCTGCTGCTTGTTTGATTTATTAGAGACCTCGTTGTGTGTGTCTGAGAAAGAGATATCCCATACCTGGTAGAAAGGTTTTACTGACAAGGAGAATGCTTTGGGAGATTTTAAAGGGCATCTGGTGTTAAAATACTGAATTTTTATCCAATGTTCTCTCTTCTTTGGCCTTGTCTTCTCCAATAGTTTGTAGCAAAGTTTTTTCATGTTTCTGACACAGGGGAGACAGCCTTTTCTGGTGGTATCTGTCTATGGAGATGTATCACAGTAGAAGCCTGAATATAAAAACTGACCTCTGGTCTCCAGTGTATGCAGAGTTTTCTATGAAAGATGCAGTGTTTCTCTGCAGTGCTTCTTGCGATACGGAGAGCGCTTCCAGTTAGTCATCAGATGGATTACTTCAAGTAGCTTCCAGTGAAGCGTGGTTAGAAGTTGTTCAGTTTTACATAGCTTTTTCATAGAAGTTTTACATAAAGTTTCTTCTGCCTGGGTGTTGTTTATTTTGTATGAAATACTTTAACTTTATTCCATGAACATATATCCATGTAAGTCACTTTGCCTTTGTATTTGTAATAGGTATTTTATGTTATTTATAGCATTGAGATCATTTTTCTTTTGATATATTAGATGTTTTTGAAGGGAGCTTGAGTTATATATTGGGATAGATCAGCATAAGTAATGATCAATTGACTTACTTATGAATGTCTATGCATAAATAAATGCATGTTTTAACAAAGCAGAAATCAAGAAAATAATAAAGCTATCCTGAATACTAAAAAGATCATTTTGTAGAAGCTTGACAGCTTGCTTTGTCAAAATTTGATGCCATCAACAAAACATAGCATTATCAAATGGCTGGACTGAAGATGAGCTTTTACTATGCTTTGATGTAATTTAGGGCATTATTGTGTAGAATTACCTATTATCCTGTATACACAAAGAACAACTTGTTGACTGTAGCTGAATTGTGGATTCAGGGTGCTTTAATCAATTTTTAGAAAATATTTTAGATATGAGAAAACAAGAAAATTGCCCTCTTGTTCCAAAAAATGGAACAGGGTACTCACAGCTAAAAGGGCATAGAAGCTGATGCCTTTACAAAAAGAATGAAGAATAAAAAAATCTCGTGAAAAAGGACCTCACCTTATGTTAAAACTACCTAAAAACAAGAATACAAACAGAAAACCAGAAACAAAACAGAGTAAAATCTGCTTTAATTCTTATTAATAAATGAACTAGTTCAAGAACTCTCTGCCCCTCTGCTTTGTGATCAGTCACCCCTATCCTGGTTGTCTTGTTTGGAGGTTCATCTTGCCTTCCTCCCTCATCAATACCTATTGCCCTGTAAAAATGCAAATATCTGTCAGACTGTTGAATTGCTGTATTAACATGACATTTCCTTGCAATTGCCTTCTCTTCAGAATTGTGGCTTTTTTATATGGCTTTCAAATACCGTTTTAGATAATAGAAGTACTCCAGCAGAAAAGTTCTTTGATGTTACATTATTTGCCAAGTACCCAGATAAGCACTAGACTAATTTTAGTAAATGAGAAATTAGCAGGACTATGCTAGATGCATACCTTGCTCAACAGATGCTTTAACAGCCATTAGTTGCTAAAGGCTTCATTTACTATTTGCTCTATCAAGGTTCAAAGTACAACTACTATAAAAATCCGTAGCTTAACTTGCTGTAAAATATTTGCCATGTGTTTTATTTTTGCATAATTAATGCTGTGAGTACTTGGCACCCCCTCCTGGCAAAAACACTTCCATTTGCAAATGAAGAAGAAAAGATATCTCAGGGTTCATGAGCCAAGCAGAAGCTTAATTAATGCTAATGAAGTAACTTCTAAATAAATACATCTAATCCGCTGTTTTTATTTTCAATGTCTTTTGCTCTTTTGACTTGCTGTATTTTTATATGAGTAACTTAAAATCACATATGGAAATGTCAAGGCTTTATTTGATCTTTCCTTTTAATCATGATGCTAATGAGGCAAATGGCAGTAAAACTGAAAGGAAAACGTCTGCTTGAATTTATTCTGAAAACTAGAAATAAACAAGAACATTTTAATGCAACATTAACCTCAGGTATGATTTCTTATTTAAAATGCATGAGGGGATCGTTACAGCACTTCTGTACTTCAGAGTGTATATGGAGATCCTTTGTCTTGTGGAGGGTGTTTCTATGAAGAAAGGGAACTTGTATGGTTGAGAATTGCCCACCTAGTTGAGTCTTCAACGGATCTGACCGTAGTTCTACCAAAAGCTGAAGTCAGGTCTTTCTGAAGCCAATGAGAAGTTAAGGAGGCTACTAAAGCTTTCTTATTTTCTCTTCCAAATGCATTTATTACATTTCTAGATTCTAGCTGAGAAACTTACTATGTCAGAGGCTGAGGATTTGAACCAAAAAGTTAAAATATTTACAGGGAAAAAAGCATACAAAAAGGCTGGTTTAATAGCAACTTTTAACCACCAGCTAAATTGTGTATTACTTTGCAAGACTGGGCATTCTGGTATTTGTTTGTTAGGTGAAATGTGCTAGATGGTCAGATCCTGCTATGAAATTGTATGAAAGCCGCTTACTAGCATACTTGCAAAAGCTTTCTGCTGCTTTATTTTTTCTCGAAGAACGGCTTTTTATCAAGGTCGTGGTGAGCATGGGAAATACTATATTTTTTTGCCACACAGGAATTAGAGTTACCTGAAAGTCTTAGATAAAACTGTATTCCTCCTAAGCTGCTGCTACACTTTGGATTTCCTCTTTGATTTCTCAAACTAGCATTGTATAATGTAAATGTTTTTTGCCTTTTCATCTAAATAATTCAAATTATTCTTCAAAGAAAAAATTAAATTATTAGTTTCTCTGAAGGTATTTTACTGAACTAATTTCCATTTTCAATTACTAATTGCTAGGTGTCCACTCCACTTAAATATAGATGAAGTTGGAGAAGAAGATAAGAATTAAATGCATGTTCTCTGGTTTCAAAAGTGATACTCAATATGAAAGCAGTTTTATCCATCTCAGAAAAGGGGAATTGAGAATGTAGCCAGAAAGCACAGGCCTTTATGGAAAATAGGGAAAAATACATTTTTATGTATCAAGGTTGTATATGGTCCGTAAAAGTTTTGTGAGCTCTACAGAGCAGGAACGTTTATAAATGGAAGCAAGCTAAGGTGACCATAGAAGTTGCTTCATCATTTTGCTTAGTGTCCTGGTATCAAAAGTAATGTAAAAATATTAACTATTAAGGATTAGATATTGCTAGTCCTTTGTAACAATAGCTGCTTGGCTGTATCTGGAAGATGTGAAGAAATAATGAGAAAATCCTATGTTTTATAGGAGCATTATTCCTCTAGTGCTGTTTTTCATGTGGAACAATAAAAGGCCCAGCAGCTTTACAGTGAATAAATTGAGAAGGGAGGTAAAAGATGTTTCCTCTCCCCTTTCCCTGATTCTTATTCTATTATCACTGCTCTAGCATGCAGCTAATATTTGAATCAGTGTGTGAACCATGCAGACAGGTACTGCACTTTTCTATCCAGTCTCATATCAATAGTTCCTTTGCAAGCAAATATATTGGAAATTTGACATACCATTGTGCTAGAAAGCACATTATTTTTTCAGATAGATATTTGTGTGTGTGTATATATATATATTTATACACAGCTCCACAAAGACACATGGCGAACAAGCATAGACACACATGTTTGATAGGAGCAATCATCGGGACTTTTCTTTGCAGCAGCCTGCAGGGAGTGATGAAAATAGAAATACTCCCCTCTCATCTAGACTGTCGTGTTGTTCAACACGTGTATGTGTAACAAAGCATATCTGAATATTCACATCTCCGTCTGTTAGCTAATATTAACTGCAAGTCCAATGGCTCATAACATAGGACTGCTGTGCTTCATGTGTGAAAATTGCATAGCTTTATGTAATGCAGAAATGAGAAAAAAATACTTCAGAAGTCTAAAATTCTTTAGAAATAGCCACTCATAAAAACTAAATACGCAGTCAATGAGAAGAGAGGTCAAAATCTGATTGAACCGTTTGATAAACAGAGTTGGGAAAGATTAGGTAACAAGTTTTATTATGGAAGGTATTCTCATGTCACTCCAAAATCCTGCCAAAATATATTTCAGGCTTACCTATGTCCATGGATCGTATAATCAGTTTTTCACTTCATATTTTATATAAACAAAAAATATTGTATGCCACAGGAACGGGAAAATTTGCTATGGTAAGGTGCCAAAATGTCAAAACAGAAGACTTTGAAGAACTGACATTTCTACTGTCTTTGTGATTCAGATTCTAAGCCAGGGGTTGTTCTAGCTAGGGGAAACACCTTTATTTACCTTCTGTAAAATTTGCAAAAGACTTCTGAGTCTCTGTGATGGTACCAGTGCCTACAGAGTTCATCCAGGAACAAACAAAAGGGATAAAATGAACTTGGCAGCAAAACCTCCTGAACTGTTGCTGTGTGCAAGGGTCCTCTGGCCCTTCTATTGATAGATTCTGTTTGCTGTATGATAACATTGATTTTCTCGTCTGGTGTGTAGTGTCCAGCAAAAATATAGACAGGTTTCTGCCAGTGGAAGTGACAGGGACTCCCCTGTTCAGCGGTGCTGAACGTCCTTTTGTCCTATGATAGGTATCCTTGAAAGTTAGTTCAGTTGTTCCAGTGATCAAGATACGACATCCTGGCCCAGTTTAGATCAATGGGCTCTTTACGTCAGTCAGCCAGGATTTCAGCCATTGCATACGGGTAAAGATGGAGTAGATGGTCCTTGTTATTATTAAAAAAAAAAAAAACCACCACCAACTAGAAGCTGTATATACTTTCTTGAGTGATGACGCCATGACTCCCTGTTGCATCTCTATCAGCAAGACAGCTGTGATGAGGAGGAAAAGCAGGTTGTGACCAGACACCACACAGCTTTGGGCACATTCAGTGCTCTTGTAAGATCTTTCTCTCTATTTTAGCCAAGTCCTTCTTGAAAGAGTGACACCTAATTGCATCATCTCCAACACATAACTGTCTTTGCATGGATTTTTTTCCCCTACATTTTCCCTGCAGTGGGGTTATGACTTCCCCACTGTGTTTGCGCTGAAGGATCGGAGCAGATTAAACTCCTGCTACACTTTGTTGAAGTGACTTAGGCTTCCACGCTGACTCAGCCTGAGTGGGAGGGTGAAATGCGAAGGACTGCTTGTGGATGCGTAATTGTGGGAGTGTATATTCACTGACAGCTTCAAGTCCAGGACAGCCCTGGACAATAAAGGTGAAAAAGTCAGGTGTACTGTTGATTTGTAAGAGAAAACAAAGCATTGATTGGCGGGGAGGAAAGAAGGCTGAATGACCCAGCAATCAGCCAAGACTTAAAACTGTTACTTTTGTGGAAAGAAACTGATATTAGAAAAGTCTGTTTTAGGCTGGTGCGAACAGCGTTAATGAGGGAAACAGAAACCTGTGCTGATCAAAGTATTTATCCCTTTAACTGGGGGCTAGGGTGTGGTGAAGACTAATAGTATTCTTGTGCTCATAGAAGTGTGTTTTATATATATATATATGAGCAAGGCTTGACCAGTAGTGACTAATAGATATTACTATATCTAATAGATATTACTATATAGATATTACTTGGTCATATAGATAGTATTGCAGAACACTGCACGTTTTCACTTCACCGCTTGTGGCAGATGCCAGTGCATTTACAGAAACAGAAGAGAAGTTTTGTGTGGAACCAAAGCAAACAGTTATTTTCAAGTGTTGCTCTACAGACCCTGAACTCCCTGAAGGGAGCGCGGGCGACCAGGAGCGCGGGCGAACAGAGGCGGCACAGCAGCCCGGGAGCGGCGCAGCAGTTTGCGCGGCAGTTTGCGCAGGCAGGGCGAGCGGGGAAGGCGACTGGCAGGGTACAGCCGCCCCTTCTGGCAACTCAAGTAGTGGGCATCGCTCTTCC
>Ga0065711_1005076_pt1 | contig 21386 bp, 6 predicted proteins | sample Hoacrofraction12_FD_59098 | JGI IMG/M metagenome (GOLD analysis project Ga0065711, IMG submission 59098) | Hoatzin crop microbial communities from Cojedes, Venezuela - Epithelial fraction 12 v2 (version 2) | ecosystem: Host-associated > Birds > Digestive system > Esophagus > Crop | place... | reverse complement strand
GGTTGTGGAGTCTCCTTCTCTGGAGATATTCAAGCCCCAGCTGGACGCGGTCCTGTGCAGCCTGCTGTAGGTGACCCTGCTTTGGCAGGTGGGTTGGACTGGATGGTCCCCAGAGGTCCCTTCCAATCCCTACCATTCTGTGATTCTGCAATAGAAACCATATGTAACAACTAAAAAGACCAAATGAACCATACTTTTTGAGAGCTCAGTGTTTTGATCCTAAGTATCACATGTGTACTCAGGGTATATATTGACTTTATTTAATGCAGGCTTATTGGTATATATACCTATATATATATATAGTGGACAATGGTCTTCACTGAATCATGGAATGACTAGTAAAACTTAGGGCCTGCGTGTTCTTGTCTGAATTTGCACTGAACAATTTTTAAGAGATGTCGTTTCCACATAGAGAACTCTATGCTGGTAGATAAAAGGTGATTTGCCGATCTGTTGATAAAAAATTTTAAAACAAGGTGGTTTTTGAAGACGACTCACAAAAATGAGGCTATTGACAAGGTCTAGTGGTGCTGCTGGTAAGAAAAATGCTGTTTTGAGGACTTATGTTCCAGGAACCAAGAAAAGAGATGTGAAAAAGTTTTGGAAGGCAAACAAAAATTAGAAGTGATGTTGAGGAGGTGAGAGAAGTGGAAAATAGATGTATCTTTCCTACATTACATTTCTTAGCCATCACTGGGATGTAATATGCCTGTATTTTAACAGAAAGGAGTTATTCAAGAGATGCAGCCAGCAGGAGGGATCTAAATAGTGATAATAAAAAGAATGTAAAGTGTGTCATTAGTGAATGTGGGGTTTTTTTTCTTCTTTTCTGGAAAGGGAGTGATTAACTTTCTGGCAGACCAAGAATAATGTTCAATAAATGTGAATAAAAATATTAATGGTGAAGAGAAATTAGGGTTTCAACCACATTTGACTGAAAAGTATTAGATGCAGTCTAAAGTGATTTATTTGGAATAGTGGATTTCTTGGGTTCATTTTTGTGTCATTTAATTGCTGTTTTAATTGTGAAAAATGTATGTGAATTGGTTCACTAATACTTCAGAAGGCATGTGTTATTAGAAGAGTTTCATACTTCACTTTTAACACTGTTGTATTGAAATCCATATCCTGTGTTTGGCTTTCCAGGTTCTAGGAATGATATGGGCAATTCTTTTTACTTTTATTTGTAAGCATAAGTGCTGTCTGTCTTTCAGCTTCAGGTGTAACAGCTTCCAGGTGTGAAAAAGTAGCAGTATTTAACTACTTACGTATTCAGTCTTATTTTTGTCATTTCATTGTAGAGATACACGCAATCAGAAAAAACAGACTGCTAGGCAGAATATGTTCGCTTTAACAGTATTAAATATATTATATTGCATAAAGGGAAAGGAAAATTAAAATCAGGGGTCTTTTGATGTTTATAATTGTTTACAATATTTTGCTTTCTGTTGCAGTAACTTGCTGATATTAATGAGCATAGGAATTACATTAGTTTTTATGGAAATAATTGTATAAAAATATAACAGGAGTAAATTCACTACATGTTTTTAAAGAAGTTTTATAGTTATCATCAGATTGCTAAAGTAAAGGGGGCTTGAGGGCTTGTAGGATGGGAAAAATCATCCTGCCGGTGATTGTTAGAAATTTCTTGGTGGTATTTTTAACATTATCAGTGTGTCTTTCTTAGGTGCCTTAGGGAAGTCAGTGTTTACTTCTTATAAAGCTCTGATATGGTAATCCACAGTCAGCTTTCAAATAGCTGCTGACTTTTGCTGTGCAAAGAAAATGCAGTCTCTTGTATTATGGGAAAAGCTATTTGTTGATGGGGTGATGAGGTCTTGTTTTGGCCAATGACAGTGAAGACTTTTTGTGAATTAGGCTCCTGTGTACTTCTAGAAACATACGTAGTACATACCTGTCTGCACATTTAGGTGTATTAGTAGTTTTTAAAATAGATCTTCAGTAAAATTTATACTTCATATTATACGTTCAGAATTAAATCACTGTGCTTCTGTATTCTAAGACATTCCAGTTGCTAGAAATACCTAAGCTTGAGGAAAAAAATTATTTGGAAACAAACATATTAAATCTGTCCTTTAAAGTTAAATTGAGACTGAAAATGCATTAACTAGTTAAGCTTTCCTAGTGCCATACTTCTAGCAGAAGTGCCTGATTTCATATACTGACTTATCTGCAGATACACTAAAATCTCTGGGGAGCAGTTTGGACTATTTAGGTACAATAATTTTCAATTCAGTTATCTAAATGGGTATGTAAAGCCTATAAGGTTAGCTTTTAAGGTTGGATGTTAAAAAGCAGGGGTGGGGGGAGGGCTTTTAACAGTATCTGGACTAAACAGTTGACAGTATTTTAAACTATTTCTATATATCAAAATTTCTAACACTATTTCTGTGTAATCTTCCAGCAAAAAGGAAGCTTGGCAGGTTTTCCTCAATATGTGAGTTATTAGCTCCTTTGATAGTCTTGCCATTAAAAATTGAGTAGTAATAGCAAGTTGCAGTTGAGCTTATGATCGAATAGCCTCCTGGAGCCTAAACTGTCTGAACTTCTGAGATTTTTGAAGAGAGTTTACTTTTTCTGTCAGAGATTTATTGGGAATAGAGCAGGATTTACCTTGCTGCTCTAGCTGATTATCCAGGAGCCAGGAACAGATATGCTGTGTCACATGCTTGCTACTGTGCCAGAAAAATACAGCCAAGTGAAATGTGTTGGTTTGTGGCTTCGATTCTTTTTGTTTGTTCGTTTGTTTTAATTTTTATTTTATTTTTTATGGGTCATGGTTTTGGGGGGTTTTTGATAGGGTCTTAATTTTTTTTTTCTTTTAATTCTTTCACTGGCTTTCCCATGTTCCTTTTCTGTATTGTTTATGGGCATATACTCTTCCTGCACATGACTGAGCTGCTTCAGTTCTGAGAGTTTAGTGATACAGTTTTGCGGATTTTCTAGGAGTAGATTTGTCATCTTTAGCATAGTCTCTCCTAAGTTTTGGTTTTCCTTTCAAGTTTATCCAGGTAGACTTGAAGATTCCAGGAATTATCAAAATTCATATGCCAGAGCTGTAAAATTGTATTGTGGAAATGTGGTATTACCTGAATGTGTTGGGTCTGCTTTGCATGTGCTGATCAGTGGTCAGTGATGCTGGTGAGCTTGATGTTCACTGTTCGTATACTACATGTACATACATTTCTGCTTGAGGAATTGTGTTTAGAATTGTAAGCCCCCCCTTATTTTCACAATGCGCTACAATTAAGATGCCTTGAAGTCATTCAATAGGGTAAAATACTGCTTGGTCTCACCTTGAGTAGGTCTTTTTCAGTTAGCTGTAATGACATCTGTAATCAGCTTGGTAATTATAGATGATCTTAAAAAAAGTTGTTTACACAAATGGTTAAATTTCTTTAAAAGTTACTGCTAACACACTTATTCAAAAGTGTTGAAGATATTTGAAAATGTTTCTTTTGGCAAACCTAGAACAGTTGAGCAGTTGTAAGATGTTAGTCTTTCATTTTCATTGGGATGCTTTACTGTGAGAAGAGCAGCTTAATTGGCATTCTTCCAGTTTTTTTCCATAAGCAACTCTTTTCATGAAGAACCTGTCGTACTGGTAGAAAAAATCAAATATACTTTTACACAGTGTTTCATGGACAGGTGCTTGTAAAACGTCGTCTTAAGATTTTCAGACAGTTCATGTGTTTTGACTTGTCTACATAGCAGTGAGATGTTGTGTACTTTTTATTGTCTAGAGGAGACTAAAACTGAACAGTTAACATCTTACTAGGTCATTCTGATGCTGATCAAGAAACTATGTAAAAGAACAGCAACGTTACAAAATCAAGTATTGAAAAATCTATCTATCAAAACTAAAGGGGTCAGTTCAACTTTAATTCACCCCTGTTATGTTAAACTGTAATCTTTAGTTTTACAAACAGATGCATATTTTTCCACAGGACCTTACTCCATTAACAAGACTCACTTAATCAGTATTCCTGTATCAGAGCAGATAATGTGTAGTCATACTGTTCCTGATTCAAACCAGGCACCAATAAGAAGCAAAATTCCTCATAGATGTTTTTGTAATACTTTCATCATTGCATCTGTAAACTTCACAAAAATTAATTTAACATCACAGTACTCCTGTGAATTAGTTCATATTATTGTCTGCATTTTATAGCTGGGGAATCTTAAGCTCAAAAGCTGTAAAGGCTGAAATTTTGTCTATTTAAAGAGTCCAATATGAGATGCCAGTGACTTGTGTTTTAAATTTTAGCATTTTCTTGTAGTGCCTTGAACCACAGTTTAGCTAACTTAAACTGCAGTCATAGTAGCTCGTCACTTTTGTGTCTTCCTTTTGTAATATTTTATTGGCTACTGCTCATGAAAAATCTGATTTTGTGGTTAGCCTGCCATCACACAGGAACTCCACAACTTAGTAAAGGAGAGAATCAATTTCTTCTGGTAGGTCTGCTCTTCCTTTAAAAAGTGAGATTTACCATTCCCTTAGAGTGTTCTCTGCTGAACTCTCTTTACATCTTCAAGTGTCTGCAGACGTGCAGCACTGTCAATTACAAAATTCTAATTCTGTCCCAGGTCATATCTGTCCTAAACATTTAGTGAAAAATGTTCGCTTAGAAAGAAGTATGGTCATTTGATTAAAAAGCATACAATAATGTGCAGACATAATGGAATGAGTTAAAGGTATTAATGCAGTTTTAATCCTAATGTTTCCTGTGTGAGAATTCTTCACTTTGCAACGTTTGTTCTCTTAATATTTCCTTTAATTAAAGATTCAAATATGTTTTAAAAAATTAGAATTGGAAATCTTCTCGTGTGTGATTTACAATGGGACTTGCACTTCTACATCATCAGTACGTATCTTTTATGTTAGAGCTAACACAGAGATCAAGCATAAACTCTGCCTTTGGATTATATTCTTTTCCTGTTGACAGACAGATGTAGATTCTGGATGTTCTTTTCTGAGGTCTGGAGTAGACAATATTCCAATCGTTACAGACCAGTCTGTCACTGGCCTCTTCTCTGTGTGTGCTGTCACCCATCCTGCCTCACCCACTGACATCTCTTTGCTCACCCGTGTCTCTTTCCGTTCTAACTCCCGATTCCTGTTTTTCAGAGGTGTTTTCTTCTTATTTCCCTTTCTGTTTCTTCGTCCGATGCAGACTTTTCCACCTTCTCTGCCCTTATCCAAATCTCTTTTCCAGCTGGTTCCCCCTCCTTCTGGCTTTCATAACTCCCTCGTGCAGCTGCATGCTTCTCTGCCTGCTGCACTGCTCTGTCCCCCCCAGTTCTGTGTTCTGCCTCCCTTGTCTGTGTTGTTGTTTCTGGCGGTGTCTCAAAGCACGCAGCTATTTTCATTTAGTGTAAATCCTGAGGAGTAGTTCTGTGGAACACATGCAGTGTCACCAACAAGTAGACCAGATACCGTTTTTTGCTAACAGAAACCTTGAAGCAGTAGGAAATAGTTATGTTAAAAAGGTGAGGAATATAAAGAGAAATAATCAGTGGAAATAGCGAAAATGCAAAGGTTTTGCAGATTTCCACCAGAATGATGTAGCTATATAATTTTTCCTGAACTTTTTGCAGTAGTTTCAAAGAGGTCTTGTTATGTTAGACTGTGATCAGCTATTTTGTTTTTCTTTGTGGAAGTTCCCACAATCCTGGTGGGTCCTAAACTTCTACAAGGCTTTTTAATTTTGTTTTTTCCTCTTGAAAAATCCTTTCTATTAGGGCCGTGCTAAGACCTTTTCAAACAGAGTTAGGATACTACTCCCTTTGGAGGCAGTTACCGTAGTGTTGAGAGCTGTGTACCTCCTAGGAGTTGGTTTCGAACAGTCTGTGTGCATCCCCAGTGCACAACTTGCTGTGACTAACTGTACTTTCTGTGGCACTTTCTCCCCTCTAGTAGTTTGAGGAGTGAAAGACTAAATTTGAAACTTAAGTCCTTTAGCTGATTTTTGCTTTGTCTGCAAAACAGGCTTAGTGGTGCTTCAAGCTCAGAACAAAATCGGTGCTTTTCTTTCTTTTTGTTGTGATTCTCTGTGGTATACCTAGGTTAAAATATCACTTGAGCTGAGAGTTGAATCAAACTAGTCTTTTCTGACATGTTATTGAAACAGAATCCAGCAAAACTGAAAACCCAGAAATGAACTGGATATGTCAGATGGCCTAATGTGCATGGATGTAGTGCTCAGATGATCATTTTCAGTGCTGACAGCAAAAGTAGATGTTAAATAGTTGTATTTCGTACTCTTCCTCATCATAGAAAAGCTCAGTGCAAGATACTGTAGGAGGGGAAGGTGATTTAAAAAAAAATTAAAAAGAATTGGGTTTATTCACATGGTATTTCTTTGTAGATCTCACTCACTCACTTTGTTAGGCTCGTTCTCTCACGTTGACATACTCCTCTTTCCCGAGGTGTCCCAACGATCTGGCTGGGATTAATTGTTGAGGTACGGCAGGCAAGGGGAAACTGACTTTTGAGTTCTCGTCACAGATGTCGTTTTTTCCTCAACCAGTGATGATTCTCTGTGATATCTGCAGACTCTCTGCTCGGGCCAGGTTAAGTTCTGTGGGGCCGTTGCTGCTTCCGTGCTGTCGCCATGGCCGTGCCGTGGCCTGGGTGCAGTCAGCGCTCCACCCAGCCTGTTTCTTGCTTCACCCGTGTTCTTCCTTGGATTTGTCACTGCTCTTTTTGTTAGGGCTTGCTCGACATGCACTATTCTTTTAAAGCCTCATCTGTCGTTTTGTCTGGTGCCTTTATACCCTCATGCTGTCATCTGCACTGCATGCGTAACAGCGTAGTATACTTAGCTCAATGCTGTGTCCAGAATAGAAGACTGAATGTTAAATAAGGAAGTGACAGTTGCATAATAACGTATTGAGACCTAGGAAGTGAGACATACTTACGATTTGTAGTGTAAGACAAAATGTATCCTAAAACACAAGTCAAGGAAACTTCAAAGGTTTTTTTCAAGAAACAGTAGATTTTAATAAAGCCACCTAAAAAAAAAAATTAGAAAATATGCTTAGAAAATATGAATGCGTGATTTCCTCAGTTTGTCAAGTTAATATATGAATAATACACATTAATGTTATTAAGAATTAACTAAGGCAACTGAAGGGAAAAGGCGTATTTGGTTCCATATATTTATGTTTATAATTACATTTTGTTTATTACATTTTGTTTATATCTGAAGTATTTGTTTGTTTATTGCTTTTTCTCATTACACAGCTTTCCAAACAGCAGTATTTTAATGAAGTCTGAGTCATTTCACTGTCTCTGCCTTTACTAAGTTTCTATCTGAATTGTATTAAAAATCCAGGACGTGCCTGTGGTGTCCATACACTGACACCCGAAGCATCACATTTGTTAGTCATTGGAAATGTGGGAGGGCGTTGTAATATCTACACAGGATATCATTAAGATAGCGTCAGAGACAGGGTTTCATTTTCAATGGTGGGTACTGTATTTGGCCTATAAAAGCATATTTACAGCAGTGATTTAAAAAAATGCTTGTATTTACTTAATTCTAATATCAGAGAATAGATCTCAATGCTGGAGGTACTTGGAAAATGTGTGTTTCTACATAAATTGAAAATTGCCTTCAAATTTATGGCAAAATAATATATTTAGGTAATAGGCAATAGAATACCTTTGTATATAGCAAGTCCCTGTTTCTCAGAGCAGCTTCACAGATCAATTTAAAATGACATTGATGGAATCACCTTGTAACTTCAGCAGTCATTAAAAAATTAAAGGCTTAACCTAAACAATCTTTAAAAATACTTGCTGGTCAAAAATAAGGATATGAATTAAAGAATCATTTCTAAAGTTAAGATGCAAAAATTAAATATTTATAAAAAAATATACTGCTGGGTTTTGTGAAATTCGTGACCATTAAAAACATCTTGTCAAGTGGATGTGGCTGACATTTTCAGTAGAAGTTATCACACAACTGTATTATGTGAAGACAGAGCTTTGTGACTGAGAATGAAAAGATGGTGATCAGCTAGCCAAAGATTAATGAATTAAAACTGTGCAGTTTAAAATATGAATATGTAAGTCCTTTATCCTGAGATAAAGTATCACGTGTTTGAATGTCAGTAAAAATAATTAGAAAGTAAGTGTATTAAATAGCCAGATAGGTAAATTAGTAGTAAACAGTAGGTTTAGAATTTTAATTTCAGAGTCTTCTTGGAATTTTAAACCAAGGCACATTAAGAGCACGTACAAATGTATGATGGGATAAGCTCTTCAAGAAGATGTAGTAAGCAGAAGTTCCTAAGGTCAGAAAACTTTCTCTGCACAGGTTGTAAGGCATTGTAAAACCGCTGTGCTTTAAAAGTGAGTTTATAATCTTTTATAGTGAAATGTTAAAAGAACTTCTGAAATTTTCCTTTTGCTTATGAGTATGCTCATCTGAAAAAGCAACATTCTTGAGTGTTGTTTTCATAGGATCATTGAGGGTGGAAAAGACCTCTAAGATCATCAAGTCCAACTGTTAACCCAACACTACCATGCCTACTAAACCATGTCTGGAAGTACCACGTCTACACGTTTTTTGAACCCCACCAGGGACGGTGACTCCACCACTTCCCTGGGCAGCCTGTTCCAAGGCTTGACCACTCTTTCAGTGTAGAAGTTTTTCCTAATATTCCTAAACCTCCCCTGATGCAGCGTGAGGCCATTTCCTCTCATCCTATTGCCTGTTACTTGGGAGAAGAGGTCAACACCCACCTCACTACAGCTTTATGAGGATATACATGGTATTCCCGGTATCAGTAACATGCCAAATCTGATTTTGAGAATCTTGTGAAAGAGGAGTACAAAAACTGTTCTTGCAGCATCTTTGGTTAGTAAATCAGTTACTTAATGCAAATGATAATGTTGATCCTTAGGTTTTGTCTGACAAGACAAGAATTTTGTCTAGCATTTTTAAAAAGAAAACTAAAACAAAAGCTGAAACTTTTTCATGCCTGTGAACAGGTAGGGAGAGGGTGCTTTTTGGCCATTCAGCAAAGCAGGTTTTGAAGTATAGAGAGAGAACAGTGGATAGACTATGTGAAATTAAAAGTTGCGATGTTGTTTTTCGGTAGCGAATTTCAGGGAGGTATGGTATGACTTCCGTGCTAATATTGAGAAGTGGCATCAGCTTTTCACTAGAAGGTTCTAAAATGCTGCAGTTGTGTGCTTTTTCTGCTTATGATTAAACTGAGAGAAATTTGAACTTAAGTTTGACAACAAGCAAAACTCTAAACTTAAACAATTTTTATGCACTGGGTAGTTTTAGAGATATGCTATAAAAGTTCTTCTATTTTCTGACACTTTTTTCCTGCCTTATGTTTCATCACTAGAGCTTTTTGTTTATATATGAATTAATCTGCATCTCTGAATCAAAAAGATTTGTTAGTACAACATGAATATAGTCAATAAAATAGTATATCATATTCACAGTAAATACAATTTCTGTGCGTAAATAGAGATCTTTTTTATACAGGGTAAATAGATTCCAAGATTTAAAATTGACCCAGTAAGTTAATGGTATTAGCAAACAAAGCCTGCTGTAGTATGAGATAAAGGCCATAAGTAATCTTTTTTCCCCCTAGCTTTTCTCATGCAGTGTTTCATTATGGATGCCTTATACCTGTGCCATGAGTAAACCCCAGTGCTGTTCTCCTATATAAGATCAACTCTTAATTACTCCACTGTGTGATAGGGCTCATTATAAGATATGAGAACTGGCTGGATAAGAGAGGATTTCTTCAGTCTGTGTTGGGACTTATTCCCACTGGAGACAAAATTATACTCTGTGTTTGCTTTTAGAAAATGAGACAATCGTAATCGTGGTTGTAAACACAGTAGCTCAGCTGGGGTTTACTTCTGAAAATCATTTCTAGGTCAGACGCTTAGTTCAGGCAGCCTTTAAATATCTGTTTCTAAATAATGAGTTTTAAAAGTTTACAAATGCATTTTCTACAGTCAAGAAAAGAACAAGCTTCTTTTAACTTTTTATTTACTTTTTAAAAAACACTTCAGAGACTCTGTATGTTTTAATCTATTTGAATTACGGGTCCATTGTTTTGCTGGTTTGATTCCCGCTCACAGCGAGGTGACCTTCCTACAGCACTTTGTACAGTTCTGCACTTGTTGAAGAAATGGGGAGTAAAATGTTTGTATTTTTAAGAGCAGAGTCACAAAAAGGAGAGGATTAGAAACTTGCTTGCATGTTTACAAAGTAGACCTGGAAATCCATGTTGTATGTTTTTGTTTACAATTCTCTTTCCTCCCAAGGATTTAGGCTGTTTAAATACAGAAATTGTTTCAGAACAGAACAGGTCTGGAAAGACAGGGATCGAGATTTCAATAGCATTATCTCTACTTTATTGAGACGTCAGCTGTCCTGCTTTATTGAGACATGACCACAATTTGTGCCTGACAATGCTATGTCCTTACCTCCAAGGCAAGAGTGCTCAAAGCTGTCCCCTTGTTCTCCTTTATGCTGTTAGAAATGTTTAATTTTAACACGGCATGTGAAAAGCTGGAGGGGAAGTTAAAACATGCATCTGTTCTTTGACTTCAAAAGCATGAGTCATTTCAAGAGGAGGATGGTACATACTTCATGAGTCTAAGCTGTTACAAACGTGAGAAAGTCACAGTGTTGTAGAGAAATGCATTGGGAAGGCATCCCCTACTGTGGCCTCTGGGAAGATGATGAATAACCATGCGCTCGTAGGTGCTTGGATTTCTTGCCCTTACTACATCACCACTCCCTGTGCTGCTTTCTTGAATTTGGAGGTTGTAGAAGTCCTTTCTAACATTCCAGGTAACTTCAGTGTCTTTCCTGGATGTCGCAGCTCCATGGAAAATTCTTCTAGATTCCAGAGTTCATATTTGGTTACTCCTCCTAAAAGGGCAAGGCGTGACTCACAGTACAGAATAGTTATCAGATTAAAACTTTTGAAAACTGTTGTCTTGTGGCAGTTTCTATGAAGTAAGCGTTGTAGTGGATTCTTTCTTTCAATATATTGATATAGTGTATGTGGGGAGAAAATTTCTTCTCTGAATATTTTGTATTCAGAACATCAGATTTTAAAGCTTTTAATTAACTGCAGATTTTTGTCTTTTGTTTATGGATTTTGTTATCATATTAACCTGAAATACAGTGATGTGACTCTGTTTGGAACTTCCATCTATATCGATAAAGCAGTTTTCCTGTGTAGAAATTAGACTCATATGAATTAACTTTAAAGACTACACTGTCTTTCTCTGACGAGTAAGGGTGTTGCCATCTTTTGTAGTTCAGCACTATAAAGCATCATAGCAGTGATAAGGTCAGCACTTCAAAACAAAGCCTTGTCTAGCGTTTGGGTTTTTTTTGAGCTTTTCTGATTAACAGCGTAGGATACTTTCTTAAGTACTCTTAAACAATGCGCTTTTAATTACTAAAAGTAAGATTTGTTGAAGAAAATTATTAAAGCAAAAGTAATTTTATGTTTATTATCTAAAGAGAAGTTCAGTGCCATGTGGCAATAATTAATGGCCGAAATGTTAGTATTCACACACAATGCATTAAGTAGGAATTTTTTGTTTTGATGCTTTCTGGTATGTGAATGGGAAAGATAAGTGATTTGTGTTTTTTTTTTTTTTTAACTGCGTTTATTTATGTAGCTTTTATTTTATTTTAAAGGGATGCATTTAAATATTTGAGGGAAAGACAATCAAACAAGATCTTTTAAAATGGATCCTGCGCAGTGGTTATGTTAGTTTTTATGGCATTGTGATTTCTAGTGACAGGTTTATTTCAAGTAGTGAGCTGCATCCTTCCCTCTCCACCCCTGCCCCAAAATGAGCTAAAAACCTAGTCTGTTTCTGTGCATCCACTAATCTAATGAAATACTAAGAGGCTTTGCTGTCTTTTATGTTGCCCTTTCAAAACATGCTTTTGTCAGTGTTTGTGTAGAACTTGTAAAAGGACATGGGTCTTGAGGAAGTGGCCTGTGGAGGTTTATGTGTCTGTATGAACACAGTCCAAGCTCAGATGTGTCAGTGCACCGAGAAACTGAAAAGGAGCATGAAGGCATTCAGCACCTTCTGGAGTTGCTGAGAATTTAGCAGGATCAAACTGTAATTGCATTTTAATTTTCTTTCTCTAACAGTCTTATAGATCACTGTTGGATGTTTCAGCAGTGTGATCTGAACTTCAAATGGTCGTCTTTAAGCTTACACAAGCTTCTTTATAAGCTACTAAAACTAAACTACTTTGAAAGTAATTTAAACTAGTTATTGAAGCTGAACTCCATCTTGGAAGGTGTTTACGTTAGTATCTTGGACTTGTTCACACACTTATTTGAGAACACTAGTTAAAATGGTATATATTTAAAAATAAATTTAAGTGTGAATAGTCTTGAGTAGTGTTGTGATCCCTACCTACATGTTGTGATTTCCCCTCCCCCCCGCCTCTACTGAGTGGACTTTACAGCATCTGAATTTCTGCTAGATCCCATAGGCTTGAGTCGCACCAGGAGCAGCTGATGCTTCAATGTTAGCAGAACCCTTAAGCTGCTAGTATGCTGGAGTAAGTCCTGAAGATTGATTTAGCTTTAGAGGACAGAGTATATACTGTGCACAGACAATGGATCTTTTTAAGAGTTTGGAATGATGCAACAAGGAAAGCTGCAGAAAATATATATTAAGTTTTCTTTAATCAGTTTTGAATTTCCTTTCTCTGGACATTTCTGTAGATAAAATTATACCTTCATAGTAACTGTTCCCAAGCTTTCTTTGTTTTCCTTAGTTTTGAAAACTGTTTTTGAAACCTTCTTTTCCCTGAATTATCTCAATTTTTAGATGGAAAAGTTTAATAATGTAATACTATATCCACATTGTTAACATACATCTGTTATTAAAATTAAGATAATGGATCACACTCTGGAACTCCTGTGTTTCATCCCACTTTCCCATGTTAAAAGGTAGCCTGGGAGACTTCACCAGTTGAAGATTTCTTTACATAAAAGAATCTATGGATGATGTGGAACCTTGTTCTGGACTGGTGATCCTGGGTTTCACCCTCAGTAAGATGGATGTGGTAAGGGGACCAGAGGGCTCTCCATTCTGGAGGTTCCTATCGGTTAACAGCTCTCTGATACTGTATTGTAACAGAAGGAAAAACAGCCTGAAGGGTACAGTGTTGTTTTTATTCTGTCTATAGCCTCCAGCTAGAGACAAAAGAAATGGAAATGTGTAGGGAATAGTGATGATTGGAAGCCACTTAATCTCCTGATTCCCTCTGAATCTTTCAAGCACAGAGAAGAATCTGGGCCAGTGCATTAGCACTAGTTTATATTTACCGGCATAATATTTTGTAATTATCCAATTATTTTTCCAACTCAATTGTTTAGTGTTACAATATGCAAAGAATATAACTTCTACATCTTACTGGACAGAGTGCCAAATGGTCTTGCACCAGCTTTATTCTAAGGACACAGGGATTTATGGGAGTTGTAAACAGATTATGATAGACACCAAGTAGGCTTCATTATAAGCAAAATATTCCCAAATATACATTTACAGAAAGTAGCTCTGCTAGAAGAATATTCTTGTATTGTAAAGGAATGTTTCAAAGGTTGTAAATGAAATGTTTAAAATTAGGATATACCAAGTATCCTTTTACATTTATGAGTAGTGTGGCTCCTTGCCTTGTTGCATTACAGGTGAAACTGAGCTGCAGGTCTAAAGCTGTTATGGGGTATCTGAATGCATTGTGGTTTTTGTAGAAGTAGCTGGACCATTTTTCCCCCAAAATAATGTAATTTGCTTTTCTGCTCTCTCCATTTTGATTTCTGCTTTGGAGTTAGGTGATCTCCTTCCCACAGTAGGTAAGGATGGTGGGTTTTAGGCATTCTGTGAAAAATTTTTTCTCTTTTCTGACAGCAGGTGAGTTGGAGGTACTTTGCCAGGTGCTGGTATAGCAGGAGCTAGTGGGCTGTTGGCTTGAGCTGCTGGTTTTGTAGATGAGATGAAGGAGGGTGTCTATAGTAGACTCCCTACTGTGATTGCTACAATAGCTTCAACTGTTAAGAGTGTGGTGGTGAAGCTGGTGGCGAGACTTCGACATTGTCTGCTAAGGTAGTTTTGAGCTGCCGTAATCTTTCTGAGGAAAAGCAAGGTGAACTGAACAGAATTTTCTGGGACAAAGAAATGGGAGTTCCCTAGTTTTTGAGCGTTCACAAATAGTGAGTTTCTCAAAGAAGTGATCACAACAATCCTTTGCGATGGGAAGGTTAGCTATTTCAGTACAGTATTTGCTAGTAGTTTTTTCTGTTGTGTTCAAATAATGACATTTTCATCAGCATGCCTTTTTTTTAAGGGAAGAAAATATTCTGAACTGCGTAGCACTAGCTGTACTTTTGAGCTACTAAGAAAATTGAAAAAGATGGAATTAATTTGGTATATAAACAAAGCATGATATCTATTTGTTATTGCATGGTTAGGCTCAAAATAATGTTTCTACTACAGCAGCTGCTTTATGACAATACATAATTGGAAGTTCGACATTTTCTGACATTTTCTAAAATACACTGATTTTTATGTGTTTACTGTACACAGCTGATATTAAACTTACTGCATTTGTTAAACAGAATTTAGGGCTTAGCACAAATTCTTTGCTAGGTACCCATATTGTTGATATTGTTCAAGTAATGAAAATTTTCACCTTTCTGCTGGGTTCTTACATCTTGCATTAACAAAAGTGTTGTTATGGAAAACATGGCAGCAGACTGTTTAATCTGAAGCTGGTGAAGCCACACTTTGGAGAATGCTTTCCAGTTTGGCTAGAACACATCAGTGAGTATTGATATGAAGAAAAGAAAGTAGTAGAAGGCAGTAGTAGACAGTAAGAATTACATGATTGATTAATTTGGTTTGATTAATCTGAAAAAGAGGACTGAGGCATGACATTACAAGCCTTTCAAGAGGTTCTTTTAAGGAGGACGTTAATCCTTTTTTCACTGTTTCCAGACAAAATGACAGAAGAGAAGGTATACTTCAGTTTCATGAAAGATGGTTTACACTACCTTTTAGAAAAACATTTCCTTACTGGTAAGCTATCTGATCTTGAAATATCCATTACTGGATATTTGGAGAGCTTGTGTGGTACTTACCACAGCACTGAAAAATATTTCTTAATACAGAATAAACAGAATCTGAAGTTCGTCAACTGCAATGTGTCTGCTACTCCTGTGTGCAAGCCACTTCTGTGTGACACCTTTACTCAAGCAGGTGCAAGTAACAACCAAACACATTCTATCTATGTGTGGTCTGTTACAGGGTAAATAGTGCTGGATTTATTTGTCATTCAAAAATTTCTTTCCAAGAGATTAGGAGCCGTGGCACGAGGTAAGTGTGTGGAATTTGGAAAACCTGTGCAGGCTGCAAACCCTGTATCTGTTCCCATGTTAAGGAGGACAAGTTGGAGAAGATAGTCTTTAGTGAATTAGTGAAGAGCAGCTGGATAGACTGGATCACTCAGGTCTGATTTAAACTGGAGTACCAGGGAAGCCAAGGAATACAGTTGTGAAAAGGTTGAATATGCCCCATTTTTTTGTAGTGCCAGAGAACAGCCTCCTGTTCTTTTAATAAACAGGATTAATTGGCATCTTTAAATTCTATATAACTTTAAAAAAGCCGTAGTAACTTGCTTTTGTTAAGTGGCTCAAGTGGTTTTAGTCCTTTCTCTTCAACTAAGCAATTTTTGAGGAGAGAATGTGTATCTATTATGAAGTATATTAAAAACCTCTTTTTCAGTGAAAGAAGAAAATTGGAGTTTGTCAGCTTAATTTGATGACCTTCACTTCTTTGTTTATTTCTTATTTTTTGCTTATTAACTCATGCTGAATATGGGCAATATAAATGATTTCTTTACTTACACTGAAAATGTTGTGATTAAAATATTGCAGACTGGATTAGTCTCTGCTCTAACCTTATGGATTAATGGAATGATTTCCTTTCAATGCCAAGAGGAATATTTGCAATACATATTCAATCCATGCATTGTTCTGAAATTTTAATTCTGTCTTTTGGCTGTAAAGAGATTTTTATGTTTATTAAACAATTTTAAAAAATCACTTTGCTATCTTATATAAAAAAAAATAAAGTGTATTGCAGCATGGAGTTGAAGAGATAATTGAGAACTGGATTTTAACAAAAATGGTGTTGCTGCAAATTCTTGTTTCTTCCCCCAGTTTGACAGTGTGAGACTGTACAGTACTCTAACTGTACAGTGTTGGTTTTGATAGTATGCATCAACACATGCAATATTTAACAAGTTAATGCTGAATAGTGAGAAAATCCAAAATACCTGGATATGGTCAAACCTCGTTTATTACTTACGTTAATATCTTCTAATGTTGGTACAAGGCAAGCTTACCATCTTTTCTTACTCTGTTCTTAACTTTTCTAATTGTGTTCATTCTCTGGCCTCATATGAGAAAAGCATATCTAAGGTTCTGCTTGTGAGAAATCCTCACGATTTCTCATTCTTCTCTTTCTCATAAATCTATGTTTCAAGTTAGCTTTCTGATTCAAAGTTCATTTTATGTTTTTTTGCTCTTTTGTTGTTGTTTTAGGACTTACTATTTTGACTGGTTAATTCTATAATATAGCTGGACTGACTTTAGCCATCCTTGGTGTGTACAGCTGAGCTAGTCACAACAGATGTGTGTAAAGTCAGCAGAGAGCAACAGGCCTTTGCAAATTGCAGTTTCTTTAACAAGAGACCTTAGGCATGAGTTCAAGCAAGACATGAATTGTATGCTAAACTGCATTGACTATATTGACAAGTTTGCCACTGGCTGCGAACACAGTTTAGGGTGACTAAATACAAGAATTTATGTCTACTCTAAAGATTGTTATTTCATGACTTTTATGATTCTTCTCGAAATGCCACGAAATACATATGCCTCAAACTGTTTTGTTTTGGTGTTACAAAAAATTATAGAAATATTAACTTCTTTGTCATAAACAAGCGTTTTTGGCAGGATTGTCGTAGGTATTTATCTCAGTATCTTTATTTTTAGGACACTTTCCAGAAATGAACAGATTTTAGTCTAGTGTCTGTATATTAAGACTTTTTTTTTTCACATCTCATGCACTAATATAAATATTCTTGTTTTTCTCTACTATGCGTGTTACCTCTGATACACATTTTAAAGCCTTTTTTCAGGGATTGCTCAGTGTTAAGTTCCAGTTTCTAACAGTAGTTCTGTGTGTGCTTTACAAAATGTGATGGCTGTGTATTCAAATTCTGTCTACCAAACTTAGACTTTCATGGTCTTTAAGACTGTTAAACACTTCTGAGAATCCAGCTTGGCTTTCGTTGTTGTAGAAAGACCAGACAAATTGATCTGTGAAAGTAACGTGTTATAGCACATTTTCTAACCCTGATACTTGAAAGGGAGGCTGGTGCACAGCAAATGTCAACATTGATTAAAAACTTTCTTTACTGTGTTTTAAGAAACCTACACATGTTCTTATTTTTACATAGTAGATAGGAATTGGATTCCCATCTGTGTCTGTTTGTCATGGCCAAATGTACAAAAATCTGTTTGGACTGATGGTACTTGCTCATCCGGACTAAAATGAGCGAAATGTTCCATTTATGAATTAAAAGGTATAAAATGATATCATTTCCCAATATTGTTCAGGAGGCTTATTGCAAGGTGTGGTTGGTATGTGCTAAAAGGCTACTGACTTGTTGCATGCATTATGTTAGGCAAAAATTATTAGTCAAATTATTTTTCTCAATAGCGAGAGGGTGTGTTTTTTTGCTGTTCCATCTTACAGCAGTGATGATTAGTACGAACAGTAGCTGCATGTGCCTGATACTCTTTAGCTCAGGCTTTCTGGGGAGGAAGGATAATGACTTTGGCACTTACTCTTTTTTTGTAATGCTTTGGAAAAACACGTGTGTGAATGCTGCCTGGCACATAGTTGCTTAGGAGTGTGGTGCCCTACCTAATGCATTCAGGAGTTTCCTCATAGATAGGACAGCAAAAAATATTACTGCTCCTTATAGTACATCCAGCCTACTAGGCTTTCTTTTTTTGTTTATCTTACTATTTTGTGAAAAGCTCATTTCATACTTTCCGTTTGGATTCTTGTCATGCTAGTATGTTTACTCTGAAATTTCCAACCAGCGTTATCACTGGTTCAGCTGTACAGCTGGCAAGAGCAGTGAGAGCCGCAGCATACACATGGTGCTGAAAGCTCTTGGCAGCTTCTCCTTTTTGCTTTCTAAATCTACTATGAGCAAAGTTAGTACAATGGAAATTTGCCTTTGTCATTGCTTACATCACTGCATCTTCTGGTGGGTACAAGCTCGTAGTAATAAGAATAGGAAAATTCTTTAATAAAATGTTGCTGTAAAAATAGCAAGGGTTTTCTGCATAGCTGTTGGGAGCCCAGGGATAATCCTGTGGCCTGTGTCATGGTTGCCAGGAAGGATTGGATATGGCTTCTTTCATAGCTTTCAACAATGCTCTTGTCAACAGTACTTAATTGGATAAGGAGGTGGTTGAAGAGTCAAGTGAGGCAGTGCCTTTCAAAAAAGGTGGGAATGGGGTTCTGTTGAACAAGTTTGCTATTGTGTTTAGAAAAAGAAGATAGTTGGGTTTTTTTAAAGCATTCTTTAAAGGGAGAAGCTGTAAAATCCCTGTGTTTTGCTTAATAAAAAGCTACCTCTTGGGAGAGGAGAGCTTGCAGAATTACCATAAATTGAATGATCACCAGAAAACTACTGATTTTATGGAAACGAAAAGCAAAAAAACTTTGTAGCGTTTTAGGATGTGTAAGTGATTGTAGTTATAGAAAACTACAGCTGGAACCCACTCAGACTGACTCTCGAGCATAAAAAAAGGCAAGTCCAATTAAGATGTAGATACTCTACAAATTTAAAGGAAAGAATCCAAACAGTCAAACGAGCTAACAATAAAATTAAGGGCCAAAGCATTTCATAATGGAATGGTAACAGTGTTAAAACTACAGGTAGTGCAAATGACTAAATTTCCTAGCAGTATTAGTTTGACAGTATCACAGAACATCTGAGTTAAGGATTAAAACTGAGATCTATTCAGAATAAATCCTTTTTCCTTGGGGCAGCTGTGTACAGACTTTACTACCTTTTTTACCAAAGAAACATAAATTTCTGCATGGCATGTTTTGTCTTGATTAAGTGTAGTATCATATAATAATACACATCACATTAGCCATAGGTCAGTGTGTTTTTGAAATAACCCCCCAAAAAACTGGTTTTCCTTTTGCAGGATAAAATAGTAAACTGTCAATTGCAGTCTTGGAAAGATTTTCCAGTTTCTTGGGAGTTTTGAGATTGTGGGTCTTACTAAGAATTTTAACACTGTGTCTGCCACACTTACAAATATTTTTTTTTTCCACAAGTGAAGTCACTCACGACATTATTAGGAGTGAGGTGAAACAGTACAGTGCCTTTATCCTTGTATAATTTATTTCCCTGTTCTCAGCCTACCCCATAGTCATGAGTTAGCCTTGGCTAAAGGACAAACGTCCACCCAGCTGCTCGCTTGCTCCCCCTCCTGAGGGAGATCACTTACCGGCTACTGTTGTGGGCAAAACAGACTCAACCTGTGGAAAAGTAATTTGATGTATTGTCAGTTAAAACAGATTTGTGTAGTGAGAAACAGACAAACATTTAAAACACCACCTTTCTTGCCCCCTTTCCTGAGGCTCAGCTTCACCTTTCAGTCCCAACTCTTCTACCTTCTTCCCTGGGTGGCGATGGGGGGATGGGGTGTATGGTCAGTATATAGCGATATTCTCTCTGCCACTCCTTCCTTCTCTCACTTTTGCCCTACTCCAATGTGGGCTCTCTCCACCGTCTGCAGTTCCTTCAGGAGACTTCCAGCTACTCTGACATGGGCTCTCCATGGGCTGCAAGGCAATACCTGCTCTGCCACAGAGAGCTTCCTCATCTCCTTCTCTGACCTTGGTGTTCCCTCTCCTGGTTCTCACTCTATTTTTTCTTCCCTCCTCCTCTGACTGGCTGTTTTTTTTGCCCTTTCTTAAGTATGTTTTTGCAGAGGGGTCACCATCTTGGCTGCTGGGCTCATCTGTGCCCTACTGTGGGTCCACTGGAGCTGGCTGAAATGGGCTGTGTCTGGCATGGGACAGCCCCTGGCCTCTACCCATAGAGGCTGCCCCTGCAGCTCCCTGCTACCAACACCTTGCCATGGGCACGTGATGCAGTAATTTATGTTATTTAGACAGTGTTCAGTTTCTGCTTTTATTCTAGTTTTAATCTTGAAACAAAGGTTCGTCATCTGGGAATAGTTGTTAAGAAATTACATTTTCATGATGGTGATTTATATAGTGGTATATATCTAGTTGCTGTAGTACTTCAAAATCCCTGCATCTGTGATTTCAACTTTTGCTGTATTATGCTGCTGCTGAGACTCAGATAAGCTTGAACCCTTGGAGAATTCACTGTTATTTGAATCATAGTAGCTTTGCTAATCTCTCTGCTATATTTCATTTTGGAATCTGTTTTTTCTTAAATGCCTCAGCCACATTTACATTGAAAAATGTTATATTCCAGCTATGCTGCTTTTGGCTTTGGGACTTATGCTGGAGATTGAAGATATGCCTTTCTGTCCACAGGGACAAATGCAGTATAATTGCAATTGTGTGGATACTGTAGCTGATTATTAAGGTACAGCATATTCTGTGGGAAAAACAGTGTCAGTTTATGGACTGACTTGTTTCCTATCAAGGTTTAAGGTTTGGAGCGCGTTAAACTTGATCAACATTGGCTTGTAGCACACATCAGACTTCAAAATGAAAGTTAATCATAGCCTGTGCTAGCACATGTGTACTTATCTAAGTGATAGTCGGTTTGTGCTAGCACATGTGTACTTATCTAAGTGATAGTCGGTTTCTGTAGTTTTAATATGTCTGAGAAATGAGAGTACTTGTTTTCTGGTAACTGTGGATAGCTGTGCTGGTTTCGAATTAGTGTTAAATCTCAAGGTATGTTATATCTTCTCCTCCCCTCTCCCCCATTTTTTTCTTCTTTTTAACTTGTGCTTGGCGTGAAGGCTGGTATAGGTATGCTAACATAAGATGCAATTTTACCTTCTTCTTTCTGTATAATCACACAGAAGTGTCTGGTTTATGTTACTATTTTTTAAAATGAAAATAGTAAGTGTTTTGATATTAATTGCAATCTTAGGCAAGACCTTTTGTAAATTATTTTGAAGTGAGCTGTCTTCAGATTCAGTGGTGAGGCAAGGAACAGTAATATATATATATATTCCCCCCCCCC
>Ga0065711_1036146_pt1 | contig 21388 bp, 17 predicted proteins | sample Hoacrofraction12_FD_59098 | JGI IMG/M metagenome (GOLD analysis project Ga0065711, IMG submission 59098) | Hoatzin crop microbial communities from Cojedes, Venezuela - Epithelial fraction 12 v2 (version 2) | ecosystem: Host-associated > Birds > Digestive system > Esophagus > Crop | place... | reverse complement strand
CGTCTGTGGAGCGGCGGGTTTGCTCGCCAGGCTCTCTCCTGGCTGAATGTCTCGAAGTGAAGCGTTGGGAGCTTGAAAACCCGGGAATGAAATGAAGCGACCCTGGTTTCTGGCCTCGGATCGGATGCAGTGCGTCTTCGATGGCGTTATGTTTGCAAAGGGCAAAAACATCTCGCTTCTCTGCGTTGAGTGTTTCGGTGAGGGAAGACGCCTGTTTTCACGCAGGGAAGTTCGATGCCGCAGTCTGCCTTCGGGAGAAGTTCCCGCTGAGGAACGTTTGGTCTTTGTCTGAGGGACTGGGCCCTTCCAAGGCAAATACGCCCAAAAATCAGGCTTACCAGAAAGATCCGCTGAAAGCCCGGCACACGGACCTCCTCCTCCTCCCCCTATAGCAGCGGTGTCCGTATAGACACATGCAATCCTGGGGCTCGTTTCCTGAGACGGCATAGCCAGAGCACACACGCTGAATTATTGAGAAGGCGCCGAGATCACTGATCCGTATGGAGAGTATACACGGGGGATACGCCAGCAGGAGGTATAGAGTGTGTTCTCAGGCAAATAAAGGTACTCATTAAAGCATTTAAATGGTACCGTGCACTTTCTGCAGGCCATCATCAGTTGAAAGGGATGACCTCGGCAGCAGGAGGGAGCCCTGAGCAACGAGCACGTTCTGAACACATGTCTTTGCAGCAAGCCTGCAGGTTAGGTGATAAAATCATCATTCTTCTGGGGGCTAAAGAGAGTTTTCAGGTTTTAGAGGGTTATAGGGATTTGCAGTTCTTCACCAGATCCCGTCTTCGTGCCAAGTGAGGGTCGGGCTTTACCTATTTCTTCATAGTTGTCTGATCTCAAAATGCGTGGATGGCTGGAAGGGCAGGCAGAAACACCAGTCCTTGATGAGCTGGGTACCAGGCTGCCAGTGGCCGAGCTTCAGGCAGAGGCTGTTGGAAGGACCTGTCCGGTAGTGCTCAGTCATCATGGCCCGGCTTCGTTCCATCTAAATTTCGCTATGTGCTTTGGGACGCCTTGCAAGAGGGAAAGACTTGCAGTTTACCTAAGGGCTAAATCACTCTCTACAAATTCTTATTTCTGTCTGCCTTTAACACGCCTTTAAATTAGTCCCCTTACGTAGATGTGATTCATCTGGGTTGATAACTTTTTCTTAGAGCAGTTATTGATCCAGGAATAGTTTGTGCTTTTTTTTCTATTTTCTGTTATTCTTAAATCTTCATTTTCCTTTGCTCTTGCTGTCTTCCTTTATATTACTTAGGTATTCCTCAGCAGAGACCCTTTGAGAATAGCTGTTTCCATCACCCCTAAGGAACCAACAACCAGACTTTTCCTGCCATCATTTTCCATTTCTGATGCTACTGCTCTGCCTTTTTCACTGCAACTAAGCTAATAAAAGAAAAGGTCATGTGACAAGAGCCTTAAATTCGTTCGGTGCAAAGCGAGCTGCGGGCATTCAGTGTCTTGCAAAATCAAGTCCGTGATATATCCTGTCTATGACCTCCAGTAACACATTCCTTAATTTGTTTTATTTTTCTTTTGCAAAATGAAAACATACACACATGTTAGATTTTGTCACGTATTCCAGCATACAGATGCACTGAACAGAGAAGAGAACTCAGCTGGCCAAAATTAAAACATTAACGAATTTGAAACTACAGGAAATATTAATTGTAAAAATTTTAAATTATTTTAAAAAAAATATTAAGAAAATACATGGAATTTGTCTGAAAACTTTAATTTTCAATATTGCTCCAATTGTTGTTTTTCCCCTTTTTTTATGACATTTAAGCCATTCCTCTTCTTACTCTTTTTAAAGTGGAAAAGCACAGAAAAACACAGGCAAAAATGTGGAGGAAGAGGATAAAAAAATTCTGGAAGCCAAATATGTTAATTAATTTCATCAAAACCAATCCAATTTCTATACATTTCCTTTTCAAAGCAAGGTTCAGTCTCCATAAATTGGCTTTAATAATTGAAAAATTTCTAACCAGTACTTTGCCACATTAATATGAAATTCACCGAATCTTAACAGTATTTCAAGGAAATAATTTTGCAAGGAGTTGTTGAAGCATGACTCAAAATGCTCTCATCGTGAAGGCAATGTTTTACACAGCTCTTTCCTGAACTGATCGGTTTTAGAAGGTTAGCACTACAAAAAGCACACACAGCAAGGCAGCCTGAAGGTAGAGTAGGTCAATGAACAAGATTTTGGTCATGTTCTACCTGAACCCCAGATGAAGCTTATTATGATACGAACATTTCTGCAATATTCTGAGGTCTTGCACACAAACACATAAAAGATTTGTTTTAAATATAAATAACTTGGTAGGAGCAATAAAATATGTTTCTGTCATCTCCGAGCAGATTTGTCAAACCATTTAAACAGTATAATGAAGAAATATGTGTTTTCCAATATGTCATCCTACCTAAGTCATGAGGGGAAAAATGGAACCACTAACGCAGTGAGATGCAACATACTGATGGCACAGTGTAATTTATTTATTGTGCACATGCACTGTTCCCTCTATAAAACAGTAGGAGTGTCAGAATATATCCATTATGTAAATCTCAGCATCTTTTCACTTGCACTTGCAAATTATTATTTTTTCTTTGAGGCTTTGATAGTCACTTTTGCCTGAACTTCATACAATTAAAATCCAAGCACCCTGCAATCCTAGAAGCACTGCAATTAGGCACCTGATTCGAAATAAAAATAAAGAGCAAATAAGACACAAAGGTGTTTGCATAGATGTTTGATATCAGAGATGCTAATTCACATTCAGCATGAAATTGTTTAAAATCAGCAATAGGCCAGGGCATTCAGGAACAAAAATGGAATACAGGAATAGAACTAAACAAAACAAGTACTAGATGGTGGATAAGGTAATAACTGTATTCAAGACCAACACCTCGCTCTCTGGGCAGTGGTTTAAGACTCTGGACGGCTCTTACTGTTTCCTTGTACTTCAGTTCCATTGTCCTCAGCATCCTGCTCTGGATATTCCTTCAGGAGAGCTGTGCATATAGGATCAGATTTCCAGGAGAGTTTGCCTTATTTAGTTGTGATATAGCTAAAGAGATGAGTAATGTGTTTGAAATTACATATAACCACGAATACATGCTCGCACACATTCCTCTTCAGCAGTGTTTACGCAGATGCGTACAGCTAAGCGTATCCTTAAATATTTTGAGAAGGGCTAAATATAACTTTAACAAAAGCACCAAAATGACACCTAAATCAAATGACAACTAAATTGAAAGTCTAGGTCCCATTTTCAGAATTCATTTAGAAATTTTTTAAACATTTTGAGAGCATAAGAACAACCGGAGGAGGTCAGAACAAGCATGTTGTCAGCTTCATAGCATGCCTCCAGAGTGGCTTAACGTGGAGGCCTAAGGAACAGTATCATTTAGTGTTAGGCTCCCGCAGTCCTGAGATATTTTCTTCAGCATGAGCTAATCTTTGAAACTTTGAAGTTGTTCATTGACCACGGTGCTATGACTTAACAAGTTCCCATATGACAGCTGAGACTTAGCAACTGACCTCATGCATGATCCTGTCTCACTGCAAGTGGCTGGTGAAACTTCTCAGTTTAAACCTCAATGGAAGCCACATGAGTTTGAGGATTCGGCTCAGATGTTGGTCTGTAACTAGGTGAGTTACAGGGATGCAGTCATGTGTCTGAGCATGATGATGATCTTTACTTAAGTGCATTTGTAGAAAATCTCAGGATGCTTGACCTAGAAAGTCCCATTAAGACTGAAAGAAGGGAACTTCTAGGACTGAGCTCTGTTGGAAATCTGTCTGCAGATTCAGATGCTGACCAGCTGAAAAATTGGCTTCTGAAAGCAAGCTAGTCATCTGTCTTTTATTCATCATCACAGGTCTCTTAACAACATAAGGATAAATAGCCTTACAGTAGACAAGGCATAGCATCAGACCCTAATCAGAGAAATATTTCAGTATGACAAACCTACTCACAGAATCATAAAAAATAAAACTGGAAGGTATTTTAAGAGATTGCCTAGTTTATCTATTCCCCATCCTGATGGATGCTTGTCTGGGTGGTATTTAAAAAGCTCCAGCAACCGACACTCCACAGCTTCTCTAGACAGTCAGTCCCAGAGCTTCAGTATCCATGCAGTGCATTTCTCCCAATGTCTGGCCTATCTATCACTTGCTGCTATTTAGCCCATTGTTTTTTATCTTATCTACTGTAGACTGACAGAATAATTTATTTCTGTATTTAGAGACTGGTATAAAGTCTCAGGTAAAAACTCTCTTTTTTTTTTGGCTGTACAACCTATGTTCTCTCCATCTCTGACATTTAAAATACTTTAGACGTTCAATATGAAGGGATGGGTGTGAGCAGGGTGTTAGCATCGTGGGGACAGCATTTTAATAGGCTTTCCTCTTTTATCTACAGGAGGTCTTTACATGCCATTTTTACTGTTGGAATAAACAATCTTCCAGAGGTGAAGTTCTAAGTTGACATAATTAACCTATTATTTAGAAAAGTCAGCATCTCAAACAGATGATACACAAAAGTAGAAGTTTCACCCAGTATTAGTGCCAACACAAAATATCTTAACAGCTCTGTTAATTTGGGGGGGGGAATAAATCCAAACACAAACTTAGGCAGCTGCAGCACTCTGTCAAGCAAGTACAAATATTAATTTACTGTGAGTAAAAAGGTATCCAGAAATGCAATGAAGTTCATTGTTATATTAATACTACATTAACTGGGAGCAAAGCAGTCAGACATATTTCACTACTATAAAAATCTGCATATCAGAGATATGTAGGAAATAAAAGATAATGAATTCATAACTGAGCCAATAGTTTCAGTAAGCTTAGTCAAATGATGAGTTAGAACATTAAACATTCCAAAATTTCAGTACAGAATTAATACAGAATGCTGAAGAATAGTAAGTTTGGAATAAATGCTCGTTGTATTAAAAATGGATGAATGCAGTCATGGAACAAAATTATTCATTAAATCATTTTTAATGCAAGTAAGAGAAAGACATGTAAGTCTGAAAAGCTCCCAGTGATGATCTGTGCCTTGACTTTCTTGAAGTCAATATCCAGACTTGCATATCTGAGCAGAGGGTGATCAGTTTTGTCCTTGCACACATACCAGCACGTGCAGCAGGTGGATGAAAGCCACATTTGGATGCAGTGTGGAATGGTGAATCTCAGCTGTTTTATGGTACCGGCATTACCTATGCGGGAATAACTGCTAACTTCACGGCACTGCAAACCAGGTGATGTTTGGTTTGGCTTCACAGGGTAAAGGTGCTGGTGACTTCAGTAAGCCTCATCCAGTTTACAGCTCAGGAAGCTGAGCACCATCCAAGCTAGCATCACCTGTTTTCTGCAGATCCTGATGGGAGAGATGCTGTAGAATGGGTTCACTGCTGTGAAAGGTACTTTCGAAACTCCTTTGCCGGATCTGGGGACATGTTTTCATCTTTTTAAGAGTGATTTTTGGAAACCTCAGTCTCTCCAGCTTTAAAATCTCTTGGTGGATTTGCTTACGAATAAGTTGCAGCTTTCATCTGACTGGAAAGACTGCAGTGCTTTGTTTCATAAAGAATGGTCTTCAGTTGCTGAAAATCCAGCCTTTGCAAAGTTTTCTGTGGCTTATTACTCTCGCTGACTTATCTTTCTGTCTGTCTGTGTGTCTTTCTAACTATTTATCACGTTTAGAGCTCATTTTGTACCAAGCAACTGAACATTTCCTATTTCATCTACTATATCCTGTCTTTGAGCTGTCATTTCCTGATATTTCTTTATAATATTTTTTAACTCCTACTTTTTCCACATGGTCACATAGCTCTATCTTTCTTCACTGGAAATCTGTTTTACTCATTCTGTGACACGGATGCCTCCTTGCACATGCAGCATCACGTGTTTTATCTCTAGATGCGGCACTTAATACCACATCACATTTCTTGATAAGACACATAGGAATTTTTTCTCTTTAACATAGCATCTCCTCTAGGATACTTTTCCCATGATATGTGGTTTCATAAATGGTTTCATGGGTCGTTTTTAGTACAGCATTAGTCAGTGTTCTCTGGGCAAGCTTAATGCCAACCATGCCCACAGCAATAATGATGCATGTGACAGCCAGCTGCAAGCTGGATGCAATGTCTGATATTAATCCTACAATATCACCACACCGTTTCTGGCAGTGTTTGAACCCCACATCTAGACACAGTAACGAATCTTTCATCATTGACTTGGTTACTGCCACTGATCAGATTACTTGGTACAACCTACAGGTGAACTCTTCACGAACATTCATGTCACCTTCCACACACGGCAGCCATAAAACCGCTTGCTCTCTGTGGAGTTGATTATTTTTATCTATCGTATCTAGATAATACTTTCCTGAAATTTGCTCAGAAATATCCATTCTGATCTTAAACAGCATAATTTCTGATCTTAAACATCATAATTTATATCATTCTGCGTGACTGAGCTTGTGGATTTGGCTTGATTCTGTCAGTCATTTTGAAATATCAGAAATCGCCTGAAAGCAAAGCAATTGAATAAAGCTGAAGTCAGCCTGTTCTCCTAAGGCAGCATTTTCAGCTTGTTCAGCAAAATGTACTTGTACTCCATTGCAGTACAAATACTTGTGTGGCTAGATAATGTAACTAACATGGGCTATGTTTGGTGGTATAATTTCATTAGAATCTTCCATTTTTCTCCTTTCTTTGAAAACTTGGCATATCATCCGTATATTTTGTGATTTTTTTTTTTTTTTGAGAATATCATGAAGCATGCAGAAGCTTGCTGCCTTTTGTCTCTACCCTTTTTTTCAATTAAAGAATTCAGGCTGTTTGAGAGCTTCGTCTGTTTACTAAGTCAAAAACAGATTGCACCCAAAAGCTATCAAGTAGCAAAATTGCCTTATGCTTTAACTTGTTTCAAAATAAATGGAACCATTGAACGTCATTAAACCAGAATGGGCAGAAAGGCGGCCTTGTTTTCTAAACTTACACACATGGAGAGCTTGTTGTCACAGTGTTTCACAGACAGTAATGGTAGCAGGCAACAGAAATTCAGTTTTCTTTGAAAGCAATGATGGAAATAGCTCAACAGTAACAAATGCCCACACATTTCTTTTTGGAAATAAAGTTAATTCTGCCACTGCTGGAGGTGATTTGATTTTAACACCTTAAAAATGCTAAGTTTAAACTTCACTTAGTCGCTTGGGATTCAATTCAAATGCCAAAGCACTTGCAGTTAGAGTCTTTTGAGATACCTTCAGTAATTGCACGTGGTCTTCAGCTGCTGCTCTGGAAGACTAGGGTTGCCCATAGCTCTTGTGTTCCACCTGCCAGCCCTATCCAGATGCCATCGGTATCTCCGGGCATCGCACATGGTGCCGGAGACCTGCCTTTTGAAAAGCAAATTAAGCCCTATTAAATGGCAACAGTGTAGGATCACATGTTTACTTTCTGCCCAGGTTAAACATTTAGCTGTTACACTGTTTGGGGAACTGTGGTGTAGCAGGAGACGAAAAGGACACTTACGCTTGATCAGTTAATTGGAGAGGCAAGCAACAGCTTTTACTTTTGCCTGTCTAAGTCTTACTGAATTATCTCACTGAGGCGATGGCGTCAAACCTGGAATGCATTTACTTGTTCCTGCACATCAGTTCAAGGAAAATTTCATACAGACATGAAGTCTTGATGCCCAATGTCAGGGGGAGTTTTCATACTGCCCTTGAGATGTAAGGGAATTTGCTCAGTTCTCAAATGTGTCAGTGAGGAAGAATACTTCTTGCAACACAGGAGGTCAGCTTAGACTAATACAGCAGTCCCTCTGGCCTTAAAAATATATGGATCTATAAAGCATAGTGTTCATGAAAAGGTTAACTGCCTCACTATTAATAGTAAAATAAAAAGAATTAATGATATACCACAGTGCTGAGTAAGAAACCTACTGCCAAGGAATTGGTAAAATTCAGAGAAAGGCAAAATCTGAATCATCAGATGAAATACGTGTGTTCCAAAAGTCTGAATATTTTGTCAGACCTTCACAGAAAATGCAGCTGAATGTATAGAAAATGCTACCAATGAAGCAGCAGGCCTACCTCCACAGGTTCTCTGCTTTCAAGAGAAATACTCTTTAAAAAGAGCATTGTACCTTGTAAAAAGGCACTCTGCTTATTGGACAAAAGGCATTTGACATTACAGCACCATAGAAGCGTTAAGTAAATCTTTGAACATCTCAAGGCAGAATATCATCAGGTTTTAAACCATCAGGACCACATGAAATGAATCCAGGATATGCCCGAGCCTGTTGTAAGATAACTTTGCAAAATGAGTTCTGAAAGCACATTTGGCATTAGCAGTTCCTCAGACTTTCATTATACGGCTTCATAGTCTGTGGCATAGAGGTAAATTTTAGTTCAGCAGAAAAGGATTCAGTTTTTTAATGGCCACAGATGTTAATGAGAATCTTTTGGCTAAACCTCTTCCCACAAATTTGAAAGTTTACATTTAAAGGTCAGAGGGTGCCTGTGGCATTTGAAGATAATGAAATACATTCTTATGGCACTATTTATTCTGCCACACAAAATCTAGTTGTTGAGACTCAGAAGTCCTCCCAGTTACATTTATTATGATTTATAAAGAACAGGAAACTATGTTGGCTGTTAAAATAGCAAGAATCCAGCCAGATTCTCCTGCACTTTACCCTAGACATAACTGCAAAAGCAAACCAAGGCTGTACCAAAAATTACTGATTCAGAAGTATTTCTAAGCTTCCAAGTTTGTGTGAGATACACAGGTGGTTCTGAACAAGTTCTTACCTGAAAAGTTTACTTCTACTGTGAAGCACTGGCAAAAAAACCCACAAAAAGCCAAGAAACCTATGTGCACCTCAATGCTGTTACGTACATGTAAGCAAAAAAAATAAAAATAATGTGTGGACACCACCTAAGTGGTTTTGAGATTTTGGGTTGTACTTTTCGCAAAAATGTCGGTTTTATCCTCCAACACAGTCTGAGATACACTGTTGTAGAGAAAAGGGTGACATACAAATTTCCATACTCTCAGGAGCTGAATGTCTCCTGTAACTTGAAACTCCATGGCCATTTTTCTGGTTTTGAAGGATTTTTGAAAATTGGCTCCAGGAGTTGTGAAAGGCATGTAAGAGGTTACTCTTCAGAGAAATAATTATGTTATGATAGGTAGCTCCTATTTGGTGTCGTTCAATTCACAGCAACCCTCCTAAGACTAGCTGGCTGGTTCAAAAGGATTGGAGCGAGAAATGCAGTACCATATTTTCTATGACTTTTTCACAGTGTTATCCTACAGCGTCTGTCCAGGCACAGAATTAGTGCTGTTTTGTTCAGACAGCTGCAAGAGCAAATTGGTTGTCTTTCACAACTGTTATGAATGAGGGTTACAAAAATATAATTCTCTTAAAGACACCCTACCAACATCTGTATTGTATGGCCAGATGCCATATTAAAAATGGAAACATTTCCTGAAAAAGCAAGAAAGAAAAGTAGATAATTGGATCTTCTTCTGCTTGTCAGGAACATACCGCTCAACACCAGGCAGTGAATGGAAGAGATAGCCCTCCTTAGTAAGTCATGGTAATTTGACAGCTGACCTAAAAGGCCATTTGACTGTGAACAATAGGTATCTGTTAAGGATTTATCATTGCTTCTGGTTATATTACCAGAGCCTTGCTTAGAAAAAGTCGCAAACACTTAACGGGAGCAAGCACTTCCTTCTGTTATCTGGATTTACGTTCATGTAACTCCACTAATCTTCGAAGAATCATCCCTGATTTATAGTAGTGAGAGATAAGAATCAAACCAAAGATTTCTTCTTTAAGCTAGATATTTGCCCCATCTATTACACGAGGCTATTTCAGAGTGAATGTAAGAAAACCCAGTATGTTTTGTTTGGGCATAAATAAGAGAATAAAGACAATCCAAGCACATGTCCTTGTTAAAAACTGACACAAGGGAAGATGAACTGCATTAACTGGAGGTTTGAGATAATAAATGGTGGATAGTGCTGAAAATTATTGCTTCGTTAGCCAGACAAAGCAGAAGTGGAAGAAAACTTGTTCTATCCACTAGCATTCTTGTTCTAAAAAACACATCCTTTCATTTAATTTTGGATATCTAAATAAATTTCCTGGTTAAAAAGCAGTATCCATTCTTGAGTAAACTTATACCAAAGGTGGAGATGAGCAACTTGAAAAATAAATAATTATTTTTTCCGTTATTTGCATTCTGCTGATTTAAAAATAGACAAATTTTTTATTTCTTTGTAATATTATATTTTGTGCTTTTATCGGAGGGTTGATTTTGAGATGTGCTGCTTTCTTGTTTCATATTTCCTCTTATTCTTTCCATATTTTTATCCCATGCTTCTTTCTTTTCTATGTCCCTGTCTCTCACCCTAATTGTCCCTCTCCCCACCCCACCCCTTTTTTTTGGGCTGGAAGCTGGCACAGGAAAAGAAGGAATGAAGGTGAAGGAAAATTAAAAGAATGAGAAAAGGAAAATGGAAAAGACAGAAAAAGCTAGTGCATGAGACAACGCTGTAGTGTAAGTGAAGTTAGGAAAAAAAATAGATCTTTGTAATAAAATGCCTATTATTCTGAAAAGATAGGCCATCTGTATTTTCTCAGGTCATTTAACTCTGGTTTCTTTGCTATGTATGTCACTATAATAAGTATCATAACTATCAACTGCAAAGGGCAGCAAGTGCTGGATTAGGAAAACATGGAAGATCTGGCATTCGCCGGCAGCTCGCCAGGCTACGCTACAGGCCCCATTCCCTGCTTGGCACCATATCTCACACCAAGCCCATGCGAGAGGGCTGCCAGCTTATAACAATTGTCGTCACTGTGATAACTACACTGAAATCTGTAGATCTATAGAGCAGTGGAACTGCTCTATAGGTGACTGAAGTCAGCAGCCACAAGGAAGTCTCCTGTCTCCCGGAGTCCCTGAGCATTAGCCTGAGTGGGTCGTGCCATTTGAATTCAGACTGCACAGAAGGCCAGGTATTCCAGACCTCTCCTTTCCAAAGTGGCCAGTTACCTCGTGAGAGCCACTGCCAAGACTTTTGCAGGGCATCTGACTCACGGCACTCTTTCTTCCTTTGTGCAGTTCCCTGCACAGGCGTAAACTATTAAACTATTAAATATTACATAATATTAAATACTAAACTATTGAATAACGTTAAGCACTTCACATTACTCCCACTGAAAATTTGCGCCTGCTATTCATGGCTGAGAAAAGCTCCCTTTTAAGAATGCTGTGACCACTCCAACCAACTGCTTCTGACTTCCAGGATATGTTAACTCTTTTTACCCGACAGGGACTGTGTTTTCCCCAGTTTTATTCTGAATTCATATCTTCAGTACTGCAAGTTATTTATACGACAAGCTTGTTCAAGTGAATTTTATTTGCTGTTGAAGTGTTGAAAATAAACTTACAGATGTTTGGAAAATTGAACTTGACCTTTCAAATCTGCAGAACATCGTACTTCATACTGCAACTCCTTCCCATGCAAGCTCCAGCTACTGATGATGTGTAAGAAGAAATAACATCAACTCATTTAACACAATGCTCACATTAAAAAGTTAATATTTATCATCAGTTTGTTTATTAGCATCTACCATTATTTCACTTGTTTTGTCTCTGTGACGTATCTGCATAGACAGCAGACAGATCCACATCAGCATTTGTGGCAGGTGGCAGTGAAGGCAAGTAGCCACAACAGGAACATCGAACGGAGGGGATACAGATGCAGAAGATCAGCTCTCTGTTTCCAAAGTGGAGAGTCCCCATTTTAAAAGAAGAACCAATCAGAATGGCAGAAATTCAGAGGGATGTATTAAATAAATGCTGCGGTTTGATTCAGTTTTTATCAAAGTCAGTGGTTTATCTTTGCATAGTTACCCCTTTTTCACAGTGTGCTTATCTTTATTTCCTTTGAACATTACTGCTTGGACTTAATTGGCAATATAACTGCATGATCAGGGTTGGTGACGGCAGTGAACATTTTCTTCAGAAGAGCTGTATACAGCAGTATTGGATCAGTAACAGTAGAAATTACATCACTGTAAAAAGCTTAATTTATTGTTATATAACAACACACATACGAGCTCACATGCTTCTTCCCAGCTTTACTGAACTTGTATTTCTAATATGAAAGACTTCAGAATGTCCCTTGTTGCCTCATTTTTACGTGCTAGTAGAATGAGTTATTTTATATTGATCGTTTACAAATGCACATCAGTAGGTCGTTCTACACAGAACTCCTACGATGGAAACCAAGGTCAACCTTTAACCCACTGAAATCAGTATAAAGAGTCTAATTGATTTCAGTGGACACTGCATCATATCCTAAACGCAGATATTTCCCCAGTGTAGCTACGAAAACACTTGGAAACCCGTTAAGCCTACCAAGACTTAAGGACCTAACACGCCACTTTGCCACAATTTCTATTTTCAGTTTATATAGTAACGGGAGGTCATGAGATGATAGACTTGACACTTGGCATTTGCTTTTCCTTCTCCGTGCCTTGGCAGAATTATGCCTGACGCACTCAGGCTGTCACTGAGGTGCGTGCAGAGGGCAGAGCAGAAGAAATACACAAGGGAAAAATGAAAGGTGATTCCAGCAGACGACAGACTCCTGTTAGGCTGTCAAAAGAATTTGTGCTTTAGGTATTTTTGTCACCATTCTTGTCAGCTTCAGGTTGGCATCTTGGGAGTTTACAGAAGTTCTTGTCAGAATAATACCAGCAAAATTATAGAAACAGAAATGAAGGAGACAATGCAAAAAGCGAGACTTAAGTTTAATTGCGAAACTGTGCTTTTCCATTTAGATGTTTTTTCTGCTAGCCGGTCTCAAGCTGACACTTGACTCTTGTAGGTGTCCTTTAGCACAGCTATAGTAAAACTGAGGGAGGAAAGTTTCAAAGGCATGTAAAGTAGTTAGGCTCTTCCTCTCTGCAGAGAAATTACCTTTCCTTGGACAGTCTTGCTCAAAATGATACAAGCTAGTTAGGGCTTTTTTTTTTTCAGTTCTCTGAGTAAGTCTGGGAAAGATACTTCCCCCACCACCAAGAATGCTGTTTTGTTCATACGTTTAAAAGTACAAATTACAGGCATATGTTGATCAGAGACGGTAATCATCTGAAGGAACCTGAAAGGTGTAAGTACCCAGGAGGAGGAAGGCATGAAAGGGCCCCAAAAAAGAGTTGAAGAGATTTTTAGAACAGGAAAGAAAATGTAGGCTGAGAGCCCAAGAAATGCTCCCTGACACACAGTGAAATGGCGAGGTCCCTGAAAATCTACGGTCTTGGACAAGATGAAAAAAGGTAGCAAAAGCAGATTTTCCAATGATACCAGTTTCTAGGATGAATTTTACAGGTGATCTGTTTTGCTTTTTTATGGTGCTTATCTACAAGGGTTTGTCAGTCATTAATTCCTGCACTCTCACATGTGAAAAAATTGTACTTGTCTCTTCTCTGTACTTACATATCATCCACATACTACCTAGAACAATGGGCTGTATGGAAAAATATTACTACAAAATTCATACTTATAGGTTTCACCTATCTTGTCATGAAGCAGATCACTTAGAAAAAAGGGGACCAAATAACCACATAGCTCTCTGCAATCTATCAGCAATTATTCCATTAACTATCAGAAGTCATTGGATTATCTTTTGAAGATCACCAAGATCTATACTTCATTTGCCTTTTGTTTCTGTAGTTTTGAAAAGTACCTGTTTCCCTCTTGGCAGTGATGTAACAGGAGTAGAAAGATCACTAGCCAGAGCAATTGACCCTGACAACTAGTGATTTTAAAGAATATGTTTCCATATCTATTGACAAAAGATTCAGTTTATAGCAAACTTAAGCCTCAGTCACTTTTGCAAGTCTTACAAGCAATGACTGTTATTAACCGCATCAAGCTGAGATTCAGCTTGTCTGTTAAATAGGAAGAAAGTTAAAGTGATATGAAGAAGAAAATTTTTTTCAAGCTTCTACTTCCTCAGGTAAGAAAGAAAGTGTTTACAAATTGGACATTTAGATTTTATATTTGGCTCATGTTGTCCTATGAGATGCATGAGATCTTTCTTTTCGGATTAGTGCAGGTAATTCCTTTGCAAATCCCAACAGGCAAATTGTGTAGGTTATACTGAGCTCCAGAACATTTGGCAGGGAGCAACTGTAACATCTTCCATTCGTATAGGATCCTTGGGATTTTCTCAGCACACACTATTTTGAAGGCAGTACGTGTTGCAAGGGCAAGGGGCTGACACAGTCTGTAATTAAGGTTCTTATCTCTGTATTCAGTGTAAATGGGAGACAATAAACTCTCCTGTAACCAGAGGAGGATGAATGCACAGTATAAAAGTGATTGTAGCAACACTTCCCCACGTTCTTCCAAAATTTTTGTCTCAGACTAGTCAATGGAGCTTTAAATTGGGTTTACTTCAGTCTTTTGCAGGCAATACTGGGGACACTCATTCTATGATTTTGATCAATCTAGGACATGTTTATCCATTTGCGGTTGCAACACCTGAGGATATGTACCATAATATAAAACATCCTTTATGCTCAAAGTGACTCGAGGATACCATACTAGACTGCAGTGCAGTGCAAGAACAGAGAAAATAAGCTGTATTCAAGGAGGTATAGTTATTTTTTTTTATCAGGGCTTTTTAGTAGCGTTTCATCTGGAATCAAATCCTTCTGGTGGTAGAGGCCTGAGGTCTCCTCTCACTTGTCAATATCAGTAGGTTTGCCAGCATCAGGATATTGACGTCTCTGAAATACCACTGTAGGGCAGGAAGAAGGAAATTTATTTACCTTCTAGTTACTAGAAATGAAACAGTAAACAAAGTATCTGTCTACATTCCCATTTCAAATGCCTGTGACTCCTCAGGAAGAGAAGTGTGTACAGACCAGCAGCTGTCTTTTGCTCCAGAAAGGGCAGGAAAGGTTACAGCATATTACACTGCAAGTAACTTTACATTAAAACACTTCTCATTTCTAGGAAAGAAGAATTTCCTTTTGGGTGAGTTTTACTGTATCTGCCACAACAGGGGTCTGGCAGACATGAGAGGGGTGCTACCAAGAGGCCTCACTGTTTGTAAAAAGATGTGGGGCAGTTCATTTCATCTGTGCAATATAGAAATAAATGGTAATATAGTCAGGAAGGACAAAGTGGAATGGGCAGGCGTTTAAAACAGAGCTAATAAAGAGGACGATAAAAGCTTTTCAAGAGGGCTGGAGGGCTTCTCTTTTCGCAGGCAATAGCATAGTACAGTGGTATAGCCAACAGTGGTACTCAATGAGACAAACAATAACTCACCAAACTCTCTTCATTAACATGAATAATCACACTTATACGACTAGTGGTAACTAATCCAGAAATGTTTATATAAAAGTACAGGAAGAAAAACTGACGGGATGGCATTGAACTCACATTTAGTTCAAGTTTATTCATTCTGTTTAGATGTCTATGAAACTACATGCCTCATCACCCTGTCGTTTAACTATCTACATCTAGCTGAGACTACAATCTTGACTTTTTTTCTCAAACTAAGCTTATTTGATAGAGACTTTTTGGCCATTTCCTCCATTAAAATTGTAGACATGAAGCTTATGAGTAATGTATCTTATTAACTCACTTCTGAATTTTGTGGGGAAGGTGCTAAAGTTATTTGTCCTGTTCACAAGTGGCCAAACTGTAATTTCAGTATGTTTCCATTTTTCCAACAGTCTAGGCTATATGGGTGAACACAAAGATGGTTGTAATTTTCAACTCACGCCAGCTGGATTAGAATGGGCTAATGCGCACACAGTTGCAGTAGGAGTTATTAATGTGCAAGAATAACATATCTCTATAACAGCTAACAGTGCTAGACTCAGAGCTATCTCCTTTCTCAGGTTAAAGGGTGAGCAAAAGCACCCAGGTCTGTCTGTGGCTAGCCATGTAGACATAGCCCAAGGATTGTGGGTGATATTATGGGAGAATCTGTCATACCTTTTCTGGGAAAACAGCAGAACTGGATGCCTCTCTGAAGGGCCTGTACACTAACACGCACAGCATGGGGAACAGGAAGAACTAGAAGTCCATGTACAGTTACAGGGATACAATCTTATCAGGATCAGAGAGACCTAGTGTGATGACTGGAATGCAGCCGTAGATGGATACAGGCTCTTTAGGAACGACTGGCTGGGTAGGCAAGGAGAGGGAGTTGCCTTTTACATGAGAGAGCAGCAGGAGTGCATGGAGCTCTGCTAGGGCTGGACAATGAGCCAGCTGACAGTTTATGGATCAGGATTAGTGGACAGACCAACGTGGGTGAGGTTGTGGTGGGCAGGGTGCAGATCTGTATCAGTAAGCCTGGTCGGGGAAAAGTAGATGAGGCCTGCAGACAACTGGAAGAGAGAGCAGTGGATCAGAGGAGGTATTTTATCTCAACTTTGGTAATACTTTCCACACCGTCTCCCGTAACGACCTCATAGATTAACTGGTAAACTACAGACTAGAAAAATGGACAGTGAACTGAACTGTGGCTGAACTGCCAGACTCAAAGGATTGTTATCAGTGACACGTAGCCCAGCTGGTGGCAGAGCAGTGGTACACCCCAGGGTCAGTGCTGCGTGCTAGACTGTTTAACAACTTCATTAATGACCTGGATCATACAATAGTTTAGGTTGGAAAAAGACCTTTAAGATCATCAAGTCCAACCATTAACCTAGCACTGTCAAGTCCACCACCAAACCATTTCCTTAAGTGCCACATCTACACATCTTTTAAATACCTCCAGGGATGGTGACTCAACCACTTCCCTGGGCAGCCTGTTCCAATTCTTGATAACCCTTTCAGTGAAAATTTTTCCTAATAACCAGTCTAAACCTCCCCTGGCGCGACTTGAGGCCATTGCCTCTTGTTCTATCACTTGTTACTTGAGAGAAGAGACTGACACCCACCTGGTTACAACCTCATTTCACGTAGTTGTAGAGGGCGATAAGGTCTCCTCTGAGCCTCCTTTTCTCCTAGCTAAAAAACTCCACTTCCCTCAGCCGCTTCTCATAAGACTTGTGCTCTATGGCCTTCAAAAGCTTTGTTGCCTGTCTTTGGACATGCTCCAGCACCTCAATGTCCTTCTTGTAGTGAGGGGTCCAAAACTGAACACAGTATTCAAGGTACGGCCTCACCAGTGCCGAGTACAGGGGCACGATCACTTCCCTACTCCTGCTGGTCACCTATTCCTGGTACAAGCCAGGATGCCGTTGGCCTTCTTGGCCACCTGGGCACACTGCTTCCTCATGTTCAGCTGCCTGTCGACCAACATCCCCAGGCCCTTTTCTGCTGGGCAGCTTTCCAGCCACTCTTCTTCAAGCCTGTAGCATTGCATGGGGTTGTTGTGACCAAAGTGCAGGAGCTGGCACTTGGCCATGTAGAACCTCATACAACTGGCCTCAGCCCATCGATCCCTCTATAGACCATTTCTACCCGCAAGCACATCGACACTCCCACCCAAATTGGTGTCGTCTGGATGATGGGACAGAGTGCACCCTCTTGTCAGGAGATGACAAGGGGAAATGAGCACAAATTGAAACAGAGGAAATTCCATTTAAACATAAGAAAAAGCTTTTTTACACTGAGGGTAATCAAATACAGGCACTGATTGTCCAGAGAGGTTGTGGAGTCTCCATCCTTGGAGGTAATCCAAACCCAGCTAGGTGGACATGGCCCTGAGCAATGTGGTCTATCTAGCCCAGATCTGAGCTGAGGGCTTGGAGTAGATGATATGCAGAGGCCTCTTCCAGCATCACTTACTCTGTGATATTTGGCCTTAGGATAGTATTACTTCCCACAAGTTCTCTTTCCTAAAGACAAACCCAACATTCACTGTTCCAGTCTTGTCTTGAAAATCGAAGGGATAATTCTCAGGGGCTGTTTCACCTGGGTAAACTTTAGTTTAATCTTTCACTGAAAGTGTATCTCATAGCTCTATCAGAAGAGATGTAGTGAAATATATTGTCTGAACTCCAATACAGAACCTCCACAAAATCAAATATGAACAGGGAAGAAAAGCAGACAGTAATCAGCAGCTCTACAGGATTCAAGGAAATAAAGACATCCTCTAACCCAGACCAAAATTTTATGATGTCTGGAAATCTCAGAAGATACTCAAATGTCATTAAGAGTGAGACAGCTTGCTGAAATCTACAGATCATGTTCTCTCAGACACGGTTTTTATTCTTCTTCATGTGATTCTAGGAGGGAAGTGTAATTTCTGCCTATGATTATTCTCATATTGCCCAGAGACACTATTTTAGTGAGCACAAAATTGGAGACATTTTTTACATACCACTGAGAGAGCAAACTTTCATTATTTCAATCTCATTTCCCTCTAGGTTGCCTTTGGTCTGCATCCATCTCTCCACCCAATGAGATTCAATATTCCAGCTTTTGCGACAATGTCTACAATTACATGATGATGACCCCATGCTCCTACAGTAACCTGGTTCATTCTTTTCTGTCTTCTCCTGCTCATCTGAATTGATATTTGTCTCTAGAGGAAATGAAACATGAACATTAACTTTCCTGAAGGCAAGTGCTTTTTTATACATTTTTTAACTGATCACAGGGATTATTTTATTACTTACACATTCCAAGAATGTAATCACTATACCCCTCTGAGAGTCATAGCTACTATTTCAAAGAGAAAATTCAATACTTGCAGAGGCACCAGTGCTGCTCCTTCTCTCCCCAGTCTTTCCACTGTCAAGGAGAAGATATAGCCAAGTACTCCAGGCACTTTAAAGCCAACAGAGCTGGCATTCTTGGATCAGTTGGATGCTTACAAGAAGTCATGTCTGAGAGAGCTGAGCACAAGACTGGAGACAATCGCATGCGGTAGTCACAGCCCTCAAACTGGAAGTTTGAAAGTCCAGGACTCCATAGTCTTCTATGGAGCATAGATGCTTTCGGTTCAGATGTAGCTTCTACCTCACCACCTCCCTCTCCAAATCTGTAACATGCCTATGGCACTACTAAAGTCTTGAGAGATGTTTTGTAAAGTACCAGTTGCTGAATTAAGTTCTTAAGTTTTAAAATACCTCAAAAATTGTATGATGCAAGCTGACAAGACAGAATTATTGAATGGTCTGAGTTCAAAGGGACTTTATAGATTATCTAGTTCCAATCCTCCTGCCATGGGGCAGGGACACCTTCCACTAGAACAGGTTACTGAAAAGCCCCATCCAACCTGGCCTTGAACACTTCCAGGGAGGGGGCAGCCACAGCTTCTCTGGGCAACCTGTTTCAGTGTCTCACCACCCTCATAGTAAAGAATTTCTTTCTTGTACCTAAATTTACCTTCTTTCAGTTTACATCCAGATACACAGTTAGCCCAGGCCTCCACACGTTAGTACAGACCAACCAGTGCTCCTGCTTGTGGGCTCTCAGGACAGACACTTCCCCTCTGGCCTTCTGAGAGATGGAAACCCCAGCCAAACTGCCAGTACTAGTTTGTTGGACTCTAACCACAGCTTGTTCACTCCACCAGTACCCACTCTATGGAGACTGCTGGCTTACAGCTTGACTTTTTAGAAAGCATAAAAACCACAGAAGTTTAAGCAGGCCTTGCACAGTCTGCACCGGCCTTTGCTTTTTGTTTCTTTGTTCTTTTGCCTTACCAGTTGTTCATCATCTTTCCTAACCATGGCATCATCCAGCAACCAGCTTTACAGTATGTTTTCTTCTCTCCCACTACTTGATCCAGGTATGCATCACTTGCCTCTTTACCTGACTTGATGTGCCAGTACATGACAAGGGAAAGTAAATTTGATTTCATAGGGTTGCATCCCACATTGGGCTGCCTGCCACAAGACCCCCTTCTACATATGGGCTGCTTTTGCTGATTCTCTAGAATTTTGTCCTATTGTGGTTAATGGCAAAACCCACTCAGTACAACACAGTCAGCCTAAGGGAGGATCACACCTAGTTAAAAAAGAAACAGATGGGCTTTGCTGAGAAAAGACAAAAAAAAATTTGGAATCCTATTGCTGTAATGCTTTGTACCCTTTATATTGCTTGTAAAATGCCTGAAGACTTCCAGAGTCTTTGCAATTATTGGAGAAGATGGCAGGAAATAAAAATGTGCTCCTTAGAAAGAGCAATGTTTTTTTTACCTTTATAAATAAACCTTCTGTATCTTTTGACACCCGCAAGCATAATTTGCTTGATTCCACACATCACAATATTTCATGCTTCCAGTTAAGCTTTGATCTGCATGAAAACATACTACATAAGCAAGCTAAGAAGATAAATATAGTTACCAATCAATATCATTATTTTATTCTCTATCATTTTAATTCAAATAATTGACAAAGTGGAAGAATAGTTTTTAAGTATAGTGTGAGCAATAATATAACCAAAATTCAGAGTACAAGAAGTTATTATGCATGCATAACTAGGAAACACCACAAAATATGTTCTGCTGTTTAGACAGAGAGCACAGGGTTCAATTTATTTAACTTTAGCCAATCAGAAATTAAATGACTTGCCTAGAATAGCAGTGTAATCGCTGAAAAAAAGAGAAAGGTACCTCTGGGGCAATTCACCCACCCTGTCCTGCGATGGATGTCTAAGGTTTGTAGGATAGATCACCTTTTGGAGAATGTTCTTTCTCTCGCTGCCTTTTTTGCTGTTAAGAAGGAGCCCAGATAATGAGCTTAGGCCACATACTGACCTTTTAGGTTAGCTAGCATTTGGTGACATTAATCCCCTGTCCACAAGGTCTCACCTTTCCCAGGGTTTTCACATTACTCCGTGTGATAGTCATTGTGCATGTAAGTACAATATGAAGTCTAAACTGAAACATCTTTTTCCATGGTATTCGTCCCAAAGATTGACTTGGATTTCCATCAAAGTCAGTGGAAAGAGGCCACTGACTCTGAAATCATACTGACTATAGACGTATTCATTCGTCAGCTCCCCCAAGAGCAGCAGGCTCAGACTCTGAACCTTACCACTGCACATCCATCCACATTCACTTTGTGTCCTTTGTCTTCCACAGCTATCACACAGAATCACACAGAATAGTAGGGGATGGAAGGGACCTCTGTGGGTCACCTAGTCCAACCCTCCTGCCGAAGCAGGGTCACCTACAGCAGGCTGCACAGGACCTTTGTCCAGGCGGGTCTTGAATATCTCCAGGGAAGGAGACTCCACAGCCTCCCTGGGCAGCCTGTTCCAGTGCTCCGTCACCCTCAGAGGGAAGAAGTTCTTCCTCATGTTCAGACGGAACTTCCTGTGCTTCTGTTTGTGCCCGTTGC
>Ga0065711_1036145_pt1 | contig 21388 bp, 14 predicted proteins | sample Hoacrofraction12_FD_59098 | JGI IMG/M metagenome (GOLD analysis project Ga0065711, IMG submission 59098) | Hoatzin crop microbial communities from Cojedes, Venezuela - Epithelial fraction 12 v2 (version 2) | ecosystem: Host-associated > Birds > Digestive system > Esophagus > Crop | place... | reverse complement strand
CCTATGGGCTAAACGCTACTGGTTATCAGGAGAGGAGGGGGGGGCCTCCCTTTCCGTACAGCACGACATCTTCCGACCGCCAGGCCCTAACTATCCACAGTTCCCTCGCAGCCTTCTCTTCTTCAGGCTGAACAAGCCAAGCTCCCTCAGCCTCTCCTCGTAGGGGAGATGTTCCAGTCCCCTCACCATCCTCGTAGCCCTCCGCTGGACACTCTCCAGTAGCTCTTCATCTTTCTTGAACTGGGGAGCCCAGAACTGGACAGAGTACTCCACATGGAGCCTCACTAGGGCAGTGTAGAGGAGAAGGAGAACCTCCCTCGACCTGCTGGCCACACTCCTCCTAATGCATCCCAGGATCCTGTTAGCTTTCTTAAAAAAAAAAACAATAACAAAAACCAAACTAAGAAAATGTCAGGGTATTTGAAAGATTAAACTTTTAGCAAGTAAGGTGGGCATCTGGCTGTGTGCCACAGACTTCTGTGTCTATCTGTCATGTCATTCTGCCTGCCAGAAGTGGCTGCCTAACTTCCATGCAGAAATCCATTCTGTTTGTTTTGTAACATTGTCTAGCATTGTAAGTCCCTAAAATCACCTATGTGCTTATTACATGGGCACTTGTTACTGTAAAAAAAATGTTCAAAACTTTCTTCTGTGAGAAAGAGAGATACCATTCCTTAACTTGGGCTAGTTATGCTCTAAGGACAAACCAAAAAAGAAGGGGAATGGTGAACCTCCAAGCATACTTATAGCATCCCTCCTGCATCCTACAAGCCTGAACAACCGTACTTGGAGGTATTCTGAGTGAAAACACTTTCCCTGCTGAAAGGGAACAGCAGAATGCAGAGCAGAAGAAAGCAGGCAGGAGCAAGCCTTATCCTGCAGTCACAATTAGGGCACTTTATCAAAGCAAAAGGCTCAGGATCAACTGCTAGGCATTGGCCAATGGTAGCTAGCACAAAATGCAGCACCGTTTCACTCCATCCTCAATGAGAGTCAGATGCCTTGTTGCCTCCTCTCTGGCCATACAACCCTAGCACTGCTAGTTGCAGAAGGGCTCTGCTTCAGACAGAAGAGTGAAAGGTACATTTAGACTATGCGCTTTTGTTTCAACCAGCTAAGGCTGAGAAGGACCTGATGCCCCAAGCTCATGCTTTCACTGATGGGGAATTATTTAAAACAATAGGTAATTAAAAAAAAAAATAATCGAATCTTTCTTGCTTCATTCCTTCTTTTCTAACACGGCAGTATTCTAAGACTATCTTCAGAAGAGGGAGGAGGATAAATCCTCGATGAACAGAGCTTCCTGGTAATTAATTCCTGCTGTTTTCTTCTATAATCAGTGGCAAATGTTAGAGGCTGACCCTCAACAAGCAGATGTCCTGTTCTGTTTGTCATCGCTCTGCATGCCTTCCTTGGATGTCACCTGTTAGCACAACTACACAGTTGTTGCTAGGTCATGGGCAACACATAGCCTGCTTCTTACTTTAGTATTATCCTAATGTTCAAAACCCTCTTCAGCTCTGCTGAACATATTGAAACCCTAGTGAGGCCAGAATAACCTAACAACAGCAACAACAACAAAACCTTTCCAAATTACTTAACATTCCTAAAGATTTTGGTGGTAGTTACCTTAAGATCAGAAAATTCCGTATCACAGCTGGATAAAGTCCCTGGACTATTGTTCCCTGGGTTAGCACAATATACAGTAGGTATCCTGGCTTCTAATAAAACTCCTCTTCTTTGATGTCTTTTATCACAAGATTTTTATGATTGTGTTCTTTTATATTATGAGGCTTATAATAAAAGCATACCCTTTTGATCATCAGATTTTTGTGCTATACTTTTCAAGCTAATAATAAAGGCTAAACATCAAACCATATCCTGTTTGTTTGACTTAATAATATGAGGCACGGGGACACTTGTTTGAGGACTCAGGCTTGTTTGTGCTTATTCAGTGAAAAATCACCCAGCATAAATAACTTGCAGACAGTTTATAGCCTACTTCAATGTCAGGAAAGCTTTGTTTTAATGGCTTAGCTGCTAATACACCAAAGGACTTATGAATACTCTGAACTTCAGAAACAAATATGAGTGAAACTACCTGTGTTCTTTGTTAGATTTTATGTGAAATTTCAGTATAGTTACTTTATTCAGAGGTCTGTATTGATAATGACCAAATAACCTCCTCTATTTTGTATTAATTTATTGCCTCAATCAATTCTTCCACGTTCTTCAGCACAGATTTCAAGGTTTCAAAAAAAAAAAATCAGGTTTGTTCTAATATTACTCACTTGGGAAAGAATATGGCTTGCAAATAATTCAAATGAAATCAGCTATAATCAGGAAAAAATCATCACTCATCAATAGAAACAGTGTTTCTGAAGATTACATTGATTAATTTTTGAATAATACAGCACAATTCGGCAGATCCTGACATGCATATCAGTGTAAGGTGTCAATACAACATCTAAGAACATAGAGTGGCCATATAAACTTCTAATGAAACCAAAAGATAGGACTCAGTTAAAATAACATTTCATGGTCAATACACAGAAGAATAGGAAGTAACTAAATGTAAGTTTATTCCAACAACACTCATGGAATAAAAATCAATTTTTCAGTGAAGAGTACTTACATTTCTAGCAAAGTTAAAACCAGTAGATAATACAAATTAGAACCCACTAAAGTAATAATAGCTGATGGGAACAGAGATCAAATGATTCCATTAGCTGTGTATCATTAACAGTCAGCAAAGGCCAAATTAAAAAACCTCCATTTTGTCATGTATTTATTTAAAAAAAAACTCAGAGAGATTTTAACAGAACCGGCTTATTCAGAAAGCAGGTGGATAGTGCTGCATATTAAGACCATGTTTAAAATAAAGAGGAAGAAAAAGGCAGAGAACGGAATATTCCTGAATTAATGAAATACAGCATATCAAACTATGGTATCAAGCTTGTAGCTATCCTGAACAAAAGGGAATGCACAGGCAAAGTCAGGGAGGCAGTTATGATCTTGCTTTCCTGAGACTGCATTTGAACATTAAAATGAAAGAATGAAAATAAGTACCTTGTTTTCAGCATATTAATGGGAAGAATCAAAGAGATTTATTATAAAATGTTGAATTCTGTTGGAAAAGTGTCACAAAATTTGGGCAGAAATGCATGCTATAAGTTGATACATGATTAACTACAGAATAATGAAAAGTTCCAGACTTAAAGTTACATTAACTGTTTTCTAAATGGCAGGAAGCATTTACCTGTTTCACCCTAACCACCACCACAGAACTGTGCAGTCCAGTTGCATCTTTCTACACAGACTTAAAGGTTATAGGAAGATGGGTAAGGCTATAGGCAAGGACACACAAGTGAAAATAAAACTGACTGTACAGTTCTCAGTTGTCCAGCTCTAATACACATTCAAAAGCACTTGTTAATAATGGTATCTTAAGGCATGGATAGTTACAGAGGAAATGCAGCGGAAAAGTTCATAGTAAATAAAGTTCAAAATCTATCTACCCCTAGAGTTAAATAAACTGTTCCAAATTCTTCTAATAAATCCTGTCAAATGGGAGCAATCTGCAGCAGTCCTTACGAATCATATGCAATATTATAGGAAGGAAAAATTCTTGCGCATGTATAGGAAAAAAAAAAAACATGCAACAGGAATCACCTACGTCGAACACATTAAAATTTTTTCCTCAATATAAGTGTGTAATTTTTGCAGAAAGATGTTTCCTGTACATGTCAATGCATTCCTCAGATGTACATTTGGGACATATGTCTTACGAAATTACATTACAGAATTCAAAGTGTGTATTAAAACTTATGAATTTCTGATATCTACAGAGAGAGTTCTTTTTCATATGGGGAGTTTAAAGTAAATGGAAACTGATTCTTTCCTGAATTCTGGTTACTGTACCTATTTTATTTGCTGTCAATGTATGTAGTTGTATTAAATAGACTAAACTGACAAGAAAAAGTTTCATTTATCACAACAGTTGCAAACAGAGTTATGAAAAGCAGCAGCTAAGCAAAGCTTTAAATACTTGCCTGTAGAAACGGCTAACACTGTTGCCTATTGGCTTACTTTACTGTACCACAACTACAGGATGCCGTAAAAGCATATTTCATTTTATATTTTTCACATACAACACCCAGAAATGTGCTAGGTCACTTGCGGACATAAAAGAATCCTCTCTCCAGGAGATGGCTCTTCTATTCTTCCTTGTTTGGCTGTTACCTTTAATTTAAAATTAAACCCAATTACACTGATAATATATACTTGCTTCCTGTATATCAAAAGCAAAACATAGACTTTGGTATTGAAGCAGGCTGCAGGATCAAAAACCTCATCACTGCTTGACAAGTTATGAGGTAGCTGCCCCCTGGAGAAAGGCTGAACTTCTGCTCCTACCGCACGATTCCTGGTCACGGAGCCTGGTAGACCTCCCCCCTTGCACAACAGGGTGCATCACTGGCAGCTTCCACTGCTAAAGAAAACAGAAGCAGCAGCATCTATCTGCCTCCAGGCTGTGAGATGCATCATTTCAGGCAACTAATCCCCATTAAGAGGGCTGTAGTAACAGACCTACTCTTGCAGAGATAGAAAAATACGAATACACTTTTAATTAAGAACTGGTATAAAGTGATAGCAGAATTGGGACTGTGTGATAATATTAATGACACTTTGAACTGTTGCAGATCAAGCTTACTTGTGCCACTTGTGCTTTCAGCTGAAGCTTGCTTCACAAAAATGAGGCCCCAGGGTCTTGATCTGCCAAGGTGCAAAGCGCTCTCACAAAGCACCAAGTGCTCTTAACCGAGACAGAAAGCAGAGAGACTTGGTCAAGCTCAACACCCCACAGAAATGCCTGGAATCAGCAAGATCAAGTGTATCTTGAACTGTGAACAAAACATAGGCAGGAAACAATCTTCTGATAATGCCCAGCTTCTTTGTCTCTTCCAAAGCTCCTGCATGGCTGATTAAAAGCGCACAAAAATTACACGATGTCAACCATTCCTGTTAGAGATGCCGATTTTTCTTTCTGAAGATTTTGTCCTGTACCCAGCAGCACCTCGGTCTGAATTCAGTCTCCAACTGTGTTGTTATGCCTGTGATTTATAGCAGGGGATCTGACACAGATTTCCACAGCGGTATATTGCTCTGCCCACTTCCTTCCGGACTGGGATTTCAGTCTCTTTCCAACATTTAGGTGTATCTGTCATTTTTCATTTCATTTCCTTAGATGCTAGACATACTTTGCTACAATTGGTGATACTTTGCTATAGATTGGCAGTAACTCTGGCTTGTCCTTTAAACTGCCATCTGTCTTTCCTTCCTGCAGTCCTGCTGATGCCAGCTGTGCTGGTAACTGGACACCATTGCTGGAAGATTGTCTCTCACCAGTTTACAATATTTGAAGAGGACCCAACAACCACAGGAAAAAAAAAAATGCTCATTATAGCAAATGTTACTCAGTGGTTCCAGCACTGATGACAGCCAGACACTGGCACCTGAAGAGAGCCTAGTAGCAGTGCTGGGATGTAGAAATCCAACATAGGAATTCAGTAACTCTGAGTAACATCAGAATGAGCAGCTTGTCTGATGATCAGTGAATCGGTATCAGTTACACTAAGTCTGTTTCAAGGTATGAATGCTTGTAAACCTTTCTAATTTTTAAATAATTATTATGTTTTTTTCTGTGCATTTGTTTGCGTGCATACCCAGAAGTGAAAAGGATATGCGAAAACTCTGTTTGGGAATTGAAAGATTACTGTACGAAACCTCTGAGAACCTGAAAAGAGTGAAAGTGCATGTCTGAAGTGCGCATGTTACACACTGCCTTACACTGCCTGTTGTACATATACATATATATGTATATGTATGTATTATCTAATAAATAAAGTTGCAATTGCTCACATGAGTAAATAGCACCTGGATTTTTAAAGGTTAATAAACTCCTGTTTTTCCTGTTCTCTACTGCAGGTTGTTTCCATACGTGCAGTTATTTTTGTACACACTTCATGTTAATATGATGTTGATCCAAGTCTACATCAGGCTTACTTTTTCAGGTGAGAATCATTAATGCATCCCTTTATCCAAATTACTGGATTTGTTTCTGATTAAAGATGTGAAGAGAGGGCAAATCCAGGTGATGCTTTTTGTGCTGGATGCTATATGAATTTGAGATTATCATTACATGTATTAATGGAAAAACTATGCTGATTACTCCAAATGACAGTCAGTATAAACTTTATGGGAAACATAGTATTTGTGTGCTTATTCATTCTGTAGTATTACAGTAATATGAGTTAGGGATCAATTTATTAATTTATTTTTATTGAAGTGGTGGTAGTACTGTCCTTAATAGCCATTTGTGTGTAAAACTAGATGCAGTGTTTACCAGGAATTCAACTAGCTAAGACACAGACAGTTTCATAGAAGTTCTTAAAACAGCCTCTATTAAAATGTCTTGACTGTGAGACAAGATAGTAGTACTCCTTTCGGCGACTGAAAGTGGAAATGTCATTTGTAATTTGGAAACTAGAAATCTCTCTCATCCCTGTTTTTAGAGCTCTGACATTTTTCACTACAGCTTAAACTACGATGTGCATAAATACATGCACAGTTCTGCAGACAAGCCATTTTTCCAAATCAAAGCAAATCAACAGCTGCTTAAAACATAATGCTGCAGATACTTGTGGGCAGGAACAGTCTGATTTGCCAATTTCATGAGTATTGATTTTTGATTGCAGAGGTTATTCTGCAGATGAAAAGATCATAATCATAGTAAGAGATGCTTCACTGGAAACTTGCACTCTATAAAACAAAGTGGAAAAAACTAGTTTGGCTAACTGAATAAAAAAGCAGCAATTACTGCTATCTTTGTCCTTGTTTCTAGGACCCTGCTGTAAATGACCTTCAATGTCTGTTCATATCATTACTACCTAAATAGCCAAAAGTGGAAAGTGGGAAGTTGCGTGAAAGAGAATTAGAGAAAAAGAGAAATAAAGAACTCTTTAGTCAAGTTTCTTTATGCATGGCAAGGACTTGGCCCCAGTTCTTCTCCATCCTCCATTTCAGAATCTTGGAGAAGAGATCTGTAAACAGTGAGGGGCAGGAACTCAACAGGTCAGAAAACAAATTGATTTGTGGATGGTAGAGATAAAAACCTATTAAAAATTCAAGGCAAGAAAGAGCTCAGCTGCTGAGCTGTATCCTGGAAGCACACTAGGGCCACAGGCATATCCCTGTTTGACTTGAAAGCTCCTGAAAGCACCCCAATTTCTGCATCTGTGCATGCGTACAACACCCAGGGCTGTGGGACTCGGTTAATCATGCCAGGATATTGGAGGTAGACTGATTCTATGGCGATATCCTGCAAAGCCCCTGATATTGCTATACATACCCAGTGCTTGTATAGCAAACACAGGCTGCACAAAAAATGCAGGTGCAGCTTCCACCTTCTTCAAAATGAAGAAACTGTGGTCCTCCCGCTGACCTTTGGTATTATAGTTCCCTGATCAGAGCACTTGCTCTGCAAACAGAAGACCCAAGGTCATTTTTCTGCTCAGCATGAGCAGATTTAACCTCACATCTTCTACCTCCTATGTGAGTGTCCTAAATATTAGACTGCAGACACTTCTCTGCATGTGACAAGGAAAGTATCATCCCCTCCTACTGAAACTGCAGCTTTGCAGCAAAAGCTAAAATTCAGTGGAGTAATAGAAGAATACAGAAACCCAAAGAAATTTTCAGCTTTTTTTGTACCTAAAACTGCCAGCTTTGTGTACAGGAAAATGAAGGGTCGGCAATAATCAGGGTAAAGGTGAAATACCCAAGCAGGGGAACCAGAGCACTACCACCTCCGTTCAGAAAGTAAAGCATTACTTGTCCTTTGTATCTTTTGGGAGGAAGCTGATTCTGCAGATGCCGCAGGTGCATTCATAGCATGTATCTCAGATCAGTCCTCCCCAAGGACTTAGGGAGGGGAACGTGGAGCCCAAGGAAGAAATTCAATCTGTACACCTCTGGAGAGCAGAGTAACACTTAATAGATAAAAGGGCACTGAAACCCATTGTAGATCTAGTTTAAGGAAGAGCCACAGGAAACACTGTAGATGCTCGTGTTTCCGTTGTAGCGCGGAAGTACTTAAGAAGACAATTCTGTTGTAAGAATTCTGGGGGAACTGATAAGCAGGTAGGATATGGTCCCAGCTCTAGGGATTGCATGCATGCTTTGTATAACAGCATTGATATTTAAAATAGATAAAAATAATTGGACTACAAAAAACATATTCATTTTTTTTTTCTTCTCCCTTTTTTGTCAGCTCCATAAGTCCTTCCCTGCACAGCTGAGGTGTTACAAAAAGAGACCTGGAGATGGCTCAGCCAATTCCACCATAGCTTGCTGCCTGAGACAAGGGCACCTGCAACTGCGCTCCAGGCTTCTGATGTTCTGGTTGAATATTTTGGTCCCCAGGGTATTATGGGGATGCAGATTATCCCAGATGGCCACCAGAGCAGCTGTCATTACTGAAGGAGTAAGAATCCAATTGCTGTACTCTGTGTTAAGTACAAGGTGGTTAGTTTATCTCAGACTTTATCTGAGCATGGCTTCCCAAACATTGTCTCACAGGATTTGGGTACCCAAATAGTTGGTGGCTTCCAAGGAGCTAAAGGGGGAGTGATGGAGGCTGAGCTACTCCACTGAACTAAGATGGTGACCCCTATGGCAGAACTTTAACCTCTGAAATTTTTGTGGAGTGGACACTAAAAATTGTTTAGAAGATATTCTTTTTTGTTGCATTCTTGGATTTAAACATATAATAATGTGCTGGGTTGACCTCAGCTGGATGCCTGGTGCCCACCAAGACACTCTATCGCTCCCCTCCTCAGCTGGACAGGGGAGAGAAAAAAAGTAACAAAAGGCTCGTGGGCTGAGACTTCCTGGCCTCAACTGCATTCACAATTTTCTCTACCTCCTCCTCCCGAGCAGTGCAGGGGAACAAGGAATGGGGGTTGCAGTGGGTTTGTCAGTGGGTTTGTCACGCATTGTCTCTGCCTATCCTTCCTTCTCACTCTCTTCCCCTGTTCTAATGTGGGGTCCCTCCCACTGGAGACAGTTCTCTACGAACTTCTCTGATGTGTGTCCTTATCCTTCCTGCGGGCTACAGTTTTTCATGAACTGTTCCAGCATGAGTCCTTTCCACAGGCTGCAGTCCTTCAGGAACAGACTGCTCCAGTGTGGGTCCCACACGAGGCCACAAATCCTGCCAGCAAACCTGTTTCAGCATGGGCTCCTCTCTCTCCACAGGTCCACAGGTCCTGCCAGGAGCCTGCTCCAGCATGGGCTTCCCATTGGATCACAGCCTCTTTTGGGTACATCCACCTGCTCCAACACGGAGTCAACCACAAGCGAGATCTGCTCCACCATGGACCTCCACATGCTGCAGGGGGTCAGCCTGCCTCACCATGGTCTTCACCATGGGCTGCAGGGGAACCTCTGCTCTGGTGCCTGGAGCACCTCCTCCCCCTCTTCACTGACCTCGGTGTCTGCAGGGCTGTTTCTCTCACATATTCTCACTCCTCTCTCCTGGCTGCAGCTGCACAGCAATTTTTCCCCTTCTTACATACCTTGTGCCCGAAGCACTACCACCGTCGCTGATGGGCTCAGCCATGGCCAGAGGTGGGTCCATCTTGGAGCCAGCTGGCATTGGCTCTGTGGGACTATAGGGGGAGCTTCCAGCAGCTTCTCACAGAAGCCACCGCTGTAGTCCCCCTGCTACCATAACCTTGCCATGCAAACCCAGTACAAATCATCTTTTGTGTCTCATCTTTAATTTGCACATGCAAAGGGTTTTGGTTTTTTTTTCATTTACCACAAATGGCTTATTTGTTTAATATAGTGAGGTTTGTGCAACAGAACTCATTACAGCTAGAAAGAAACAGTGGGTAAGCAACACCACAAAGTGCTGCAGTGTGATGGTGAAGAATATGAAAAAGAATAACCTCAAAATCTTTTTTTTTTCAGATTCAATTTTCCCAAAATATTTTCACTCCAGCAAACTGAACATGTTCAAATTTGAAAAAATAGTTCTTCACCTTAGAAATGCTGCCTTTTTTAGCTATGTTACAGTCCTTTCTCCTGTCCTAAGAAGTTGCTTTGTCTTTCCTTGTTCTTTATTCATCATTTTGGTCAGTTCTGCTTCTTCTGCAGAAGCACATACTATCATCTTCTCAAGTTGCTCCAGGTTTTCTGTGAATAAAAAGCTTTGAACATAGCGGAAGTGGTTTTATATTATAACTGAGTCCAGCTAAGTTAAAATGGATGCCTCACTCCTTTACTGTGAACATAGAAAGCAGCTTTCTTCACATTTTTTTGAGTAGTCTAAAAGGAGGTGTTGGCTTTCAGAAAAGCGTCAGTTGAATCCATATTTACTTATGTTTCCTGTTTTAGGGATTTCAGTAACACACTTTTTCTCCACCATCAGCTTTAAAATACACCGGCTCTAGACTAAAAGGATGGAAGTGAAAAATAGCTTATAAATTATTAGTAGGATGCAGGTTCTGAGTGCACATGGCTGGAGATGTGATAAAGCTACATTTTTTTAATCTCTCTGGGTTAGCTCTGTGATACTGCTGGATATTCTGCTCTAGATATCTGTTTCAAGAACTGGCAACTGGTGGGGAGGACAATGGGCAGTTTTTCATTTTCACTCTCCAATAGTATGACTTTCGTGAACTGGCATTAATACTAGATTATACTATCCTTCTTCCATTTCTGTTTTGGGGAACAACAGGCCAGAGACATGAGGCTTTACTAAAATATAATGCAGAGCACACAGAAAAAATGTGTGTGAAATAGGGAATTATAAGATGATTAAGGGAATGGCTGTGGTTGATGAGACAGTTTCAGCTTTAAATCTCAAACAGCAGAGGCAGCGTGTTGTGGAGTAGAATCTTATGTACCAGCATGCCTCAACATAAAATGTCAAAACAGTATTTTGCCTATTTACCACTGTTACAGATCTTGCTAAACCTTTGTCTTTTCCGTATCTCTGACTACATTCCCAAAGTGTTAGGTGTCTTTGTCTTTGGATAGAACTCAAATGTTATCCATACCAAAGTGTTTCACATAGTATCCTGTGTCCAGCAGTGTTCAAGAGAGGGAAAGATTATAAGAAGTTGGGCATGCAGTGAGTGACACAGTCGCTCTCTGGCTTTAGCAGTCCCCCAGCTTTAATAGTCTCTCTGAATGAGAAGCTGCAGCTCAAACACTGTGTCCATACTTCAAAACAGATACATGGCTTTTTTTTTTTTATGTAGATGCTTACCCCTGCGACTGCCTCTGATACTCATGTCCTCAAATCCCAGTGTCGCAGTGCTGATCAGCAGCTATTAAAACAAAGTTGTTTGAGGGTTTTTTTGCTTGTTTGTTCAGCAATTGGAACAAAACAGCAGGTAAAAGGCTTTTAAAACAATCAGCTCACAGACATATCCAGTCTCACCTTAGACTTTCCTTCAAGCACCATTAAATAAGCATTCGTCTTGAGTTATGGAAATGCAACCAAATCAAATCACATCCATGACTGCTTGTACTAGTGGCCTCTGCCTACCTTAAGTTGCATATATCTGCTTCTAGGAATCCCTCCACTTTTGTCAGGAGTTTCTGGGCATAGTTACCATAAAGACCAACAGTTTCTTTACTTCAGCCGCCAAGTATGAAGTGTCTGGGTCTTGAAATTGTTTTTTTCTTGGACTGATGAAAAATTCATACAGCAGAAGTTTACCCAGGAGAACATCACATAGTACTTGCTCAGTGGCTTGGAAAGCTACACCTGTAAGATCCTTCTCGTGAGCTGTCCTAGGACTACAGAGGGTTTGGTGTCTGTTGTCAATAATAAGGTTAAAATCATTGTCATTTATTGGTCCTGTGCAAACTCCTTTACTGGTACCTCTTCTCCAGGCAAAAATGCACAATCTCAAATACAGCTTCAAAATATACAATCTTATTAATAATTATAGTGAATCACAGAATCATAGAATAATTAAAGTTGGAAAAGACCTCTAAGATCATCAAGTCCAACCGTCACATATATATAAGATAGAAGAGAAGGGACTTTTCCAGTTTACCAAATGTCAAACTGAACTAACAATTGCAGGAAAGTTGAGGTTATCCTTCAAGCTATCAGATTTATAAAGTTTACAAAAGCTGTTACACTTTGCTAGTATCCAAGGGATAACCGGCGTAAGTTAGAATGAAAGTTAATTAAGAAGAATGCCTGTTCTTCTGGGTTATCAGAACATACAATTCAGTCAAAAGATATATGAAATATAGCAGCTCAGCTATACTAAGATCTTATGTAACTTTTTTCCTGTAGAAAGATGTTATAGTACTGAGCTGTACAAGCTGTTCTACTGTAGGAAATGGCAGTGCTTAAATATGGGGAAGTAAAGGGAAAACAGAAAGGAAACAGAAAGAAAATAGAGTTCCCCAGAAAACAATGAAAATAATACTAGAAAATGAAACAACACAAATTTTGTATAAAGAAATTGAACAGGAGGCAGAGATAATGCCTCTGTTTGTGTACTAGTACTGAAAAATCAGACACAGAATTAGATCTTGCATCCACCGATTCACTGTAATTGGACTCTAACAGAGAGGTTCAGAGGCAGCATGAGTAAGGCTATTTGACTTAACAGTCAGTCCAGTTAATGTTGGAATGAAGAGCCTTGCTTGGTACAAGACTGAATCTACAGTTCAGAATTGTGCAGCCATCACAGATGTATTTACTTTTACAGAAACAAAATGTTCTCTAATAAAAAAATCCCAGCAAATCTTGTTTTCAAGTCCAGTGTAATACAGACAACTCATACAAGTTTTGTCAACATAAGAAATTAACTGCACAGAGGAAAAATACTATTTTCTACGTGAACATGTAAGATGTAAGTTGTTACGGGAAAAGATGAGGAGTAAGGGTGGAGGCAGGGTAGTTTAGGAGAAGAATGGTGTGGTAGGGTAGCTGCGGAGTTTGAAGTTATCCACAAGCCATTTGCCATTGAAATACTGAAATTGCCATATAAACTGCCAAAAATTTAGCACATTTTCTTCTTATTATTCTTTCTTCAAGTAATAAAAAGTGAGCCTTAATTTTATATAAGTGAATCTTTAGAAAAATTCTTTTTATTATGAAAGCAATGATTTTCTCACTATCAGAATATTAGTACCTAGAAACAGTAGACAGTTTACCACCACATTTACATGCAGACAGTGGTGTCATGCGAAAACTGAAGATACCCCAAAATGTTTTTCAGACTGCTTTGGAAACTCTGCTCCAGAAATATTTCTTCCCATAGCCTAAGAGCTTTTTGATTGTTTAGAAGTAGGGCTTTTTCTGTCTGCTGGAGTTCAACAGGCAGCTTGAGCACATACCTAGCTTTAAGCTTTATAGTACCTTCATTGACTTCACCAGGATGTGTCATAGCCCAGGTTTGTAACATGGATCAAAACTTAGCTTGGAGACAGAAAGTAGACAGTGGGATTAAATGGCCAATATTCAGTCCTAGCGAAAGGTTAATAGTGGGGGCCTCAAGGCTTAAGAGTAGGTGTCATGATGCTTAATGATCTGGAAAGGGGATGAGTAGCGAGAAGAAACTTTTGCAGATGCCAGAAAGATGCTTTGAATGATCAAGCCCATGCTGTAGTGTTATCTTCTTCACAGAGGCCTAGAGAAGCCGAGGTGGCATGGCAGTATGATGACAGTGAAAAAAAAACCCCAGTGTTTTTTCACTGAATATTGATAAATGGAATCTACCCTTGAAGGGAGGGGGGAAAAAAAACCTGCACAAAGGCCAGCAAGATTCCAAATTCGTTATCAGATCATTAAGACAACCTAGAAAAATATCTAAACACTACTGTAAAAATTCAAATGTTACAAGATGCTTTATGCATAGCTGCAGTTAGAAAAACGAAAAAGTTAGGAATGCATGAGGACTGGGTGATCACTATGGATACTGAGCTAGATAAACCTTGGATCTGACTCAATACCTTGAAGTCATGTTTCAAGTAGACAAGGACCCTCAGTGAGTGAGTCCAAACATTATCTGGTAAGCAAATTCAAAATGCTGTGGGTTTCCTTCCTTTACTACAAAGAAGACTTGCTTTAGATTTAGCATGATGATTCTTTAGTTCAGTTGTGAATACCTTTTCAGAAAGAAAGGTAAGGACAATTAAATCAATTCAAAAGGTGGAAATATCAGTTCTAAAGTTGTTGATACCCTTTGAAATGAGGTACACCTGAGTGTTTGGGGGGGATTGGGTCCTTAATCTGGAAGGGTGAGACCAAATATTTTGCAGCATTAAATGTGTTGAAATAATGGCTTGAAAGCACAACAGGAAAAGCACTACTGTTGTACCAGTCATTTGATACAAAACACTGGATGTATTAGGGATTCAAAACAGAAGGGGCAGATTCTAGCTAGAAAGAAGGAACACCCTTATAAAAAGAGGAAATCATCAATGCAGAGAGAATCGAAGGCCTCACCAGGTTGCTGTGATGTCAGCCAATACATCACTGCTCAGTGATCACCAGAACATTCCCAACATACAGCTTGTACCAGGCTACAGGAACTGCATTCCACCTGGTTTTAAATACTATGAGTAGTAAAAAAATCACACCTGAGGAAATTGTAGACCTAATTGCAAAGACAGTAAGAAACACTGTCTTTAATGACTGGAGAAAAATCTCAAAGAAGTAGCATTTTATGAGTATATTTTACATAGATATAGAGTGAAAAGTGAGAGTTACTGTTGTTGCTTTTGAAATATTACATCTCCTATTTTGTAATTGTTCCATGTATGTTTTATTCAGAAGTTTCAATATGTTCCAACTACCTTCAGTGAAAAATAGGAAAACTCTCATAATTAGTTTTTGAGTAGTTAATAAACACTGTGTAGTGTAGTAGATAAAGAGATTCTGAAACAACTAAGGAGAGAAAAACATTCAAATGTTTATGCAATTCACTTTCTGTCAATGCGAGATTAATCTCTGGGTTTTTATCAAGCAAAATAAAATTATATTTATGAAATTACATTTAATCAAATACATATTACGCATATTTATTTGGTTCGCTTTCTTGATCCAGGACAAAAAAAACAGTAAATTCCTTTTTATGCTCCAGTTCACAGACCATCTTTCAAATGGGAAGGGCTTTTAGCGGCAGAACAGGACAAAATCCACCATCTCTGTTGCAAATGAGACATACCAGACACAGCAGTGAGAGTGGCTGGCACTGGCTGCTTTCTAATCTTCCTCAGAGTCTTATTGTTCTTATGGGATCTATTATCAGATGGAGCCTGGTATAAATCTGGTCCCAAAATCAGGGATCAACAAATGATACTGTGACTTGGCCACAGTAGGTGGGAGAAAGCTGTGACTGTGTGACTGCAGCTATGACTGCGATACCACGAGGGATATGACAGCTGTGTGACAGTTGTTACAGCATCCTTCTGCAGATACCGTCTTGTCAGTTGAAAGTCCCTCTGAATTCTTCCTGAAATCTGTCATCACTTGACCCAGACATAAATGGGTCCCTGATTGTTTATTCTGTGGAGCCAAAGGCAGTCAATTATGATGCTGACCTTATTGCACACTTGTGTTTTTCTGGCTAGAAAAACTGGTATGACTGAAACAATTAAACCAGTGAACCATTTGGGTTTAGATGGATCTTTGACCTCTGCTCTGAAGGCACGTTAGTCCTGTCGTCCATCAGCAGAAGTGCTGTAGGGTCCAATTAGGCTTCATTCTGCCATTTAGACTGCTAATCCAGTACAGATACAGTGGCTAATTTACTTTTCGAATCAACAGTTTTCAGTCCACAAAAGCCCTTCTTTCAGTGCAGTCTTGGACACAGTACTTTGTAGAGGATATTTGTTGTGTGGTAAAGGAAATTACTCATTTTTCAGTATATGTTACTTGCTGCAGAAAAGCTCTGATCCTCAACTTCTCATTCCTCTGATATGTTATTACTGGTAATTAATTCCCTGTCAGGCTTCCCAATTTTCTCGGGTACCCTTCAAGTGGGTAGTAGACATAATATATTTTCAATCTTTGAATTTGAAAACCTTCTGCAAGGACAAATGTGATGGTCAAAGTGTGTCAGAGGCCATCAGAGGATGCATATAGCGTATCATATAGTTGAACTACCAGAAGAAAAGTAAGTGAAGAACAATTTTCCTGCAGAAAAGGATTACAGTAACATTGGCACCATTTTCCTGAATAGATCAAATCTCATGTGTTTTTAGACTCATATCTACTTACTTTAGTGACAAAAATAAACACTTACTGGTTTTTTATTTCTCTTAGCCCTGCAGAAGTAACATAACTATTTGAGACAGCTGGATACTATTCCATCTTGAGCATCATTGGCAGAATTGCTTGCTAAATCCCGATAGCTACACCTGTTCAAAAGCCTTGCAGGCAAAACAGTCGCACAGGTACCACTAAGGGCATAATTTAGCCCTCAGAAATTTTGTTACTGGTGATGATATGTGATGTGGAAAGAAGCCTTGCCTGCCTCTTGGAGCCCAGAATGAGTTTCAAAGACTGGTGCTCAGGAAAAGCTCATTTCACTCTTTAGGTGAGCTCCTGGGCTGTGGAAATGAGTGTGGTACCTGGACAGAAGAAGAAGACCCCCACTTCAGAAAATGGGCTAGTTTCACTGGTAGTCTGGAAGATGAAGGGCTGACTTGAAGTTCACCATGAATAATATTCGCAGCCCTAGTGAACCCCGTGTCAGTTAGACAGCTCATCCAAGCAGCAAATGTGAACTGATGATACGTAGGTAAATATTATGACAGAAAACTTGCTTGGAAAAGGTATCTTCTGCAAGCAAGTAATTTAATATAGGAGATTACTATTTCTATAACATAAACTACATGAAGTACTTGGTGTCAGCAGTTTCAGTATATCCTTCACTGGCAGCAGTAAATATGCCTGGAAAATCTGACTCATAGTATGACAGGATTAAACTGGTGAAACCAGTGGGAGACAAAAATTGTTTTGTAGCCTGGGTGGCGGGGTATGAGGTACTTAGCACCCGTCGTACTCCGAACAGCCATCATAGTTCCCGCAGTGCCATCTACTGGTACAAACACGAGGTGTAATGCAAGCGGCTAATTTACATGTGTCTCTGTTGCGGATCAATGATCTGATCCTGTATTAAGATACGAAGAAAACAAATAACCATTATTATTCTAATAGCTTTTCTCATTTTCCATAATTTTAAGTTAATAATCAGGATTTCTTTCATAGATGAATATTTGGTAGAAAGACTGCCATATGGTACAGAATGCTTTCAAGAATGAATGCATGTACTATTCCTGAGCTAGAAATAACCCTATTTAGCTTATATAAATGCAGAGATAAACATTTCACACTTCATTCAAATGCAAACGTCTCTTGTTTTCACAGAAAAACAAATAGGCATGCATGTTCTACCTCACGTGTACTTTCCAAATCTGGGGACTAAATAATTACTCTAAAAGTTTTCAAAGCGCCATAGCTCTGTTAATGTCTAATGATTCTCCTAGATTTCATACAAGTATTTAAGAACTTCAAGTGAGATTTTATACAGTATGAGATCTGTACAGGGAGGGTAATTTTATCAATTATGTATCCCTAAAGCCTTAAGAGGATGTAGGTCAGATCAGTCCTTCCATTGCAGGAACTTCTAGTGAAACACTGTGGTTCTCATTCTGTTTGACCTTCCCTTGTGTCCAGTAATGTTGATTGACAGGTATTTTGGACCCACTTCTAAAGCTGCAGAAAGGCAAGGGAAGGATAATGTCACAGCATTTTCTCCAATTTTACTCAAAGTACGATTATAGCCACAGTTCCCCCATCCACCTCCTCAACTATGAAGCTCTGTGATATTGATTCTTATGCTATTTAACATCAGCCTATTAGTGCTTAAATGCATTTTGCAGCAGCACAAGTTTAAGTGCCAGAAAGACAGTGATAAAGAAATATTTATTTTAAAAGAAGCACAAAGCAACATCTCCTTATCTCAACAACTAGCTGAAAGTAGCATCTGGATGAAAAACATCTTACTGAAGCACAAACTTTGTGTAACTAAGCTAATTTTGAAAATACAAGGACAGAACTTGTCATTTTCACAATACCCGTTTCTGAAATGACGGTATACCCTCAGAGACAAATTGGCTTTGTAGCACTAGTTGCCCGAATAACTAGTAGAGCAGAAAATATACACAGACTAATGTGCCTTGTCCCAATATAGCACATTCTCATTTTAGACAAAGGTTCATGATTTCCTTTCTGGAATGTGGGTACTTGTCACAGGCAGGAATGGAGCTTGCGCTCTACATTAAGTCCTCAAAGGAAGCTACATAATAATATTTAGCAAACTACATTGAGGAAGTCACGATCATCTAATTCTGTATTCTTTCAGTGTCTGAGTTTCTGCTTTTTACTTTTACTAGACATGGGACTCGGTGGTCATATATTCTAGTATCAGTCAGTTTCAACACAGTGTATCTTCTAAAACAGGGTATTTGAATGCATACACAGTAGAGCTTGTTGAAAAATGTTCTTATACTTCCCAGTCATCTTCAGAATGACTTTAGAGATTAACCAACAATGTGTCTGAGCTATTGCTTCTTCTTTTTTATTGTTAATACTTAGAAAGAGTCTTTCTATCAGTCTGCCTCCCCTCTGAATGTCAGCATCTGACCTCTGTTTGTCCTCATGCCATGAGGTTTCATTATTTATTTTGACAGTAATTGTCTTTATTCCTTCTTGACCACACAGCTTCCTATGCATTCTTAAGTCATCTGTTCATCAAAGATGAATTCATTGCTCAACAATCATTACCTATTTCTCTTTTCCTTCTTCCTGGCTGGATATACATGTTTAAAGCTAATGCCTCTAGAATCTGTAAGGTTCATCAACTCGGATGACTATATATTCCTCAGTCAGTATCACTGAAAAACACACTGTTTTTTCTTACAGCTTCAGTGAGTTTTGTACTAGCTAGATAAAGCAACTTCCATTGTTGGTACTCTTGCTTAAGCCTTCCCACCTCCATGATTTTAGTCTTTCTTTTTGAAAACTTGATTTTTGCATTTGTATTTTTATATTGTCATTGCTAAAAATTTCGTAGGTGTAGAGATGCAGCCAGAAGACTATTGTACAAGGAGTTAGCGATCCACATGCTTGATTCTCTGTCACGTATGCAGGTACACCTTGAACAGCTGTGACCACTTACCAACCATTTGTGGCAGAGTAGCCATCACGTCTCAGGTTTGCCTCTGTATCATGGATACCATGTGAATGGTCCATAAAATAGTATAATTACTCAATGTATGCATAACAAATGCATAGTTAATCAATATACATGTATTCAATGTGTATTCAAACATGTGTAGTGCATTGTCTCATCTACCGGAAATATTCATACCAGTTTGGGAACTATAACTTTGTTGAAACAAGGGTATTGGAACATAGGATAGGTCCATACTCCCAACTTGACTGCTATCAGTGCTTGATGAACCTGTATTCTCTCTATAAAAGTACTAATGAACTTAGAGCTGGTGAACCTCACAACAGATGGGAACTCTGCACAGCGTGCTGTGATCCATAAACAGGTGCTCGTCAAGTGCTGTAACAACCAGGATTCCCGACATCAGGAAGGATGTGAGGCTGCTATCACCTTTTCTACACTTTCTGTCTTTTACTCAATACATTAGTAAACAGTTTCGGGTGCTGGTGTCTTTCTTACTGAGTGCCCAAGAGAACTGACACCGCCTCAGTACAAAAGAGTAGGAAATTACTGTGCCTTCATCCACAATAAAAGGAATGAGAAGAAAGCTTTCTTCCTATATGAAAAGCTTCTGAATACCCTATAAAGATTGTAAGAATATTGTGGGGAAAGGTCTTTTTCAAAGGGCTTTTAAAAGAACTGAAGGAAGAACCACACAGAGGAACAGTCACTAAGGAATGTCCTGGGCTTTTGGAAGAGTGCTGCTCCTTCCCTTTATCTCTTAAAGGAATTCCTAATTAATTCAAACAAAATCACTGACAAGTGATGTTGGTATCTTTGAATTTGCCTTGTCATAGCTGTTCCACAAATCTGTTATGAACTTAAGCACTCATCATTCTACCTCTAAACCCAATTTATACTACTACAGATTTTAATTGATTTGGCCTAATTCTCTTCCCAATTTACACCACCATAAAAGAGAGAAACCCTACTCATTCAAGGTATATCAACACAAAAATGGAAGTTACGCAGAAGACTGAACCCTGTCGTTTCAGACACTCTATACACTGTGGGAAATGGCTTGATGAAATATAATTAATAGGCAAAAAGGCTTTTGTGCAAGCCCCTGAATCGGGTGGGGCAGGTACAGCTACAAAGCGAGGGGAAAGTTCTGTCTGGAAAGCACAGAGTTCGCTGGGCAGACAGGATTTTCTGTTTCAGCAATTTGACTAAGATTTCTGCTTTATCTGTACACTATGCTCTGAGGAATAGACCCTCTCAGGCTGTCTTGTGTTTAGGATCAGTCCTTTTCTATAATCAGGGAGAAACAAGGAACGAATCCATCTTTCTCTACAATATTAGGGATTTCCAAAAGGGTGCATCTCAGCCTAGATGAAATTCAGATACTTGGGAAGATGTTGCATATAGCTTGGATTCAGGAGGGGAAACAAAGTTAAGCACAGGTTGAAAACTCTTGAGTGCACATGTGATCCTGAGATCCCTCATTGTTTGTTTTGCTTCAAAGCCAAGCAAGTGAGCTTTAGAGCACTTTCAGCAGCTGTTTAATCTGTTTGATTTAGCAGTTGGAGTCACCTAGTCAATACAGATGTGAGACAGTTTAAGGAGATACCATTTACGAGCTGTACTTCTCAGTCATTTACTTCCGTGAATGCCTCTAGCTAGCAGTGGTAGAGTCAGACTGGTCATAGAATCACAGAATGGTAGGGTTTGGAAGGGACCTCTGTGGATCATCTAGTCCAACCATCATACCGAAGCAGGGCCACCTACAGTAGGCTGTAGAGGTCCTTGTCCAGGCGGGTCTTGAATGTCTCCAGAGAAAGAAACTCCACAACCTCCCTGGGCAGCCTGTTCCAGTGCTCCGTCACCCTCAGAGGGAAGAAGTTCTCTCTCATGTTCAGACGGACCTTCCTGTGCCTCAGTTTGTGCCCATTGCCCCTTGTCATGTCGCTGGGCACTACTGAAAAGAGTTTGGCCCATCCTCCTGACACCCACCCTTCAGATATTTGTAAGTATATATCAGGTCCCCTCGCAGCCTTCTCTTCTTCAGGCTGAACAAGCCCAGCTCCCTCAGCCTCTCCTCGTAG
>Ga0065711_1036144_pt1 | contig 21388 bp, 10 predicted proteins | sample Hoacrofraction12_FD_59098 | JGI IMG/M metagenome (GOLD analysis project Ga0065711, IMG submission 59098) | Hoatzin crop microbial communities from Cojedes, Venezuela - Epithelial fraction 12 v2 (version 2) | ecosystem: Host-associated > Birds > Digestive system > Esophagus > Crop | place... | reverse complement strand
GGGGGGGGGGGGGGGATCAATGAGGGTGATATTCGCAAGTATGATTCAATGCTCATGAAACAGTTTATAAAAATGAAAAAGCATCCTACGGGAACTTCATGAGTACATGTTTCCATATTTGTCACTCATGTCAAAGTATACCTGTAATTGCTTATATAAAGATATGTGGATCTGAGCTTTTAGAGACAGGAAATAGAACCAAAATATTACTGGCTACATCAGCTTTCTTGTATGCCCATGCAATCTCTGATGTAATTATTTTCCATTGGTATTCTAAAGAACTGGATATGGCCTGTCAAATTTTTGTCTAATTCCATTTTATCCTTTAAGTGTTTTGCTTTCACTGAATTTCATCAGAAGGTAATTTGGTTGTGGAGAAAAAAAAAGAATTGTGAGCATCTGCTTCTTCATTTTAAAGTCGAAGTTTAACATAATTTGAATTTCAATGAAATAAAATGAGAAAGTGTTCAGATTTAAAGTATTTTTAAATTTCTCATGAACATTTCAGCAGCCTCCAGAACTTGTGTTTTGGTTCACAAGAGCATCTGCCTTTTAAAATCTCCCTTTTTTCTACTACTATTGCTACTCTGTTGAGTTCCTTTTTATAACATCTCCTTTTTCAAATCCTGATGAAGGGAGAAGTCATCTGCCACACTCTGGAGTGTCTCATTTCCACACAGGCAATAGGTATCATTACAAACTTGATGAGTAAAGAGAGAATTTAAAAATATTTAACTTCCAAAGCCTGCATATTGGCCAGAAGGATGGGAAAAATACCACAAATCCTCAAAATGGTACAGCAAATCTCCTCAGAATGAACTAAATAATGAAATTCCCATTAAATCTGCTTGTAATCAAGCTAGAAACACTACGAAAAACTGCCTGTCTCATGACATTTCAAGAATTCTGATTTTGGTTTTGTTTAGAAGCCAGAAGAGCCAAACCTCACAATGCATGAAAATGAGCACTGCTCTAAAAGCCGTGGCAGCATTTTGAGAAGATCAGCAGAAATTCACTGCAGGTTTATTTTGAATTCTGTTCAGCTTTCTCCTAAGTCATTTGGCTAATTTCACTATGTGTGGAGATACGTTTCCTTACTTTCCAATTACTTCAGAAATTGAGTTATTAGCGATACAGAATTTCATCTTATAACTTAGTAATTGCTGGCTTGAAAATGAAGACGCCGTTCTAAGCATCTTTATGTTTCTTTCAAGGAGAAAATATTTTTAATTTCTATCACCAAGGTGTGAAAATGAACAGAAAAAAAATTGCTCCTCCTGTTGACATATAATAGAGACACAAGCATGTAGTTGCAGAACAGTAATACCACTAAAAACACTGCACAGCAGAATAAAAGCAGCTCTTGGAACTAAACTCCTATGAAAATAAAGCATATGTCTAATGGCAAGAGAGAAAATCAGTAGGTATAATCCAGAAAACAGGCAAAGAAAATTACTATGTCCTTGATAACTCATACGAAACTGTAAAGAATACAAAAAATATAATTGAAAATATCTAGCTCGTTACTCAAAATTTATCAAACAACAATCCAAATAAAATTTCCCTCTGCGGAAAAAACTGACAATAAATTATACAATTAACAAGATATATTTATTAATTTAATAAATAATACAATTAAATAAATAATTATAATAAAATATATTTTAAAAATAATGATTAAAATTAATTTAAGTTTAATTTTAAAAAATTAAAAGAGGGGAGATTTGCCCTACTTACTGTCTTTGATTCCCAAAGATTTTCTTTGTAGCAGGTAATTTCCTCATCAAATACTGACAGACGAACAGAAAAATTGGGATAAATGCTGAAACTGGTGTCAAAACTTTCCAGCAGAGTACTAAATATCTACAAATTTGCAGAAAATTCATTGCACAATAAATAAAGAACTGCAATTTTATTTTAAAACATCTTACTCCAAAACCTACATTTTCCCGCGAAGTTATTTAGTTAAAATAACAAGTTTATTTTGCTAAAATAACTTCTAAATATTTTACTAATTAATTGGGTTTTTTTCTTTTTGGTTTGAACAGTAAACTAGGGATTGCATTAGAAACTGTACATAGAAACCTATTATACAATGACAGTTATTGCCTCTTTATATGCAAGATTAACGTTTTGCGTGAAATGTAATGGCATTGAGGAAGAGACTATTAAGAACTGAATGATGGGAACTAATTTAATAAAGCTATTAAAAAGCGAATATAGGAAAACAAAAATAATACAAAAATCTAGGTACTGTCAGTATGAATAGAAGAAAAATGAATACAGATGAAAATATAACTGTTTATAAACATATACATATATATGGTAATAGATATATGAATTATTTCTGTAACTAGTTATTAGAATAAACTTTATCTTTGCTCAGTTTGTAGGAGTGATTTTGAGAGACGGTTAAGAAAGGCAGCTGGAACAGCAGTGTGAAAAACCCGTATCTTGCACCACTGGAAATCAGACTAGACAACATGTCCAAAATCACCTTTGAAGCAGGCATGAAGAACTTGGGGGAGGATGGCGAAACTCTCTAACTTGCATCAACCATTGTAGACCCATTCCAAAACAAAGGACACTGGAACAGTGATCTATGAATGTGAGGAAACACTCTGAAGTAGCATTGTGAAACAGCGCTGGAACTTCGCAAGTGGCATTGGCCAGGAATCGATGCGTTTTTAGACACTGTCCTCAGTAGCTCTTAAACTACAACAATGGGTCAGAAAGCCAGTAGCACAAAGCTCCAAGGAAACCATTCTGGCGGAAAACAGGAGAACAGCTGTCATAAAGTGCTGGACAACCAGCTACAACTTCTTCAGACGGCAAGTCTGCAAAAGACAAATTGCAGGTGCCTTGTGGACAAAATCAACAAATACAGCCAAAAAGTTTATAGCGTGATTTTATATGATTTTCCCCAATAACATGTTTGCTGTATTTGAATATGTATTGCCAGCAGCAGCCTTGGTCTCTGGCAGTTTGTAGTTAAATATCCCATAAAAGCTAACTCACTTGTTCTATTCTGAACTCACTACACTCATGCTGACAGCTCAAATTATAGTATTTTATTATATTGCATCTTCGCTGTGTATTTTATTTATCACTGTTGTGCCTTCCAGTTTTTGGCATCTATTCAAAACCTTTACCTGCGTTCTCCTGCTGTTTGTCCTTCTGGCAAACTGTTCTGGGTTTTTTGTAGCTTCTTTGGCTTTGTACTCAGAGCTATATTTTTTACTTTCATATGCTACAAAGTTCATTAATTTAGAGAGCTTATGCAAGTCCCTCAATGACACCAAATTGTGCTTCTGAATCACTACACAGCTGCAAAGATAGCCTGTGTATTAAATCACCAATGTTGACAACCTGTGAAATGTGCTCTTTATGGCATAAAGCCAGCTCAGTTTAGCAGTTACATGTCTTAAGTGAAATGTCACAGTAAACAGGTATGTTACCTATAAGCATTTCACAATTCAACTGGTTTGCACACTGTCCATTTACAGTTTGTTAGAACGTCACGTCTTAGTTCTCTGTGTCTCTTCACGGGTTCCAGTAGTATAGCATCCATAAAAATTGTAACTTTTCATGGGGCGTCGAAGTTTGCTTCCTGCTGCAACAGCTACCTTGACTTCATGCTTCCTGAATTTCCTTGAAAGAGGATGTTTTTCCTAGATGTGAAAAGCTTTAAAAATTAATGCCTTCATTTTGCAATACATTCCATTATGTAGCTCTTAAAACTAGGTCTTTGGTCTTCTCTGATCTTTGGTTTTCCTCTAGAGTCTGAGATTATGGCCCAATCTCACCATAGGCATGAAGTAACACGCTTCTATTCACTTCAATGGTTGCACGGATGCGAACAGTTAGTGAGCTTCGCTGGGTGACATTTAACTTTATCATTCTTCATAAGCATTGCAAAACCTTGTCTTCTTTTCAATGTCTGCAAAGAGATTTTTATTAGCAACTTTTTTTATTTATCTGCTAGCCTTGCTGGAAGACCATTTCTAAACAGTAGCTTTTGAGGAGAGAGCTTTTATCCATTTTTGTTTTGGTGAGATTTTATAAGGGTCATAAGCACCTGTGTCTTGTAAAACTAAAAGGAATGTAGGTGGTAATGGCCCTCTCTTTCTTCTGAAGCTTTCTACCTACAGGTTTGAAATCTTGTATATCAGAAGTGAATTAGACAGAATTTGAATCTACAACATTTATATCAGAGGAACTCCTATGTTTTACTGGTATATTTTTCATAGGACTAGTGAGCTATTTTGCTGAACATACCTGCTGGATAAAAAATCCATGCTGTAAAGAGTTAGCTTCTCCCTGCACCAATTCCTTTCGTCAGAATCACCCTTCTTCAACAGAGGGAGTACATGCTTCCCATGTTCCTCAGGCAGCCATATGCTGTCAATCGTCTGGTGTATTCCTCTGTGTCACAGTACAACGTCCATTTTCTCTTATGTCTTCCTTTCTCACCCCACAGTTCTCCCTTTGTTCCGTCTCTTCTCCATTACATGTGGTATGTTTGTATACTTGTATAAACTCCTTCTCCTACCTCTTGATTTTATGATGCACCTACTTTTATGTTTGTTGTACTTGTTGGGATACATTTGTACAGCACTGATGGTAAACCTCTTCTGTCTCAGCAGGAAACTTCCTTACAGTAATTATACTTAATGGCTTGCTTTCCATTTTCCTTCAGCTTCTCAAGAAATTATTTTTTTCTGAAACCCTGTGAATTCTCCCTTAGAGTCTTACATAACTCAATGTATCCAGCCATCTTTTTTCCATCTGTCTTCTGGTTTTCATGTTTTTCATTTTTTTAAGTATTTGGCTCATTTACTCATATATTATCTACTCTGATACTTTATATTTTTCCCCACTATTTCAATTGTTATTTTCTTTAAAATTTCCAGGGTTTACATGAGATCAAGGTACACAACACCCACTGATTTGATCAACTCCCGTTGACATCAGTGTGAGTTTTGTGGCTAACTCCCTGGCAACTCTGAAAATACAGGGTCTGGTGGGTATCATTTATTTTTTGTAGTTTCTTTCAACAGGAGTTTAGAATCAGTTATTTAAAAGAATAATCTTTTAAAAGCTTTTTCTGTTTGATTGATCCTCCACTACTATGACTTTCAATGGCTGAGGGACCAAAGAAGACATTTTCTTGTAAGTTAGAGTATTTGTACTCTGCCTGTCCCGATTCAGAAAAAATTAAGATAGGTTAGTCATTTCCCCTTGAGTTGTGGCCAAATTTTGCCCTTGCTTTTATCATTGCAGTCTATGGTGGTCCCCTGTCTTCAGCTGCACACTTCTTGAATAATGAATGAGCCTGCCATCAGTAATATGCAAATCTTGTTCTTCATTTCAGTATTGGACATATCAATTTCAATTTCCTAAATCATCTCTTCTAACTTGAGCTATTAATGATGCTAAGACAATTATCTAATTCCACCAGACTGCCTATTGTTCATCCAACACAAACTCCTATTTTTACCAGAATGTCAAACTATTTCTGTAATTTTTCATACATTGTTTCCTCATTCTTCCACAGTGTTTCTGTATCTTAAGTAGTAGCCAGGGTGTCTACAGCTAGAAGACAAGGAGGCTTTGAAAAAGTGATGTATTCTTCTAGACCATCTGATATGACTAAGAAGAACAGGTGAGCTTTTAGGCTCATAACCCCATCATCTATATCTTCATCTTGTGTTCTTTCCAACAAGACTAAAATCCACTGTCACACTTTGGTCATCTAAAAAAAATGTCCTTTTTCTTCATGTATCTCTAAAGGCAGTTTCACCAAACCTGGGTATTTCTGTACCTGTTTTTCATTCCAGACAACAAGCCAGTTCTCACATAGCTACAATTTCTAGAGCAATTGAAGACAGCAGGTTTTAGCTACTTGTCATATTTGCTTTTAAAGTCAATCCAGCAGTTTACAAAATACAAAACTGAACATTAGAAATACCTACTGCAAATGATAACGTGAAGTCTATATTCAAGGCCAGACTGTAATTATACTTTATGTAATTTCAAGGGAAAAAATAATGGAAGGATTTTATATTATGATATACTGGCAGCCAACTGCCGCTGTGGTCCTGAATACTTCCCACGGAGCAAAAGACCAAGGTTTTGGCAGAGCCCTGAGTCACCTTCCCAGAACAGTAAGGAAGCTGGCCATGGAGAAGAGAATTCAGATTCTAAAAAGATCAGGGTACTTTGATGCACAAAACAGTTTGCATCCCTGTTTCAGAGAGGTAGTACATAAAGTATCGCTTACTGTGAGCAAACAACAGGATTACATTCACTAACTACCATTGCTTCTGAGTCAAACAAGCTGTGATTGGAATCAGGGTCCCCATATGTCTCTGCCTATGAAGTGACTTGCAGCCACAATGACTGATACGATATACATTCAAACTACAACAAGATTGCATTGCAAACAAATTTTCAGTTATTAGCATTGATTTTAGTTGGGGTTGAGGAGATATATCTGATTTGTCCAAACTTTTCAGACTTTCTTTCCGCAGTTTTTCTTTACTGAATAGCCATTTACTCCATGTAAAAGAAAGCTTTATATAAAAGCTGAGAACATTTATCCAGCAATAAAAGTCTTGGGCATTGAAAAAAGAATATTTGCCAAAATTATTTATTTCCCAATATTTTCTATTTAATTACATGGAGGATAAAGCATGCACATGAACCAAATATAACAAAAGTTTTAAAAAAAGAAAAAAACAAACCTGTAGATGTGGAAAACAGGCATGATTTGTTTTCCTTCTGCCACCCTTATTCACACTACCTCAAATTTTAGCTCCAAGTCCTGAAAATTGCTCAAGGCAGCTAAGCTGTCATTGGAGGTCTGCCTGGAGCATTTTTCAGGATCGGGGCCTGCCTCATCAGGTGGTCCTACCAACATGAATTACACTAGTTCAAAGTACAATTCTAATACAAATTAATCACAGCACGTACTCAAACATTTATCAAAATGTTTCTCAACCTAGTAATTTCAGACTATAGAATTTTGAGATATGAAATAGATTAAATTTTCTACCTTAGAAGCAGATTTCAGCCCTTTAGACTCTTGAAATGCAGGATTTAATATTGTTCCTAAACAGTGACCATTCATCAGCCAAGTGAATCTCACATAATGAGCGAGCTTCCTGCATTACAAATGTATGGAAAGTTCTATCTCAGAATTCAATTACAAGTATCAGTATTTGCTATTCAGAGCAACAGCTCCAAAATAAAGCTCTTTACATTCAGATTATAATTGAAAGTGTAACCAAATTATTGTCTATCCTGTCGCTTTTGGCACTGCTGACAAATACAGGAACTAATCCCGCACCTACTACTCACTTTAGCACTAATGCAAGTAATCCCATTCAAATTAAGAATGTATAAATAAAGATTATTCATGTAAGTAAAAATTACAAGATAGGCTGGATAAATCCCCTGAAATTGAATGATACAATCCATTTATTTAGTTTCTTTCTCTAAGGTATGTGGTTTCACGTACCTGGTTGAAGCTGAAAGTACAACAGAGAATACAAGACCCCAAATAACAGATACCACGCAAGGTGCAGTCAGCAGCCCTGATAGCAGTTGTTGAGTTTATGAAAAAAGCAGCTCCCGAGACCTCCCTGCATCCCTCAGTTCATGTTCTCCCACATGCTCATAGAGTCTAGGAGGCTCCTGACTCAAGCATAGGGCTCAACCTTATGAACTATTACTTAAGCAGGTATAGAGTACTGCCATGACCAGGCCCATTAGAGGGAATTAGACAGAAACAGATGTTGGCAGGATTACATCTAGAATTTTTTCTCTATTTTTCTGTCTCAGCTTTAGATCCTCACCCCACCACTACTCAGTTATAGCACAGATGACTTACCAAGAAACAACATTATAATCAAGATAATAACATCAAAGAAGCACCTGAGTAAGAAAAAGTTTTAAAACTCATATCACTGTTCTCCTTGAAAAGGACTAAATAAAAATGCTGTGGATAAAAAACAGTTAGGTTTAGACTACAGTTTTCCACGGTGTTTGCTAGTTTCAAACATTTACATACTTAAAATCTTCTTGTACACAGCTCCACAACCAGTACTAGACCAGTCTAACCACACTTCTGCTGCTGCATAGCAGGGAATGTAACAAGCACAGCTCAGCTGGTGAAGAGAAGAATTCTCGCTTGTGTAGACCCAGAGCTTACTTCCCAGTCAGCTTCCCATGATTTCCAGTCACCCTGAGCCACCAGTCATGCCTCAATCTGCCTCTGTGGCAGCTGGAATTCTTGCCAGCCCTTACTAACAGTCCAGTGCTATGTGAAGTTGTCAGTCCTTCAAACAGCAAGGTAAAGGCAATTAGTCTGTAAGGTTAAAAGTAAAGCTTTGTGGATTGACTCTTTAATCTGTGTCATCACTCTCAGAAGGATTAGTATTTTTATACAATTTGTTTAAAAAATAAGCAAGCCATATCTAGATTGAGCATGTGTCTTCTGTGGAAGGGTAATAATCACATTTCACCAAAAATTGAAGAAATCTATTTTGTAAATGAAGGACTCCCTAAGCACACATTAGCAAGAGAGACCATAGCAATCTATCACTTCAATGATCCCTGAACAACAGGAACTGTAGGTAATTTTGATAGAACAGATTGTGACAGCTTCATAGGAATTATTACAAGTTGCATGGGCAAAAATCTGCAGAATAAAAGGAATCAAAATAGGCTGTAGGCTGTTGTGCCGATTCGCATATGAACAAGCATTGCAAGTAGCCTTGCTAAAATTGGTGAAATGGTTCACTAGCACAAGAAGACACAGTGGTGGTATAGGAGTTACTAAAGCATCACATATGAGCTAACCATACTGAGAAAACCAAATGAAGATTTTGTTGTTAAATGAAAATATAAATAAAGCAAAAAGATTTATTTTCATCTTTCAGGAAAAACAAACCTAAGCACTGTATTCCTCATCATATGTAAAAACAATATGCACATATGTATATTAGCTTGACTGGCCTCCCAGTCAACCTACCAAACCTGTGAGTTAACTGTAAGTCTGTTTTTTGGGGTTTTTTTTGTTTTTTTTTTTTTTTAACAGGAAGATAACCCCAAGTTATTAAAGCATGGCGTAGTCTGGTATAGGTGGAAGTAGTTGTGCTGGCATTATTCGAGTTATAAATCTTTCACGCTCATCTCCTTCATTTTGTCCTTGTGTGCCATGTCACACAGAGATAGTCACAAGAAATTTGCCAAGTAGGACAATGTTGGAAAGCTGCACCAGCCTTCCCCTTGAGGAACAGTTCTGGTTTTAAGAAAACATTTCTCCATTTTACAGAACACTCAAACAAGGCACTTACAATGAAATACTTCAAAGTTAGTGAGAGCAGAGAGCAAAATGTGGCACTCTCCTCTCAACTTCTCTGCAAAAGAAGTAAGAAGTTGCTGCCTGTGAAAGTGAATGAGTGGAATTTATCTGCCAGCCCATACCTGTGAATAGTCGGAAAAGAAATAATTTAGAATAGTTCTGAAATGTTTGTCCACGGTAATTTAGCCTTTCATGTCAACACTTCTTTTACTACTGACACTAGCATATCTTGTTAATAGAAAGGTGTTAACATTTTGACAATTTTGCATGGGTAATCAAAAAACAACAGAAAGGATGAGCTGAAAGGAAGAGAAGTTAGCATCTGAATGCCCTAGCAAAAGGCCAGGTTTGTACTTACAATGTGCTGCCTGAATTTCAGCATCTTGATGTTAAATAAATACTTCATTTGTGTTCCCTATCCTCTGCTCAGGGATCACTCCATGTGTAACGAACAAACGCAATCCAGACTGACACAGACCATTTCATCAGCACCTCATCGCACTTGACAAAAGCTAGTAACTGAGCCTTCCTCTCCCTTCTACTAAGTTCAGTGGAAGCTTTGCCACAAAGTTAATGGGAGTTAGAGGGGTTTCAATTCCCAGCACTGTTGTGAGGTACAAGTGTGGTTTACAACTTTAATGCATTACAGGAGACCTAGGCCACAAGATGGTGTTCTGAATGCACTCTAGAAGCCAAAACCAACAGATCCTAACACACCTTGATAATGACTGATTTACCTAAATTGTAACACCTCTTTTCCACATTTTTTTAAACTTTAATGTCCCTCAGTGTTATTTATTCACCAACTGCAAACAACCTTTGTAAGTAAAGCAAACTAAGAAAGAAGAAAGGCATATAACTTCGTGAAATATGAGAATAATAAAACAACACAATACACTGTGTGTAACAGTTGCCTTCACAGCAAGAGCTCTATGGAAACATTACAGCATTTGTATTTGCTAACCCATTGCAATCCAGTGGGCTCTGTTTACTTTCCTGTGTTTGCCTTCCAACAACTATGAAACCTTTCCCTCGTGCACTGAACTTCTTCACTGAACACCTTTCCTCTCTGACTTCCAACCACTACTTTCTCGAACTGAAAAGGTGGTGTGAAAAGCTTTAGGGAGCAGCAGAATGGTTTGAGACATCAAAGCTTCTTCTATCCTCTTTCAGCAATAAAATGGTTAATTTTGGTGACTTCAGCAAAAGTGGCTTCATTCACTGTCAGTGGCTTCATTCTTGTGCTACTAACACTGCAAGACGTCTTCTCCTTTTTCATCCAAGAAATAGGTGTGTTTGCTGAAAAATGCAGGTTGAGACAACCCCAAAATAACCGCCCACTTAGTAAACAGTTTGGGCTAGCTACAAAATTTTGACTTTGGTGCCATTTGTAAAATAGCATTAGTGTTGGCAACCTACTCCTTGTACCTTCTATCCTATAAAAACTAGGGCACTCAGTCAGGAATTTGCAGGCATTTGAAGTCACATATTTGTCCCATACTTACCCCCTCCGAGAGTGCCCTCTCTGAGAATCTTTCCCTGACCCTCTCCCTGGGATTTCAGGTAGGAAATTTCAAGAAATCAGTTGTCCTTCGATAACTTTTCTTCCATTAAGCTATCAAAACTCAAAATTCATTTTCATAATTAAGGCAGTCAGCAAAACATTTCCAAAATTTAATAGCAATCCAAAAAAAAGGCAAAAAAAAAGAGTGCTATAGAATGCAAACCTGATAATGTAGTGACTTTATCCTGCTGCAGAGAGGATTACTTGGCACAAGGTCACAAGCTTAGTGCAGACACGAAAGTGAGACCACAGCAGTCAGGGTCAGACTCAAGAATTCCAGTCTTCACTGAAACACCTTCACTAAAAATCCAACTGTGTTTGATTTCCAGATACAAGTTCTTCTGCTCGCTGCTTCAGGGCAGTCAAATGCAAGTCAGCTTTGCTCCAAAAACCCCATATTGTCACAGCACATATTAGCTCAGGAAAAAAGAAGCACTAAAACAGCTGTGGAGCTTTTGGACTGAAGCTGCCTTCTGTCCAGAGCTCAGAAGCACTTCTGTCTGTTAAAATCAGTCTACACAGGCAGACACAGCTTGACTCGCTTATAGTTAAATACTCTTCTTTCCTGATAACTTTGAAGTCAATTTCACTCTAGTAAAGCTATTTTTTTAAAACAGACTGTAGCAATGATATGATTATGGGACAATTTTGATTAATCAAATTTCAGCTGCTGCAAACAAATAATTTTCAAAAGTAGAGTCCTACTCCCCAGTAACTGCTAATTACAGCCAAAACTTCCTGGCTTTCCTTGTCTCAACTGAACATACATATTGTTTTTCTGACAATTCATACTGTAGAGGCTGCACTATGTTTTTAACCCACCGCTTTTTTTTAAATGAGACATAAAATAGTATTTAATTTTGCATACAGATTAAATATTAAATTGATTACACTACCCCAATGTAGAGGAACATCTGAAAAATTTCATTAAACTGAGAAAAAATACAGTGCAGAAGCAAAGTCAAGCTGTTTAACAGCTTCCTCCTTTTCTAGGGCTCTAAGGAATTGTCATATTTTAAGTATGAAAAGTATTCTTAAAACTTCTGAATGCATACACTTTGTTGGACATTTTTGATTCCCTCTTCTAGGTCTGTTTTGAAAATCGCCCCATAGCTTATTTACTTTCTAAAAATACATATAATTATTCCCATAAGTTTAAAATCTTACACTTCTGTATTTCAAAATATAAGATTCCAGTTAATCATATAGCTGTGTGATATCAACTTGGTATAGTGATGATATCCTTGTAAAATAAACAAGTAAAAATTGTTTCGCTCTTCAGACCTTGATGTATAATAATTAACACCCATTTTGTTCTAGAAGTGCATGAAATACAGAAAAACATGTAAATATTGACAGAAAAACTGACCAGAGATGCACATGCATCAAGGAGATCTGTGGTAGAGCAGGCTGAACAAGTGAAACAAATCTCTAGAGCTGCAAGGGAGGCAAAAGCAGCCACATTTGGGGCTTTCAGAAAGATCTCTTGTATAAAAAAGAAAGTGGATTGGCAACAACCTGAAAGTATTTTCTCTCATTCTGAAGATTATTATCCTCCTTCTTTTTCCAAATAAATGAAAAATGCCATGCCAAAATAAAAAAAAAGGCACAAATCCTTTTCATTTTAATCTCTCAGAACAGAGCAATTCAGCTTTGAAGAAGAACTGTGGCCAAATACTCCGTATCAGATGTTCTGACTTTTCTTAAAATTTGCTTTCATTTTTTCCTGACAAAAATGCCTGCCAATGTTGAGCAGAAGTTAGAAATGGTTTGAGTTTTTCAAAGATCCTTTTTATGACGAGTACTTTATGAACAGTAAAAAGCATCATCCTCCCCTTTAAGCTATCTTTTCCTCAACATCGTGCAAGATGTAGTAAATATTTACATCTTTGTGCTTCACTCTACTCCCCTGTATAATGATATGCTGCCATAGCTACACTGTCTTTATCTAAAGCCTGATTCACTAATGATTGTAAGGCACACTGAGAGACTCGCTTAAAAGCATAATATCAGAAACAGCTTTTGCAAAGAGCATCATAAATGAAGCATTGTTACAATAAAATTCAGCTTTTCTATATGAAAAGGAACAATTACATTCATATGTGTTTCTTAAACACTAGAAAGAATTATATTCAAAGTTTTTAATCAACAAAAGTGCACTGCTATCCACATTTAAGTACAGAACAGATCATTCAGTAATGATTCTATTTTTAACGTCTTATATTTGTGATCTGGAAGCCAAGCATAAGACTAGGCTTAAGCTGATCCTTACCAGACACCAGACAGCTGAGGGTTAAAATCTGCATCTCTGCTTTGTTCCTGCTCTCCTGTGGCAAGGTGCACCAAAGAGGCCTAGCTCCAGGTGATGCGATGTGCCATATGTGCTGCATTTCCTGCACACGCTAGGAGTTTCCATGTTCACAGCCACTCTGATTTTCTTGCTTTTTGTCAGTTAAGCCTGCCCCCTCCTGTTGTTTACACATTTTATTAAATTTGTGCTTCTTTTTTTATACATATATATACACCAAGGACAATTAAAAACGTACAACAAAAAGGCACAGGAAGGGAAACGGAAGTATTCCCTGAAAGACTTAGAGTCAAATTCAGCCCTTTGGAGAATCTGTTCACAGAAGCATGAAATTTTCACAGATGTCTGGGCAGTGCAAGGGCAGCATGACTGACACGTTCTGCTGCCCTTGCTATTCAGAATATTTTTGTGGGTGGCTCTGGGTGTGGGAGGGGCTTCTCTTTCACCGCATTTCAAAACACAAATCAGCATAGCCATTTTCAAAAGGGGAAGACATACACTAAAAATGCTGACCCATACGCTGAGCTTTAGCCTCTCTGAGTGGTCCTGCTGGTTTTGCAGGGGCCATTCATATGCGAAAGGTACAGCATTTGGCATGGGCTCAGTTGTGTGGTCGGATTTTAGGAGGCACCTCCGACTCATTAACTGGTGCTGAGCTCTGCCACGGAGGGGCAACAGCGAGCACAGGAGGCAGAGACACTGTGGGTCACGCTGCAGCTGTGCTCTACAGAGCTTCAACAGCAGTGATGCTGGCATGGGAAGGAAAAGAACAGGGAAACAAGACCATTCAGACTACAGTTTTGAGGCTATTATTATAGCCGCATGCAGCATACCTTCTACTACAAGAACACCCAACATGCAAAGGGTCCTTCCTCACACAGAGTCTTCATGGAGCGAGCATTCACCCAGGTTTGCAGAGGCAGTAAGACAGGAATCACTGGCAGTAATTATCCCCCAGCCACCACTTCCCCTTGGGATTTGGCATGATGATGGTCTAAGCACTGCCAGAAACAAAAGAACAATGAGATAAGTCCAATGCTACAGATTAATCACTTCTCAGATTTATTTGGAAACTAAAAGTCTGCAAAAGCAACTAGCATTGGTAAACATTTTGCATTTGTTACAAGTACTGTGAACCAGATTTCCCCCTCTCCAAATATCTCCATCGAAATCTCCCCAGAAAAACCTAAAACATTTCAAAATAAACTCTGTGCATAAGCCTATTTTTAGCAACCAAGCTACGTGTCTACAAGAACAGGGCGCAGGGTCAATAGTTCTAATCTAAAAAACATTGCTTGCAACAAAACAATATACTTAACATCACAATCCTATTTTATTTCCACATTCTGGTCAGTAAGACTGTTTTCTGACCACATTCATGTAATTAAATAACAGTGAATCTCTTGTTAAATACAAAGCTTAATTCTCATCTCACAGGAACTGATGGCAAAGTTGCTAGCTGAAGTTTGGAACTGATCACACTCTATTTATATCTAACATATGTAACATGCTATGTTTTTGGTGTGGGTTTTTCTGCCAAAGGAAAAAGATCTGGTAGCGTACATCTGTCTCACAGTAAAACAAGATATTAATATTACCCAGTCATTCAGCTGCTTCCCAGCCTTTGGGCAAACTTTGTTGAAGCGAGCAGAATCCCTGTTTTCATAGTTGTTAATTCTGCCAGCTTCTCTTGAGGAATTTACATGAGAATATGTTCATTTTCATGCAAGTTAGAGTCTGGGGTTTTCTTCAGAATAGCTTTCCTGAGTAATAAGTATCATCTGGTTGTAAAGCTACACCCTGCACTATAAGTTAGGTGCTGAGTGTCTGTTTAGTAAAGAAAACATAGTAAACCAATATTGTAATTGCATAAAATGGAATCCACATACAGTTCCAGAAGGTTACATTAAATACCAGCCCCTGGGAGTGGGGAATCTTTCAGGTAGTGTATTAATAACTCACAACAACATTGGAAAAAGATAATAAACTGTAATTGCTTTTTGTTTGAACAGATTCACCACCAACAGAGGAGGAAGCACTTTCTTGTTATAGGATCTTACACTGGTGCAGGAAAATATCCCTTCTGGAATTTCGGCTGAAAAACAGAAAATTAATGATATTTCCTATTTCTCCCAGGAGACGTCTTTAAATTATCAAGGTAGACACTCAGTAGAGAGCTATTTAACATATGAGTTTTATCGATCATTTCTGTCTTTGGTGTGAAATTGTTGTCCTCAGGTGTCTTGATTTCAGCAGCTCCTGGCTCTCCTTTTGGCACTTACCAACCATTCTCTCAGTGTATCATCACAGGTCAAAAGATGAACAGAGGCTTACATGCACCACTCCCACCATTCCAGTTCAGAACATTTGTACTGCCTGGAAAAGGGCCTTTGTGTAAATGAAATGCAAGTCTTCAAGTTATGGCTTGGGGAAGACTTGAATAGTGCTGACACCTCTGAGTTACCCTCCATGTGTATCCTCAAACCATTGCCTGAACTCCCAGTGTCTTGCCCCAGCACATACAGGATTCACAGTTAACCCTGGAGCTGGCTGCCTGAGAAGACACTTGTTTCAAGCTCCTCCTCTAGAATCTGGAAGCGACTCTGACACAGTGACAGATCCTGAGAGCCAAAGGTTCACTCTTTCAGTGGAATGAATAAAAATTGCTTCTTGAAACCAGGACTACAGATCACCTAAAACATTCATCTCTTTTAAAGAAAAAAGCATTCTCCCTTAAATTTGAGAGTACATAAAATAGCAAAAAAAAAAACCAAAAACACGGTTGTGTAAGAGATGTTCCGGGATACACAGTGTTAATTGTTCGACAAGAAATTCTATCACTGTTGAGAGATCATCTGATAGTTCAGAGTATAATGTAATATGCTCCTCTTAAAGGAAGTTGCCAGTATCTGATGGGGTTTTATTACAATTGCTCACTATAAAATGCACTATTTAATTACTAGCATGAAAGTGATTCTAGCATAAAGGAAAAAGGGGAAATGAGACCTCTCCACCTTTGCAACAGTTATTACACTTGTGCGCGTAAAAATACACTTCTTTTTCATATGTATTTTTAATGATGCATTGCATTTTCTTAGATCTATGGGATGTAATTTCTCTGTTGATGTCCTTAGATATGATGCAATGCCTAAAGCAATATATGACCACACTATATCATTTAAATAAATCTAAACTTCTTCAGATATTGGTCAAGAAGAGATTAGTGATTTTGTGCCCAACTTGACAGTCCATTAAATGGCACATGGCTAAGTGCTCAGCTTCTAAAATACGCTATCTTTCCTAAGACATTTCATGTTGAACTTCTAAGATAAGACAACTATTTCCAAAATGTTGAATTAACACTTCTGCAATGCTGTATATAGTCTGGAACTTGACATTTTTTTTAAGCATCCAACCAGATTTCAATATATCCATTCCTGAAGATTATACAGATACTGTAATAAAGTAATTGTCAAAATAAACAAACACAGAACATAATGACAGAAAACACAAATATTTTTAACAGTGAGTGTCAGATTTTCAACAAATCAGAGTACAAGTCAGATCTTCTGGCAGAGTTTTTTTGATGTGCATCTTAGAATATACAAACTGTAAGTGTACATGCCCATCCAATATTTATATGCACTATCAAAGAAACAACTGAACATAATGTGAATTTTCCTTACCCTGACTGAAAACTCTTGTACCAGGACAACCATATCCATAGGGAAAGCAGTATCATTTGGAAAAAGGCCAGATCAGACAGATGGCAGAGAAAAGGGGATCAGTGAAATGCTCACTGTTGGAAAGTTTCAGTAGCAATGTAACATTTTAAAGGACAAAGAAACTGGTCAGTCTCTTCAGCTTCTGATATTACTTGAAACAAAGACAGGTATGGCATAAACAAAACACATTTTTCTAAATTAAACCAAATACATACAAACACCTGTGGTTTTGAGAAAAAGATCTGAAATATTTAGTGAAACGAGGTATCAAAATGTATACCTTCTCTTCATATATAATCCAAAATATTTTCCTATGTTTTCCAAATGAGTATACACTGTATAAAAAAAATCATGCCTCTTAGCTTCCTTAATTTTTAAGGTAAATTTTTGAATCTAGTGTAATTTGATTCTTATTATTTTTATGATCTGTATGACTGTCTGTAACTTTCAACTTTTTAACTATGATAAAAACATGACAGATTCAGTTCAGGTGTGTGATCAATAGGCTGCACACTTCAAGTCACTGGTTTTTGTTTGATGTAGTGCTGCGAACAGAAACCTGAGATAAACAGACACCGTCTGTTTTCATGTTTCATGCACCAAGTTTATGGGTGCACAGTGAAACCCTAAAGTAAAGATTTAATGAGATCTAATCAAGCTATCAAACAATGATTCAAGCAGATCTGTTTCTGTTGCCAACACCACACAAATGTTGATGTGGCTCCCTCACCCAGGCACTTTGACTCCCCACCCAAGTGACTCCAGGAGATCAATAAATTTTGGAGCAAAGCTCTGACTCATACAAGTGCATCCATAGTGCACAGGAAGATAGGTGGCAGTTAATAATGCAACAAGCATCTGCTGAGACATTGGGGGGAATCCTGGAAAACTACAGTGAAACCAGTTATCTTTTGCAGACCCTCTGAACTGTTCAGGGGAAATATTTTAGATAGCCACACTATCAGGGCTCCTGCAAACACCTTCATATTAAACCCGAGTCATGTATATGTACATATTCTCTGTATTGGCTTCTACCCAGGTCAAACACACAGGGCAATATGGATCCCACTGTGCCAGTCGTCATGCTATACATTTATTTTCATTTGTGCTGCCACAAATAAAGAATTAAAGATAAAAGTGGTGCCTCCGGTATGAAATCTAGCTTTTGTTGTTAAGATTATTTCCTTGTCCAGTGACATAAAAGTGATCAGTATGCCATTATGTGGATAAAACAATTAAAAAGTTTCTCAGAACTAACTCTGTCATCTTGGACAGCAAAATTACTGCTGCAAGGAGCCACCAGCACATTTGTTTTCAATATAACCAAATGCATCACCCTCATCAAAATGATAATTTGACAGGGCTTTTTTTTGTTCAACTCATGACAATTTATCCATGTCAGTGTTTATTATCTTACTGTCATGAAAGCTCCTATGCAGACTGCCAGTTCATTATCTATACATGAGTTTAAAGCAGTATTTTGTTTGATCAGAAATGCCAAGCAGCTTACCATTTCGCGTTTGACAAATTTATTTTGTAATAGGTCACTATGTTTTTTTTCTTAGACAGAAATCTGTACTGAATCATTTCTTAAAATATTAGACATCCAATGCATCTACTGGATTAGTATAGTTTCACTGGAGTACAGTGCCATAGTTTCAATGGAATGTATCTTGGAACAAATATTTTCGCTAGTTGTAATGAAAATAAGTATCAATTCTTAACCATATTTTCTACTAAACACTTTTATAAATTCTCAGATGTTGATTCTTTTCTCCACTTACAAAAATATAAAACTGGGAAAAAAGTGGGTTGATTACTAACAAAACACCAAGATTCATAAATGCTGAGTCTCAGCACAGATCTGAATATTTTACATACTACTCTGGGAAAGTAACAAATACACAGCAAGGTATAACAGGGATATAGCCATGTAAAGAAATACAGAAGACTACATTAGTGACCAGTGTTATCAGTTATGAGGGAACTGGATTTCCGGCTGCAGCTTGTTCTTTCAAATTTTAACATGCCCTGTCTTTAAAAACCTCTCTCCTAATCTCTGTTGAACATTTCCCCAACTACCACCAACCCTCAGTACGTTCACTTTCATATGATGTTGGTATGTACTTTCTAAAGTTATCATCTTTTCTGCCTGAAATTTTTCTAGCATACATCAGCCCCTGACTCACTCAGTTGGCCTTAACAGTCAGCAACACTGTTCTTGATGACCTGTTCTTTCTGGAGTGGAAGTTTAACATTTTTTTTTACTTCTGATATGTTCTCGCCTTCGCAGAGGGTCTGTGGAGAAATCCCTGTGATTATGCCTGCCAGCTTGCCAGCTCCCTATCAGGTATTTTGTTTTCTTGCACTCCCCTGTCCACATCTGAAATCTCTAATCTCACACCTACACTGCAACTTCTTTGGGCCTCTGTCCTTGGTGAGTCTTCCCTCTGCACCCACCCTGCTCCCCCAGCCAACTTATTTCTTTTTACTTCAAAGACAAATCCCTCTAGTGCACACACGCCAACACAAAGTACCTCAGTTCCCCAGCACCTACATCTTTCTGTACCTCCATACGTTCTCATCCACTCTGTGACAGCTCCCTCTGGATCACTAGCTGATGATCAGTGTGGCTGAAGTAGAGCAGTTACTCTCCCCATCCGTCTCTCTCTCCAAGTTAACCTTGCACATGGTCTCCTATCATAGCCACCATAGCAACATCTCATTGGCGTGGCGACCCTTGGTTATTCCGTAATCCTGCCAAATGCCACCTTGTTAGATTGTCAAATAAGAACACATACACTTTATCCTACACTGCCCTTCACACTTGGGAGGAGCTTTTCAGAAATAGCTATTATCTTCAAATCCTTCCTTCAAACTCTCTTTTACCACTGTACCAGTTAATTGCTGAGAAAACTGCTGTGCTATGCTCCCCAACCCACGCTGTCATTGGGTTCTTCTGCTTCCCTGTCTCCATGTCCACCTGCTGTCAGCTCTCATTTTGCACCTACACTGCAAGGTTTTGGGCAAGGGACAGTCTCTTGTGTTTGTATAGTGCCACCCAGAGCAAAGCACACTTTATGATTAGGACTTCTGGAGAACACAGACCAGTATTGCAAACCACAGCAAAGCATCACTGTGGTAAGAGCAGCTGTCTCTGTCAGCGTAGCCTTCCTTACTGCAGAACGGAGAGAAACCCCAGCAGACTTTTCTTCCCACATTTGTCTGCTTGCAGCTTCTCTTAACAAAACAGTGTCTGCTTCACTTGGAGGCAGCGTCTCGAAGGGACACATCAATGTCTCACACTTTGAAGCCTGTGTAGCAGTCAACCAGCCATCTTTCCCTATCAGAGAAAAAATAAGATAAAACTTTAAGAGACACAGCAAACAAAAACAGTGTCAAAACTAGCAGGGGCCAGATCCAGCACCTATTATATTTAAAGGAAATGCTAAATTTACTTTAATGGGCTCTGACAAAGGTCCGCTGTTATAAAGAAAAACAGGTTTTCTCTGAAATTGGTCAAGTCATCACAGTAAGAGGCAGAGATCTCTTCCAGTCCCACCACTGAGTTATTCAGCCATTCCCAGCCACCTGCTGGCAGTTCACACTCCCTCTCTGGGCTGCCTTCCCATAAAACTAACATATTCCAGCTGTTCTGTGGTCCCAGGCCTTAACCCTTGCCTCCCCTTACTAAGTACTTACTGTCTTCCTCTGTGTCTTCCCTTTCCCCAAGCAACTTCATGTCACGCTCTTTATGCAACTCTGTGACGAGGCCTGAGAGAAGGGTGAACCATTTAGATTGCAGAGTAAAACAAACAAACAAGACCCAAACTGGGATCTTCTTCGAATTCAAGTATGGGAATTCTGGGGGGGGTGAATAAGATAAAAATAATGATCTCATGACAAGTTGACCATGAGCCAGCAGTGTGCACTTGTTGCCAAGAAGGCCAATGGGATCCTGGGGTGCATTAGGAGGAGTGTGGCCAGCAGGCCGTTCTCTTCCCTCTCTACTCAGTCCTAGTGAGGCCCCATCTGGAGTACTGTATCCAGTTCTGGGCTCCCCACTTCAAGAAAGATGAGGAGCTACTGGAGACAGTCCAGCGGAGGGCTACGAGGATGATGAGGGACTGGAGCATCTCTCCAATGAGGAAAGGCTGAAGGAGCTGGGCTTGTTTAGCCTGAAGAAGAGAAGGCTGAGAGGGGACCTTATAAATATCTTAAGGGTGGGTGTCAGGAGGACAGGGCCAGACTCTTTTCAGTGGTGCCCAGAGACAGGACAAGGGGCAACGGGCACAAACTGAAGCATAGGAAGTTCCGTCTGAACATGAGGAAGAACTTCTTCACTCTGAGGGTGACAGAGCACTGGAACAGGCTGCCCAGGGAGGTTGTGGAGTCTCCTTCTCTGGAGATATTCAAGACCC
>Ga0065711_1036143_pt1 | contig 21391 bp, 17 predicted proteins | sample Hoacrofraction12_FD_59098 | JGI IMG/M metagenome (GOLD analysis project Ga0065711, IMG submission 59098) | Hoatzin crop microbial communities from Cojedes, Venezuela - Epithelial fraction 12 v2 (version 2) | ecosystem: Host-associated > Birds > Digestive system > Esophagus > Crop | place... | reverse complement strand
AAAAAAAAAAAAAAAAAAAAAAAAAATCCTGGTGGTGGTGTTCTTTGCCGGTGTGTTTGGTATGCTAGTGTGTTTTGGCAGTTTCTTGTGTTCATTCAAGGCTGAGGACAGAGCAGAAAAAGAACAGGGTCATGACATGAAAATCAGCCAGCAGCATCTCTCCACAGGTACACAAGAGAAGAGCTGGAGAAGGCCTGATTTAGCGTGGTGGGTCAAGTCTTTCTCAGGGGTAAAGAATGGGTATTTCTTTTTAGTAAAGAATGCTGTGAGAATCAAAGAGAAGAATCCAGCACAAGCCCATAGTGAGCTGGTATGAATTTTTAGTGAACATGCTTGGGTTATGCTTGCATCCGTCTTTTTTTTTCTTTCTTTTTTTAAACGTAGCCTGTGGGCATGAATGGTCGCATAAACAGGAAGCCCCATGTGTCTCTTGGAGACAGGCCTCGGGAAGGGAATTTTCAAGTTTCTTGCAAGAGGCCACATCGCATCGGCTTAGAGTTTCCTTTAAGATGTGGATCTGAAATTGTTCGCGTGTGTGTTTCTAAAATAAAGAAAGGAATTAAAGAAAAGTTTAATCAAGTTTCACAAATGTCATCACCATCACAGCTTGAATGTGGTTAGCTAGGCATAGGCACAGATGTTACCATCTCTCAGTATGCTGTTGCCACTGGAAGCAATGAATTTTGTTGCAAGTCTAGGACCTGCTAACTAAAAAAATTGCTTAGCAAACAGCTCTGCAAATAGCCCTCACTGCTGGGCACACCCCATCAGGAATGTTTGTTGCAGCTGTGAAATGCACAGAGCAACTAGATTGAAATTTCTCAGCTCATTTGGTTTGACACTAGCAGCTTCTGTGTGGTTCGGATGAGTGTGGGATGTCTTTCCTGATAAAACACTGCACTGTTCTTTTTCCTTCAGTTTCAGTATGTTTGAATGTATTGCAGTAGATGCTCAGAATGGTAATTTCTGGTTTTGCATTAGTATAGAAATAAAGGTGAAAAGATTAGTAAATTAGTACAATAAGTACTAATTCTAAAGCTCATTGCTGAACTTGGTTACTAATTACTGAAGTAATGCAACACTAAGTGAAAACATGTATTTCTGGACAAGGGTGAAAAGGCTCTGTCCAAAAATAATAAAGAAACCACAAAAAGACCCCAAACACCCACAGTGACCTTCCCCAACAAGAACTTGAGGCTTTTATAATCCGATTTGTAGAGTAGGGCTTCTGTTTTACGCAATGATCTTGTTTAACTTTCACCTACTTAATCTCACATATTGCAGGTTAGTTAAATCTGTTAACCTGGCACCTGTCTTATCCTTTAAGGGCAATTGGTGCCCTGTGGCTGGACGTGCTGGCTCGGTGACTGTAGGACCCTCTTGTACAATGATGGTTGCCTCCAAATGTGGTCTGCTTCCTTAAGTGTATTGCCTTTAGGCCCTTGATAGCATAGCTTGTGTTCTTCTGAATGGCCCTGAAGCCATGGCAGTGCCCTGTGCTGGAGCCATGGGGTCCCTTTGGGACTCCCTTCTCAACCTTCCCAGCCCTTCTTTCCTGAGGCTAAGCAGGGCAGGTCTGCAAGGGCATGGGGCTGGAATGGGTTGCCCCTGTGCCAGGCTTGAGCTGGAATTCAACCGGAGTCTGAGCTGGATTAGGCTCAGCGTGCTGCACCACAGCTCCTCTTCTGAAGACCACACTCATGTTGCTGGTTTTGGAGGGAGCTAGAAATCATCATTTAAAGTGACTTTGAAGTAGAGAGGAAAACATCCCCTCCCAGCTCTTTTAAACTATGTTCTTATGTGTCATTTAAAATAGTCTTCTGGTGTCTTTACATATATTACTATAGATACATGTTCTGTAGTTATACAGTAGACAGATATAGTTATATTTTTCTACAGCTATATGTACCTGTGCCTATATATATGAATATATCTGGACATCTATGTGTACTTTTACTATCTTTTTTGTTATACAGCATGAATATTTTCTGCTAGAAAATCTCTGTTATTTTTATTAATCCTTGATGATGAGCAAAAGTACATATTTGAAGCACCTTTTTCTTTGTAAGACAGGAAATTGTATTTGCTTTTGTTCATTGCTAGTACCAATCTGTTCTGACAGACCTGTGACACAGATAGAAAGCAGAAGTGTCTCGAGTACTGACTTCTACATTTATTTTCTCAAAGCAGAGGGTGAAGAAGCTAAACATTTAAAATGCATGGATTCCTCTGAAAGCTTTAAACCTATTAGGGCAGACGCACAGCAACTTTGCACACAGATTGCCCCCAAAGTAAGTCTTGATTTTAGGACTAAGCCAAGCTGGCATGCAAGAGCAGTTGCTGTTGATCTTTTATACTAATTTTGGATTAATTGTGATCTACAGCGCTGCGTAAACATGCTAACCTAGTACTTCAGCTTCACCACAGCTAAACATTAATCCTTCTTAATGCTCTAAGTCAACTTTTAGTCCTTAGCAGAATTTACCTTAATCTCTGGCTAGGAAGCTAACTGATTTACAAAACATAATCCAAGAGCTCCAGAATCTTAAGGAAAATGTGCAGAGAAGCAATTCATCTGTGTAGAATATTATGCTTCTCTGGTATCATTCCTAAGGCAGTACTGGGAGTAATTAATCAAAAAATATATAGACCCATGGTATAAAGGTTTATTTTCCTTTTTAAATTATAAAATACCTAGATAAATTCAATTAACCCCATTGCTTTTCTTCTCTTTTTGATCTCTCTCTCTCTATCTGCATTATTAATTGCTACAGAAAATGGACAAATGCAGTCTTGTTAATTTGGTGAAACATTGTAATATTGAATATGTTAACTCGATATGGATAAACAAGTCTATGGTGCTGAATTATTTGAATGTTGTTATCGGCAGCCAGTTTTGTTGTTCTCTGTGTTTCTTGTCAAACCAAATACAATTTCTGACGGCCGTAGCTGTTATCCTCTAGAATCGAGGTGATGAGCCCAAGGGGCCTGGAAAGGGAACTGTGGAAGGCAGAGGAGAGGTGATGCATCTGTACCTCAATTTTGTGTAGTAAAAATCAGTTTACCCCAGTTTACCCCAGAGCTTCTTGATGCTATTTTGGAGGGTAGTGGGGTTTTTTTGGATTGTTTTATTTTTGTGGAGGGGGGTTTGATAGCTGGGGAAACCAGCTCATGGCAGGGAGTATCTGAGGAAACTGTGTATGAAGGGAGTGGATGCATTGCAACAGAACTGGGAGAAGTCCTGGGTGACAACCAGTTAATACTCCAGACTGCTGTCAGCCAAAATGTAAAGATTCAGAAAAGCAAAGGATGTAGAGCTGCATGCGATGAATGTGGAAGAGCTCAGCTTGGTCTTCGTCAGACTCTTGATAAGTCTTATTTTGGAGCATTTCAAAAGCTGGACTGTCCTGAAGCCGGTCTACTTACTGAAGATCGGAGGTGCCTTCTGTCCTTGCTGCAAGCCCCTGCTTATGGCACATCAGCATCCGGAAGCTGCTTGATTCCTTTCCACTGTGCTTCCACCCTTTCATTTCCCCCCTCTTCTTTATTCTCTGGTATACTTGTTTTCCCTAGTCATCTGTTCTTTTTCCGGGATCATTTCCTATTTTTTGGTCCTACTTGACTGTTTTATCTATATTAGAAATAATGAGCTTTTGCTATAAAATAAGAGCAGGGTCTGTGCCGAGTAGGCAGGGGAGACAACACGTAATGATGGCCAACACCTCGCCCCTACCTAGTGAAGGATTTCCAGAAGTGCCAAAATAAATTGTCACTTACTCCAGAATAAGTGAGGCCTGTTCATACTTTGGGAATGTCTCCTCGAAACTGAAGGAGAAATCTTTGCTGTGCACTGTCCTGTTTGTTCTCGACAGCTTTAATTCTTCACCAGATTTCTGTCACCTACCTGACAGTGAGGATCCGGTTTTCACTGAGAAGATTCATGCACAGTTTGGGTTTTCTGTAGCAAATTTCAGAACAATTTTTGAGGTGTTGAGATTTGCTGTGTCCAGAGTGGCATGGATGAGGGGTTTGTGATTCTGTCCCCTCCTTAGCAGATGAACAGGTTGAGGTTCAAGCAGCCTGAAGACTGCTCTGCCGTGTACCAGCTGACTGAGACATGTCCCTGAGGGGACATGCCACCAGGCAAGGCAACTCCTGCTCCATCCTGCCGCCTGCGCGGTGCAGGGCTGCAGGGAAGGTGTTGTGAGAGCGTCACCAGCTGTCGGGAGGGTGCTGGGATGGGGGCCCCTATAGGTAGCTGATGCACACATGCCAGCGAGCTGCAGGAAGGGTGCCAGCCATAGGAGCTGCCCCTTGGAGTTTCGGTTACTGAACTAAGCTGGCAATGGCCCGGACCTATATTTAGGTCTGGATTCTGTACCAGTGTGGTAGAAAGCTCATGTACACAGCATCCTCAGGTCACCCCGCTGGCTATCACCCCGAGGAAGGCTCCTGACTGCTTTTCAGGGCCCAGCAGCAAGCAGCTTTCATCCTGCCTCTCCCTCCCACGTGGTGGGAAGCTGCATGGGTTATTTTCACCTTGTCGTACTCTGTGTGTGCCCGAGGGACGCTCCAGAAAAGCCCCTCGTAGTTCCTGCACAAAGGCTTCCGAGATGGGTGCTAGGGGCCCAGCAGACCTTGCCCCTCATGGCTCCAGGTGTGGAGGGGTTCATGCTGACCCCCAGTGCCTCACCACTGCCTCCAGCCCAGCCTCGGGCAGGGCAGCCACTGGCTGCCACCTTCCATCTGGTGGAAAGAAATGGCAAAGAGCTGTAATTCTGCCCCTAAGTCCAAAAAGGAAATCGAGATCTCTCAGGCATTTTGGTTTAACCAGATGCAAGACTTGAGACCACTTTATTTGGGTTAGTTTGTGATAGAATTTAGTGCTTTGACATTTTAGGAGTGTTCTACTCTCTGGTCTCCTTATTGATCAAGTTTCCGGGAAGGCTAAGCAGTAGGACTTTCCTATAATGGGCTGATCTAAGTATTGAAAATATACGGATGTTTTCTTCACTGTGGCATCTGAGAATTCTTCCTTCCATCACCTTTTCACACTTTGCTTTACCCTGTCCTCTGGTTTGCTAGCACACCTGACAGGAAAGGAAAGTGATGCAATTTTAGGGAAATCCTTTCAAAGCTGAGCACAAATGGACTCAGATTCTTTGAACTGTATCTGGTGGTCTTAAAATGGTGTAAAATCCATGTTGATCATTGACAATACTGTTTTTACCAAAGCTCTGTTTTCAAACAAAGGAAACCAGATGGTTAAAGTCCAAGCTTTGATAAGTCGTTTTCCCAGTGTTTTGGGCTCTTGCCCAAAATGTTATCACTTAGACATAAAATTGGCAGGCGAGTAATTCATTTGCAAAGCAGAGTCTTGAATTAATTCATTTTTCAAAATGAGTTTCTGCCCTAGGTTTGTCAGTTCACACTCATAATGATTTTAAAATACCAATAAACTGATTTTGTTGCTTTGGTAATTTTTTTCACCCTTTGTAAGCTGTGCCAAGCACTCTACTGATAAGCAAAGCACTTTTTTTTTTATCTGTGGGGCAGATATGCATGTTGGAGGGAAATGGTCTTAAAGTCTATTGTTTTAGTGATGAGGCTGTAGATAGTCGTTATCAAAATGATGTGATTTACAAATTATTTATGGGCATTTTTTGCTTTCTGTGTTAGTAAATTTGGGTTTTTTTTGCACTCCTGGTGGAATCACCTGGCATGAGTTCTATGGCACAGGTTGCTTCATTCACTCATTCCAAATTATTGCAATAGATTTTGGAAGAGATGTCTATCGATCTTTAGAAGGGAAATGAGATGCCTGAAATTGCATATGCTCAGGGTCAGGTGTTATATAGGCAAATCCTTTCCTTGCTTGAGCGGAATCTAGAGTTGGGAGATGTTACGTGAAGCTGAACAGGGAGAACATTATTTCCTCTAGTCCTGGAAATAGGAGATCTCTGGGGAGAGGTGCAAGGTAGGCATGGGGAACAGGCGCATTGAGGAAAAAGGAACCTGAGAGGACATTTCATCCCTGCATGTTTACGGTTTCTATCTGGAAAGTGATTTTGTTTTGTGAGTGGATCCAAGGAGAGCCTGGGAATTCAGGGTAGTCTAAAGCAGCAGGGTTTCTTTGTTAATGACTGCCTGATTTATTCCTGAGTACATTACTTGTGTTTATATCTGGCTGCTGAAATTCATTAATTGTATCACTTATTGCACTAATTTACGTTCTCTAAGGCCTGAGGAACCCACAGCATGTTAAATGCCTACATGGCTTCAATGACTGGGATGACTGAGGGGTTGTTTATTTTCCCCTCTTGGGCTTGTGTTGCACTTGTCACACTGTTTGCCAACGCTAACCAATTTCTGTGCTGCTGCTCACATGAATTCAGAGCTCTTTGAAGCAAGGAGGGCAGAGATGGCACTTCGGAGGTTATGGTCTTGTTTGAGAACTGGCATGTTATGACTCCACAAACACTTTAATCTGAGGGAAAAGAAAGTCTCACCGCTATGAAATGGGCTTTACAAGGTGAGTCTCACTCAGATTTCCTAGCAAAGATGCTGCTTGTTAATGAACATGGTTTTCATTTAATTTGGTGGGAGCTCTTCCGCCTGAGAAGCACCGAACGAGGCCCTGCAAGCTTTACTGCCTCCACGTTAAATGACCCTTGAGAAGAGTTGCAGAAATGGATCTGACTCCAGCCACCTCATAATCTTGGTAGCTGTAAATCCTTTCGTCATGCACTAGAAGCTTTATCAGAAACAGCATGGAGGCTCAGGTTCTTTTAATAGATATGTGTTATTGAGACAACATAATTAGCCATAATGATTTTTTTCTTTTCTTTTTCTTCTTTTTTTTAACTTTCCTTAGGACCACTGACCACCCTGTCACAAATTGTCATCTTTGGGATTTGTTGGGAACCAAGACTGGCCTTTTTGGGGTATTTGATTTTTGCTACATGAGTGCAGCAACTTGCAATACAGTACAATACAAAAAAAGCTTATTTCTACACCTTTGCTTTGCCATGTTTCTGCAGGCTACCTAAAGGGTTAAAAAAAAAAAGAATAAAGGCAAATACAGCATGGTGTACTTCCACATTCAGGTTAGGCTCATGAATGGTTTAATTGCATTAAATATTCTTTCTGTTTGTGCAGGTGACAAATCTTGTCTCTTAAACTAAATACAGTTGATACTGATAGCTTGAAGTATGCTAGCAGCATAAATCTTGATTATAGTAACCCTTCAGAACTGGAAGTTGCTAGAATATAAACCCCTTGCTTGTGCCAAAACGCTGTGGGATATGTAACCCACATGGAATGGTTCCTTAAAGAGAAGAAAGAAAAGTATCTGTTTCTTTTTGACAGGCAAACGTATTATTATGCCAGCTTGGCATAACAACATTGATGTGCATATCGTATGGTGGATGGAAAAGGGTGACGTGTGAGTTAAGGAGGCAGATGTAAGTGCCTGATCTGTTGTGCATCTGCAAGCCTTTATGTCAGCTTCCCAAAGTCCTTCCATGTTGATAGGTATTGTTAAATGTCACTTCTTAAAGGGATCTTGTCATATTTGTAGTTCTGACAGCTGTACGTGATACAAAACTGGGTTTTAAACACTTATTTTTACCATTTAAGAATATGTTTAGTTTAATGTGAATCACAAATGTAGAATATCAGGTCTGCAAATAGTGATCTTTCCCCTCTTTAAGGGAAGTTTTAATATAAATGATGCAAAAAATGCAAAAGTATTCCTTATGGAAACGAAAACATGTATGAGAAGAATATGTGATGTCTGAATTAGTTTTGCTAATGTCTTTGTTTTAGGGCTATGTTGCATTAGCAACACTAGCTTTAAATTGGTGGTTTTGTTGAGGTAGCAGTAGTCCTGTGGGGATGGGGGCGGGGAGGAAGACATGCCAAGATATAACGTAAAGCATTCAGTATTTTCTAACTTAAAAGGTGATAGTGAGGTCAGCCAACCTCTGAATTATTTAATTTGAAGGAGATTTCTTTATAAAAACTCTTCTAAGTGCAGGTATCTTGTCATCCTATTCCTGGTGCTCCCAGCAAGGCTTATTTGCAGGGATGGTGATACTGCAAACTTCCAAGAAGGCCAAATAAAAAAGGATTAAAAAATGACAAATACATGTGATAAATAGGCTTTGGTGCATGATGTTAGATCACCCCATCACTTTATTAGACAGAGGTTGTGAAGATAGTAATCAGTTTTGTTTGAAAAGGCATTTTGTTCGTGCAGAATCCAAAGGTACATCCAATGATATGTAGCCGACATACTTCTATTTTAACTTAGCTTAAGTGAAAATAACTTGAATAAACTATGTAATGTATAGTTTATAGTATTTAGTTTTACATATGCATACAGATGGATAAATATATGTGTATACACAAACGATTTGCTATGATTAGCTGACAAGCTGAGGCATGATATGACACTTAATAATGGCCAGTAAACCTCTAAATGATGTCAGTGTATCACAGAGCTCTTTTCATGATATTATCAGCAGTCATTAAAGTTATTTATTGCTGTCATCATGCATTTCTGTTACCCGTGGCAACTTGGCAGAAAACATATTGCTAGCACAACTGATGATAGATTCAGTTTCAGATTTTGGATATGACAATCTGAACGTCTTAATGGTATATTTATGCTTCCTGGCAAAATGTGCTTCTTAAGGCATGCTGTATTTCAAATGCAAAGTATAAAAATAAGTAAAGCATTTATGCGTCTTCCACACTGCATACTACCAGCACCTCCACTCTAACGAAGAACAATTAATCTGCAGATTTCATGGTGGTCTGCTGAGATGGGAAAGCAGCACTGTCTCTATTTTACGGGTCCAGGGAAGCGAGAGACAGAGGCGTTTGCGTGTCGGGTTGGTTGAGGGGAGGCAGCACCCTCAAAGAGGAGCACTCAGCTCCACTGGGGTATGGCCAGCGGTGCTGCCGCTGCCGCCCTACACGTGAGCCTGCTGCTTTGAGGGCAACCCGTGCACCCTTTTGCACTCTCCCATTTGCCAAAAACACAGTGTAAGACAGCTAAGTTGCTACAAACCTATTCCAGCATTAAACCTGATGATATTGCTTCTTAGGTAACACATGGTATTTATTCAGAAAATGTGTTCCATGAAGGGAGAAAATGGAGAAGTGTAGATCTGCTTTTTCCACAAGTGTTTCATTTGTACTAGTTGGATAAACATGACGAATCTTGCATTGTGTGTGGGATGCAGGCTGTAGCTATTCTTCCACAACAGTGCTGCTTCTTGAGGATTTTTTTAAATTTTGATAGTTAAAAAGAAGTCCCTGATTTTACTTTTTTTTTTTTTTTTTTTTAAAAATAAGGGAAGAGGAAAACACACATGCACAATTTAATTTAGAGATTTCAAAACACGCGTTGACGGATACTCTTATTCCTTTGATCCTTTTTTTTTTTTTAAAAAAAAAAAAATTTAGTTCTCTCTCTGGTGAGATTAGTGAACGTAATGCTTTTATAGTTTGTTACTTTTGGACATCCTGCTGAGAGACACTGGTGTCTAAATTTATTCTCCCTGATAAACTTCTTTTTCTTTCCCCCTGAATACAGGGTGGGCACACGTTTCTCAGTAGCAGTACAGCAGCCATAGTGTATGCATACGATGCAGCAATCTGTGGCAATGATGTATTTGCAGAATTTGGTTCCTGCATGAGACGGGAGCTACAAAATGCCTGAGCAGAGCCCAAGTTCAAATGGAGTTTGATATTTCCACCTGTCATTACATCCTGCAGGGTTTTAAACTACTTTGAATTTCTTCCTCTGTCAGTCTGTGGGTCCGGCTGGCTGTGCAGGAGCAGGCACAAGCAGGGGCAGGCAAGGGAGACAGGGACATGCTGCGCGTTGGAAAAGGGAGGGTCTCTGCACAGTTAGTAAAGCAAAGCGTAGGTCGCATCTGAAATGCAGTTCCATGACCCTGTCAAATCATTTGGCTTGATTCATGCTAAACAAAAGTGTAATTCACGCTCGAGCGACATGCTCATCTACTTAGAATAAATACAAATTATTCTAGCTTCTGAGTTTTGACATAGTTTTTGAAGTTTCCTTAAAGTTATTATGATCATATGAACTTAATTACAGAGTACTTTACATGTACTCATCTGGTAAATGTCATACAACAGACAGAGTCAAAGGGAAGGTATGCAGGATTTTTGGTCTCCCTCTTCTTCATGTTATGCTTCTTTATGTTGCCATGAGTTTTAAGCATGCCTGCCTGAGTGTTCCTCCTGTTAGAAAAAGAACAACCCCTCTGCCTCCCCTCCCCCGCCAAAAAATTCCCAAAGCAAAACTCTAACTGTTGCCTGTTGCCTGCTCAGAAAGGAAAAATCTCTGGATTCACAAAAATAACAGCCTGGAGAAATCCCTGGACTGGACAGACCATTACCTCTCCAGTGGCATCAGGGACCCGCTCCCTCGGGTGGGCAGGATGCAGCGTGCATCTCTTGGGTGGGAAGAAGGAAGGATGCACGTGCATCTCCACGCAGGCAGCGGCAGCTTCGCTGCCCCCTCGGTACCGGGGGAAGAGGAAGGGGCCAGGCCGGGGGGTGTCTGAGAAATCAAACCCCATTGCAGCGAGATCGGCATGATCCCCACTGGGCATGTGCTGGCCGTGGGAGGCTAAGCAGCCTCTCCAGGGCACGCGGCGCTTCTCCCACAGATGCCACTCGCCTCCTTTTCAATGCTGTTCCGCCATTTTCCTTGCTCTTCTCTGTGGCTTGGTAAACTTGGAGTTGGAGCTTCTCGGCACTTACTATTTAAGAAGTTAAGTGTTTGTTTTTTTTCCTTTGCAAGAGTTGCAGTGCAGTGTGCACGTCTGTCTTGCTGCTTCAGACTGGTGGAGAAGTGGTCTTGCCAAGTGGTTTATTTAGGACAGAGCTAGAGCGATTTCCAGTTGTACTGTATACATTAGCAGTGATAAGGGCATCCTCTAATCTACAGGGTCATCTTTCCCTACTGTAGTAAAATAGTTTTAGCATGTGTAAAGTAAGTTTGTTTCATAAAAAGAGGGTCTGACAGTCATGTAGGTGTGCGTAAATATATAAATATACTTAATGACACAAGGTTAAGCTTCTTAAGGCATACACCCCAGAATACTAACATGTTCGTATTTCTCTTCCCTTGGAAGTTACATAGCAATATGGTTTTTTTCCTGTTGCAATTAGCTGATACATATTTTCATTAGTAGTGCCAAGTTTTAGTGTGCATTCATGCTCTAAGAAATAATACATATTTTAATTTGCGCTATGGTTTTAGGTTAAAGAAAGTCTCATCTGGAGTACAATGAGCAAGTCTTTCCAAAGCAATATTCCAGAAAACAACTGCTAAATCACAGCAGTTTGTAGAAGTGTCCACACTCAAAGAAAGAGTCATTTTTTCTTGGCGCAGTTCTGCAACTGGGACAATGCCGAATGCTTTCACTCTTTGCTGGCCTGCGTACAAATGTGTTTTCAGGTAGCAAGTACGTGATCCTCTGTCTCTTGGCATGTTTTATCAGACTCTTCATGAAAAGTGTTGCTTATATTTTTTTTTTTTAATTTAAAAAGCATCCTGACTAAATTTTGCCATCTAGTTAATAAGTAACAATTGACTCTAGGTCTGCCGTCATGCTTTTTATTTTCAGTGTATGCGGAAATTAAGACAGAGGAGGGGGAGACAAATCTGGAGTGAATTTCCATCACCCATAGTGGTTTTTCCTAAGAAAACAGTCTTTCAATGTAAACAACATCTGTATTTTTCATGTTGTCTTTCTAAATAATGGTTCCGTAAATAACTTGCCCCCACTGTAGGGCAGCAGTTAGATTCCTTAATCTCTCAGTCATCCAGGGCTCTGTGCAGAACGCAGACTTTCAGCATATTTAAACATACATCGCTCAAACTTTTGATACCTTTTCCTCACGGCAGGATTTCAAAAGGTGGATGACTGCTAAATGCACTTTCATTCTCTGTGTTAGTGCTTTAACATTAGTCTGACTTTAATAGGCTGGGATGATTTCAGCTTATAAATCTTCAACTGGAGGATAAAGTTCAAGTAGATAAAATCAAACAGATGTTGGTGGGAGGATTTCTTCATGACCCATAAAAGTGCTATCATCAAAGCCTAGAATCATTTGTTTTGAATTATTACATTGTTATCAAAAGGACTGTAGCAGTCTGTTTGTTGAGAAATTGGATCTGTTTATCTGAAAACAGAACAAAGATGCCATGCTAAGAAGTCCCTGGGAAAGTGTGGGTTAGCTGATGGCTGACGCGGTAGGGTAGCTGTGAGACATTTTGATTGACAGCTGTCCAAATAACTGCCAGGCCTGGAAGCTTCTGCATATGATTATATTATTGAAAATGGCATCCGATTAAATGTTGAAGTGTTGCTTGTTTAAAAATTAATATATTTTTCCTATATTCTGAGGAAATGAAGGTTCTAGAAAGCTTTTGTCTTTTTTTTTATTTATTTAAAAAAAACAACTTAGTGGTAAATCCAAGTTTCCTTTCAGTAGTAGTTTTAAGTCAAGACTGAAAAGTGCTGAAGACTGCTGAAGTGACATTTCATTCTTTTTCTTCAACTGAAATGGTGTCCTGTTAAACAGAAACAAGTTGCACCTGCATAAATGAAAAAATGTGTTCTTTTTATTACTCACTGAAAAGGCTTTATCCTATCACTCATAATTTATTTAAAAAAAATTGGCATGCAAGTGACATGTACCAGTGTTTAGAGTGAATCTAAAACCAGCACTCAGATTTAAGTGGACATCATGTAAAAGCATGAGAAAATCACTTTTAAAGTCCTTCAGCTACCACATATGTTCCCCTGTGTGTGTGTGTATGCACATATAGCACGGCTCAAGCTTCACAGCCGACACAGACTTTAACAGCCTTCCCTTTCCTTCAGAAAACCACTGACCAGAAACTGAAATGGGCCAGGAAAACATTTTGGCTTGTATATGAATGCTGCATAGGAGGGCTTGAACCTAGCCCTGGAGCCCCCAGTGGGAATGGGGTGCAGCATCTGCACGGGGCTGCAAGGATGTTCTTCTTGGTTGTGACTCTTTCCAGGGACACAGCCTTGGTGGGGAAACACTGAACATTGAGGTTTTGTCTTAGGTGGGTGTTAGAGGTAAGCCTGAGAGCAGATGCTGTGAACTGGACCAAGGAACGGCTCCTGCTCAAAGCCACAAGAGAGGGGTTTAGCCCCATCTCTCCTGGGGGCCACAGAACTGTGCGGGTGCCTTTTTTGGCCAATAAGAAGTCGAAGGGTTTTCCCGAGGTTTTCTTCTATCCAGACTATTTGCAAGGTTTTCCTACTATCCGAGTAAAAGTAACAGTAATGCCTGTAAGAGAGGTGTGGATGTGGGTCATTGCTGAACGTCGCTGTTCTTGGACTAGCCTTAGCTTAATTTCCTTTTAAATAACATTTCTGTCTATATCCGTTTCAGTCGTAACAGTGACTGTGGTTGTGTAATGCTGCATCAGATAAAAACAGTGATGAGTTTGCTGAGATGCTTGTGACCATGTCAGGTGTAGAAAAATCCTTTTCTGAGTTCAAATCCTATGTTTAAATCTCCAGATAATATTGAACTCTTGCTTGCAAACATTATCAAGATACTTGCCTGAGCTTATTGGACATTATTTTAGTGTCAATAAGTAATAGCATTGAAGTGGTGCATTATTTTTTTAAATTTTATTCTGGAATATCTGTTCAGCTTTGGTCCAGAAGGCTTAATTCTAGAATTGCAGCCCTGTTCGGAAGGAAACTTGCAGGCAGGCCTTGGCACAGTCTTGCAGTGATTTTGCAGGCTGCTATGTCTCTAGAAAGTTTGCCAGACTTCAGAAACAGCCTAAAGAAGTCCCATGGGACAGTCACGTACAACATAATGTTGATTTTAGTCTAAGTGTAGAGAGAAATAGTTCTCCCCTTAGTTTAATATTTTAAAATTCCACTATTTTCTCAGCTTTGCAAAGGCTAAAAACTTGCTGTGACCGGATGCATAAAATAGTCCTCATGGCCCATTTCATTATCACTATGAGTGCAAGCTCTTTCCCTCTAACAGCCAGTGAGTCCAACGAAAGCACAATGCGTGCTTAGAGGTGGCCCCTTCAAAAATGGGTGGGTGAAGAGATGAGGCTGAGAGCAATTGCTGCTGAGTGGGGTGGGGAGAAGATGTAGGTGATGGGTGGAGAAGCTTGCTGGGATCCAGGATGGACACTGGACCCTGTAGCAGCCCTTCTTGGGAACTGGTTTGCTGGAGCCAGGAAGGGAGTTGAGAGGAGCGTCTCTTGAGATTCCCATATTTTGGAGCATGACATGCAGCTCTTCCTTGTGTGGAGGAATCGGCAAGCTAGCCAAATCCTGGACACAAGGGCATTGTGGGTGGGGAGTGAGGAAACTGAGACATGTCTTTGAGACTTAAAGACTGTCTTTAAGTTTTCAGAACTTTGCAAATGCTGCTCTGAGAGAAAGTGGTGTTAAATCTGCTTTCTGCAGGATAACCAGAAAACCAAGAGGCAAACCAAGACTGCTGTGCCCCGCCGTGGGGCGAGGGCTCCTTCATAGAAATAAGTCAAGCAATAAGCTTCACTACTGAAGTTTATGTGGAAGCTTATGTGACCAAAGGTAAAGTTACCGTGACCTTTTAAAGATATTTCAAGTTCTGAAAATGCCTTATGGTGGAATATAAAATCAGTTATTCCAAATTGTATTTTAATGCATCGTTTTCTCTGAGGTACCAAAATTGCTGATGGTGCACTTGCTTTTGTGTTGAGTGATGAGCTTTTTAGAGAAAAGCTAGCATATGAGGTAGAGACGAGCAGAAAATATTTATAATGCCTAACCTCCTTGTGGTTCAAGATGCTTTCCTACTTGCATTGCCAAGTCTAGTAAATTACTACAGTTTAGAGAGCTGCTTCTTTATAGTGTATGAAAAGAACATAACTTTACAGATTTTGTTGAAAAGAAATCTTGAAAAAACATTTTCAGCCAAGGTAAAACCACTGCACATTGTGCAAGAAAACCAAGACCATTTTTATGTTTACCCTGCTCTGAGAGTGTGGAGCTTAGTCTCCAAGATCTTGCTCAGCTGAAATGAAGACCTCTTCAGATCTCATAGCTACTTTGAGTGATCAAAGTCATGTGAGACAAATCAGACCAGAACATAGGTGAAATCTCCTGAATTTTTGGTTAATTGGGAATGTAGAGCATGAATTTTGCTTTTGTTTGTTTAGGAAATCAGTTCCTTTTGGAGACCCATGGTTAGTGAAGAATGGTCGGTCTCTTCACTAGCAGTGAGTTAATGCTGTAAGAGAGCTGGAAGGCAGTCATGCAACTTGACTTTTTCTCTCTCAGTTCCTAAGTTGTGTGTTCCTAACATCTCTTGGTGCCAAGGTAAGCTTAGAAAGGTTATTCTGTAGAGAATTCTCCCTGAAAAAGCAGCTGTATGCATGATACTTCCAGCAGAGTTTGGGTTTTAGGTAAGACGTGCAGGGGATCTCGTTGTTTTATAGCCCAAGATAAAAAATCAGTTAGCTGGGGACAAGGTGAAGGAGAGGGAAGGACTGCTGCGAAGGAATACTGCAGCCTGAAGGAGAAGATGGTGGAGGAATAGATGGTTGTAAACTGATGGGCTTCTTTTATCTAATCACCCACCCTTAGTCCTTAAGGATCTCCTTCCTCATGCTAAGAGATGTTATGCCTCAAAGGCATGTAAAAAGACCAGAAGAAACTACGTGGCACAGCCTTCCTACACCCAGAGCTTGTGGTTAATTTCACAGTAAGAAACAAAGTCTGTAAATGACCTTACAAGGTGCAGAGTGTTTGTGGGTTTTTTTAGCTCCTCTGTGGATCAGTCTCCCCTCTGTCCCTAACCTCCTGTGCTGGTCTTGAAAGGAGACTGACGGCTTTTTCGCTTCAAGTTTTCCATAAGTCCCAGGGCTGTGGTGAGGAGAGGGGCTACAGGCTGGGGGATACATAGTACTGTGTTGAATTATCTTCCTGAAGAGTGCTTGCTGGGGTGAGGATGTATTGAAGGTCAGTTTTTACCTTGTTTGGGTGATGCCTTCATCTACTGAATAGGAAGTCAAAAGCAGAGTCAACTTTTCAGGGTATGTTAAGTCAGAGATAAAGGAGACTGACTGTGGAAAGACATATCTTATTCGAGTGTCATCAAGAAATTGCAGAAATGGTTCAGGAGATTGCTCTGTTCTGCAATTTTGCAGATCTGCATGATGATGTTTAAACAAGGAATAAATTTGTGGTACTTTAGGGCAAAAAAAGGGAGAAAGATGCAAGATCTTAAAGGAGAAGGCTAAAAAAGAGTGTTAACTTTACTAAGTGCGGTTAAGATGTGCAAGTTAATGAACCTACTCTTGTAAATGAAGACTGGAACCAGAGCAGCCTCTGTGGAAAATTTTTCAAATAAATTGCAGCTAAAATCATTATAATGAAACTAGCGGGGGAACAAATGTGCTAGGATACATACAATCAAGTTGCTCAGAGAGAATGATTTTTCAGCCATAAAACATTAAGGCAATGGAGAACAGCAAGAAAAAGCTGTTGTCTGTCGCTTGGGCTATAACAGCAAAGCAACAGTTTATAATCCAAAAAGTTCAGTAGTAGGGAATCCCCAAACATGACTTTGTTAGCTTTATGCAAAAGAAGAAACACACAGCAGGAAAATAATTCAGTTGACATGATACAGTGGCATGAACAAAATAATGCCTCAGAGACAAACAAATAGTATCCAGAATGCTGAAGAAAATTTTACATAGCTGGAGATTTCAGGTAATAGCACAAAGAAGTCATTAAATCTGCAGCAACTGATTTATACAGTAGCCTCATAAATTAAATGAAACCTTATTCAAAGTACACAATGCACTATAGCTTTGCTTCTGAAACTTCTGAAAGAAAACAGAGATGTTTTTGAGAGCCTGGGATGTTTCCAGATATCCTAGGCTTGGAAATAGAGAAAAATGATTCAGTCTATAAAGAATCTGTCTTGGAGAGTAAGTCAAAAATCACTGGGTCTGTGGAAGATAAAGAGACAGTGGCATTGCTAAAAGGGCAGTGCTAGAAATCTTGATACGTGCCCTCATATCCGTGGAGAAGACATTTTAGGTTCAGATAAGTCTGAGCAATTAAAATTAAGTGCTGGAGATAGCCGCAACCAAACACCTATGCTTGAATAAATATTATCCAGCTTAGTTAAAAGAAAAAAAAAAATCTCCGTACTCAATGCCAAATATTACTGGGTAAAGAAAGCAATTACCTAATCACACTCTGGACACTGGCAGGGAGATGAATATTCTATGTGGGATGAAACCATCAGCGAAAAGACCCTATTGCCACCCATGAGGCTTACAAATAGGAGGTGTGTGTAGCAGCACCAAGGGCGATGACATTGTGATGTATAGGTGCTGAGATGGTAGGGTAGAAGCCATGGCACATCACACTCATAGCCTCATCTGTCTGCTAGTGAAAGCCAGGGGAGTAAATCTAGAGTTGAAATAAAATGATGAAATTGTGAGTGACTGTAGCTTCACGTGTGGAACAGTTCTGACCTCCTAAGAACTAAAACCTGACCTCCAAAAGGTAAAAGCAATGCAGGAAAGCCCACTACTAAAGATACTAAATCAATTCAGAGATTATTATGGTTTATAGACTCAGACTGAGTTTTTTTGTGGTCGGTCTCAGATGTGTGTGAATTCCTGTGGCAAGTGCTAGGCAGCGATGCATGCTGGAAGCAAGTCCCTTCATATGACATGCTTTACCCCATGTGCCAAAGGGACAATGACAACATACTCCAGAGTCTCAGGTTTGTCTTTTAGTTGACTCTCTTTGCAAATAGGAAAGGTAACAGACATTTCTAAGGCCTTTTTTTCAAAATTAAGCCCACGTTGTCCCAGTCAGATTATAAGAAACTATACCATCAATGGTAATGATTGCTGTGAAAGCTGCCTGCCCTTTGCACTGTACAGAGGAGCCTTGCATTCGGCGTTGCAGTGACAGCCCGTGTGAAGGTGCCTGGTACCCGGCAGGTGGCTGGGGGCTTGGGATGAGCCCGGGCGGTGTCCGGCGGGAGGCCAGGGGCTCGGGATGAGCCCAGAGAAGAGGCACGTTGCTTGCCCCAGTGTTTCCATGCTGGCTGCGCCGCCATTCCTGTTACAGACTCCCTGCTGCTGAAGAGGTGACACATGTGCTGACAGGGTAATGAAGGGATAGCGAGGTGAGGAGAGGATGGCCCTTCTGAAAAAAATAATTGTGCTTGTATTTTGAGTGAGGAATAACGGCAATTTCTGCAGTTAACAGAGAAGTTTTGTATGATGGCATGGCAGATGTTGGTTTCCTTCCCTCCCTCCTTCTCCGTGCTGTCAGGGGAAACAGAGCACGGCGAGGGCATGGTGTGAAAGTTAGATCTGTCCTGCCTTGCTGGTGTGAGTATTCACGTCTGAGTTGAGGTATCAGACCAATGGTAAAACCGCTTGTAGGAAGGACAGCAAGGCAGCTGTCTCCTTCGGCACTGCCTGGCTCCAGGGCAGGTCAATGGTAGTGGAAAACCTAAAGATATGGAACAAACGGTTCAGGCAGGTCAAAACAGTTATTCCTAGTTTGCAAAAAAAGTAGTGCTGTAAGTGGTGGCCTGGGGGCTGGAGGATTGTTTAAAAAGGTATTGAAGTACTCCCAGCCCTAACCCCGCACCACGGTGGGAAGTTTTGCTGTTCAGGGAGAGCTTCCCCTAAGGGGGAAGACTTGAGGGTGTCAGACTTGATTTCTGGGGAGGCCAAGCAGCTGCCTAGCTCCTGTTCCCCAGCACCATGGTGGGGCTGAGGTAACGTGACCCAAGGGGGACCAGGAGCCGCTGCTCCAGGGGAAGCTGTGGGGCTGTCCGCCACCTCGGCCTGCGGGCAGAGCCATCCTGTGGCAGGAAGGCCTTGTCAGGCTGAAACAACATGGCTGCTGGAGGGCTGCCCATGAGCCGCAGCCCAGGCTGTAGGAAGAGACTAAATGCTCCTAGTCCCCGCCCTGGCCTGCTGGCTGCTCGTGGAGGGAGCCATGGGCTGAATGTGCTCCTTGTTGGGACTTGATGCCTGGGGCTGAAGGGGTTGTGGTGGCATCGCAGCCGCCAGGCCAGGCCACATGGGCCTTCTCCTCGGGCAACCTCCTCTCTGCCACAGTCACTGTTGCCAAAATCGGGTCCCCCCACCACACTGCACACGTGCGGTGGGAAACTGCTTCTCTGGTTAATATAAAGGCCAACGCAGAGCAGCCCTCGTGCGGAGGGCACAGGGGGGTCAGCCACAGGAGTGACAGGTTTGAACCATTTTTCCCAAGAGCAGCCTACTTAACCAAATGTGTATATATATTTATTTGTACACATTCTTGGTGTCGTGCTCAAAAGCGGGATTTTGGATGGCACTTTTATGATGCGAGGGAAAGGAGGTTTTCAGAGGGCTCACCAGGTCCGGAGTGTCCCGTGTTCCCTTGATAGTGGCCCAGCCCTTTTCCCCTTGTTTTTTTTCCGGGTTTTTTCGCTCCATATGTTACAAACTCTGTTATATCTGCTCTGTTAAGCCGCTGTGTGTCACGGTAGCAGCTCCGCAAATTTAAATTGACTATTTTTGTCCGCAAGAGCAGTATCAACCAGTTCCGCAGCTGTATTTTCCATGTGCTGTATGGGGGCTGATATAAACAAATTGGTTTTCCTTCGGGGGTTTGGCAGCTCTTGCCCAACCTGTCAGAGAAATGGTTATGACTATTTCTTCGCTCTCAAATGAGGCTGCTGAAAACTTACAGTCTCTCTGGGAATTTCAGCTTCTTTCTATGGAATAGAATAGAACAATATCCTGTTCTATGTTATGTATAATTGCAGACGATTTAGTGTTAAGCAGTCTCTTCTGGCAGAAGTAAAAAGAGGGAAAAAAGACCCAACCCAAACTGACCCCACCTACCCCTTTTTCCTGTCAAACCTAAATACCTATTCCTTTTGGCAATATCGACAATTTTTACATAACCTGACTGGCTGTTCTGAGAACATACTCATGGCAGATACATGCTGCAACTTACATCCTTATTTTTTTTCTGTTGACTTCTTTGCTTAGTTTACTAAACAGTTTTTTTTCTTAAATGATAGTAATTTGGCCTAAATTATTCATTAAAGAAGTTTGATTTCTGCTATGAACTTTTTTATTAGCTAATAACCTGTCTTTTTGCAGTGTATTTTAATGGAATTGCAGTTGCAACAAAAGTCACAGATAAATAAGTTTAAAAAAGCCTTTAGGTGAATAGTGAATAATACAATACAAAGTCATACCAGGAGAGAAATGAATGCAGCAACAGCATAGCAGAAGTGATTAAATGCACCAAAATGGTCAAAGCTGATTTTTTTTCCTATTATCTCCTCTCTTTTTAAAAAAAAAACTTTAAAAGTGTCTTTGAATGATATATCGTTTCAGAAAGTGTTTACAGACAGCAAATATCATAAACCCCACAGATATTCATATGGATATTCATGCATAGCAATGGTTGTCATGTGGTTCTTTTGTAGAATGTTTACTTTTCACATGTTGATACGGATACTGGATATTCATAGTTTTGGGTTTTTTTACAGCTAGAAGCAGCTTTCACAACCATAGCCCTGGTCACCCAGATGGGAAGCAGAAATATTACCTCATGCTGCAAAAGTGAATAGCAAATGTTTTTGAACAAGTGACGGACGAAAATGACAGTGGAAACGGAGCATAAATATGTGATCATTACAGCTGGTTCCATATAAATTCTGGTGTTTTGTTACATTGGGGAAAATAACTTCAAAGTGACATTCTTTACTGAATAAACTGCTCACTAGGACTGTTTCTCCTGTCTGTTCAACAAAACGTACTTCTAATGAGTGCTTTGGGAGGAAATTTGCTTTGTGATACTGACCAAAATAACAGCTTTCATTGAACTTGCTGAGAGTTTTGATGCTAAAGTATCAGTGGAAGTGGTAGCCTGTGCTTTGAATAACAGAACTTTCCAGGAAACATGGATCCATCCTGAAACTGGTATTTTTTGGCAACTGGCTGAATAATACAGCTTTGAGTCTTAATTATTCACTAAAATAAAAATATGATGGGTTATCCTACATGCATGGAACTGTTGGAGCAAGTCCAAAGGAGGGCTACAAAAATGATCCGAGGGCTGGAGCACCTCTTCTATGAGGACAGGCTGAGAGAGTTGGGCTTGTTCAGCCTGGAGAAGAAAAGGCTGCGGGGAGACCTGATTGCAGCCTTTCAGTACTTAAAGGGAGCCTATAGGAAAGATGGGGACAATCTGTTTAGTAGAGACAGCAGTGACAGGATGAGGGGTAATGGTTTTAA
>Ga0065711_1036142_pt1 | contig 21392 bp, 18 predicted proteins | sample Hoacrofraction12_FD_59098 | JGI IMG/M metagenome (GOLD analysis project Ga0065711, IMG submission 59098) | Hoatzin crop microbial communities from Cojedes, Venezuela - Epithelial fraction 12 v2 (version 2) | ecosystem: Host-associated > Birds > Digestive system > Esophagus > Crop | place... | reverse complement strand
GTAGCCCTCCACTGGACTCTCTCCAGTAGCTCCTCATCTTTCTTGAACTGGGGAGCCCAGAACTGGACACAGTACTCCAGATGAGGCCTCACTAGGGCAGAGTAGAGGGGGAGGAGAACCTCCCTCGACCTGCTGGTCACACTCTTCTTAATGCATCCCAGGAGCCCATTGGCCTTCTGGTAGAACTCCTGAATTTTCAAGTTGTGGAGAACTCTTCTGGTCCTTCAGGGACAAGACTGGAAAACTGTGACTGGAATGGATGGCATAACATGAGTGTCTTGCTCCATGCAAGAACATTTATGTGCTTGTGTGGATGTGCCTGTGCTAAGGGACTTCCAGATGTGGAATCTCTGGCTTTTGCTGGGAGTCCATTTTCTTCTGACTCTGTCATAATCAAATGAAAAATTGCACGTGTTTTCAAATGAGTTATATGTCAGAAGTGTAAACTGTTACCCATGAAGCAACACTTATGCTCAGTTTGTCAGCCCTGCAGATTTTAAGTGCTGTGCTGAACTGGAAGTGTTGCAATGAGGTTTACGTATGCATACAGATGCTCTTGAGTGGGTCCCGGCTGCAGAACAAGTCACTGGTAACAGCTACAGCTCTGGAGCTACATTATCTGGTATTTACTTAGAGGCTCTATTATAACACTAGTGCACTGAGAGCATGGGGCAGCATTGCCTGGATCTTTCATGGTACTAATGACAAAAATGCACCACCAAGTGCACCAAGACTGCTCAACCTGATGGACAAAGGATGGCCAATTTCTGAGGTGAGAACAGGTGAAAAACTGTGGGGCTAGGCAGAGCAAAACATTGACTCTGCTGTGCTGCTTAGTGGATCGCAGAGCACACCAAAAGTATCACAGATACTGTGATTACCAGCCGAGCTGATAATATACGTTGTTGCAGGCATTCAGACCACAGAATTACTGCAGTGATAGTGGGGTATTTCTGACGGCTCTTTTGTACGCTGGGAAGTATCCTGAATATTCACTGGATTTTGACTCTAGACAGAGCCTCCCACTGATCCTCTCAATAAAAGTACTTGGTTATCTGCCCTTTTGTTGCTATGTGCATGAGTTTATAGTCTTAAAATGCACAGTGCCATAGATTTAGAGATGAAAATGTGGGGTATTTTGCCATAGGTTTCCCTGTTCCTCATGAAGGAGGTACTAATTTGCACAGCTCTCCAGGTCTTACCAGTATACCCATCAGGAGCAGAAGAAATGTTGAAATCCTTATGTTTCATCACTACTGGTCTTAATAAGCCTCATAAACCAAGTGTTTCAGTGACAGTGTTCCTCTATATATTGCACCCTTAGCAAGTTTTCAGATGGCACCAAGCTGAGTGGTGCAGCTGACATGCCAGAAGGACAGGATGCCATCCAGAGGGACCCAGACAAGCTTGAGAGATGAGCCTGTGTGAACCTCATGAGGTTCAACAAGGCCAAGTGCATGGTCCTGCATCTGGGTTAGGGCAACCCCTGCAATTAATACAGGCTGGGGGATGAAGGGATTGGGAGCACCCCTGAATCCCGAGAAGGACTTGGGTGTCCTGGTGGATGAAAAGCTTGACATGAGCCACCAGTGTGCACTCGCAGCCCAGAAAGTCAACCACATCCCGGGCTGCATCAAGAGAAGTGTGGCCAGCAGGTCAAGGGAGGTGATTCTGCCACTCTGTTCTGCTCTGGTGAGACCTCACCCGGTGTCCTGTGTCCAGCTCTGGAGCCCTCAGCACAAGAACAACATGGAGCTGTTGGAGTGGGTCCAGAGGAGGGACACAAAAATGATCCGAGGGCTGGAGCACCTCTCCTATGAGGAAAGGCTGAGAGAGTTTGGGCTGTTCAGCCTGGAGAAGAGAAGGCTGCAGGGACACCTTATAGCAGCCTTTCAGTACCTGAAGGGGCCTATAGGAAAGATGGGGAAAATATTTTCAGCAGCGCTTGTTGCAATAGAACAAGGAATAATGGCTTTAAACTAAGGGAGGGTAGATTTAGACTGGATACAAGGAAGAAATTTTTTACCAGGAGGGTGGTGAAACACTGGAACTGATTGCCCAGAGAGACAGTGGAGGCCCCATCCCTGGAAACACTCAAGGCCAGGTCGAACGAGGCTCTGAGCAACCTGATCTAGTTGAAAATAGCTGCTCACTGCAGGGGGGTTGGACTAGATGACCTCTAAAGGTCCTTTCCAATTGAAAGCATTCTATGATTCTATTATTCTATGATTTTATATAGAAATCAAGCTGGATACTGATTTCTGTTTTTCACAGATGTTGTTATGAAACAGTGTTTTGTTTTGTTTCGTTGCTGTATAGGAACTCATGGAGTTGTGTTTGAAGGATCTAGAAGACAGAAAAGAGAAAGCAGATGGTAACAGAAGGACCGTAGAGCAGGCTGCTAATGATCTGAAGGTAAAGCGTGGTTTGCTTCCCCACTGGGTGGTAGTTTTCCAAGGAGACACATTTTGATTTCTCTCTAGCTATTCAAAGACCCAGGCAGCTACTGGTTCTCAGAAGAAGACTGCGTTCCCTGTATCCATCACGATGTATTACTGTCAAAGGGAGAGAACAGGGAAAGAGTCTTCTAAGGCCTGTCCCTCACCCTCTGATCAGTCAAACATCTCTGGAAGAACAATGTTGAAATTTTTGTGCAGATCAATAGTAAATAGCCCCAGCCACATATATTATTCTGGCTTCACTGGTGTATGTTGCATTGCACTGAACTGCATTATTGAATAGTCTGACTTCAGAGTTAAGTAAATGCAAGAACAGCTCTATTTACTCTGTCTTAAGAATGGGAATGTGTGCTAATCTCCACCTCATTTATACAGCATGAAATGACGTTTGCTCTAAGGAGCATCTCTATTACAGAAATGTCAGTAAGAGCTAGAGAGAGCTCTGTCGGGGTGTGGAACATTGCAGTTTGATGTCACTTCGTTTTGGAGGCTTTCTTTTCCTAACAGCTCCCTGTCCCTAGCTTGTTTTGAGAGGGGGCAAAGTGTTTCTGCCAAAGGACCAGGTCTGCTGCATGTAGCAGTTAGTACCTGGCCGTGTTACATTCCAGTTGAAAACAGCATATTCTGCACAAACAAACATCTTGCAATCTGCCCTCAAGGTTTTTCATCCAGGACATCAGCAAGTAAATCCTGGTTGCACTGCCTTAAGGGGTAAACACCCATTTCTCAAGAGATGCAGCAAATCAGTAAAATTCAACCAAAATGTAACATTGAAAGCCTGGGGAGAGAAATGCCTGAAATGTTTATGGTGTCTTGAGTATGAGGCAGACACTCTTCTGCTTCATCTGTAGGCCCATGCCGTTATGAGCAAAAGGCTCCTGTCAGACAAAGTGACTGAGCTCCACTTACTAGTTCGGGAAGAGGAGAATTTGGCAAAAAACTTCATTGATGAGAAGACTCAGCAAGCCCTGGAAGCACATGAGCAGCAGTTGGAGTCCTGTCGAGAAATGCTTGCAGCCCTGGAGACCTGCTTGCGTCAAATCAGAGAAATACAACAGTATAATGAACCTGTTCAGTTGCTGGAGGTGGTATTGTATGGTCTCTTTCTTTATATAAGTGATCCTTATAGTCACTGGTAAACTTTCTTTATATAAGTTATCCTTACAGTCACTGGTAGACTGCTCTAGTGATCTCTGTAGATACTTCTGTATGTAAGCAGCATCTTTCTCACTGCTTTTTAATCTTATTTTTTGTTGGTATTTTGGTGATCTTTGAGCTGTTAAATGTTCCTGCTGTGGCGTTGATTTCAGGTCTGTATGAAATTCATGTTAATTTTAAGCATATATGGAGCAGAGTTAAATGTGTCTCTTAATGATGAACACAAATGCTGTTATCAGGTCTTTTCTTGTGCAGAGTAATATGGAGGTCTGAGGAAAGGCAGCTCTTTTGGGAACCATAGGAGGAACGCTAAATTTTCTCATTTCTTTAACCGCAGGAGATCCTAATTACTCTGAGCAATAACCATCATTTTGCTGGAAGGGGAAGTGTTTTCTTTTTCCCTGCAGATAAATGTCAGCCTCTTTTTCCTAATGATCTTCATCACCTTCCTTGGGAAGGGTGTGTTGCCATATGCTTATGCCCCGGTACAAGTGGAAGGATGCCATTCTTCATGGGAAGGCCTGTGGTGCATTTTTCCATCCTTGCAACTTAGCAGACTTGAAAGTTTGCATTGTTGTGAGTGATATGGCCCTGGCATTCTGCTGTGTGTGCTAGCAACCTACCTCCATATGGGAAGCTGCTTTTCATGGTTTCGGAGAGATTTTTTAGTGGGGGAGGCTGGACTTTATTCTTTAGATTTCTTTTAAAACTTAGTGGTTTCATTTTCCCATTGTTTGGATTTCCCACAAAGGATCCTAGCCAGGTTAAACTCATTCCCATCTTGGAGTGTCCTGGAGGGCCCTATTTTAACCATGACTGCTGTGTTCTCTATCTCTGGGGTAGCTCCTGGCTCCACTGGCAGAAGGAGCTAATGGGTAGGCTAATGAGCTAACAGGCAGGTTGAACACAGCAAGGCTTGCCTGTTATGGCCTGTATCTTTTAGCTAGTGATGGAGCTGTCCTTGCTCTGTAGTGTGTGGGAGCTGGGAGGGAAGAGTCCATTGATGTCACTGTCTCTACTAGTGGGAGAATTTGGCTTTCTGCCCTCAGAAGTACACCGAAGTCGAGAAGGAAATGCAGGAGCTCAGGCAGTTTTTAGAAGTGGCATCCAATGCCTCTCTCGTTTGAGCACGTACTTAACCATTATAAGCACTTTGTGACAGTTCTTCAGTCTGTTCAACAGAAACCACTAGAAGCCCGTCTTAAAGAAAGTACCTGGGAGAGTGCTGTGAATTTTGCTTTCTTCTGCTTTCCTTTTAAATAAAGTAAGTAAAAGCAGAACTTTTTACCAAATCAGCTGGAGAAAACAGCAGCTTTTCAGACATAGGTACTGTTCTCTGACAGCATTGATGTAATGTTGCTATATTAGTGGTGGTATAGGAACATAAGAGGTTTCTCTTTCAACTCTGAAGATGGCCTTTTGTGCCTGAAAGTTTGTCTGATGCTTTTTTCCAGCTCTATCAGTTATTTCAATACAGTTTACTTCTTTCTGCAGAGTTTATCTTGCTTATATCCCTAAACCATCACACCTACACAAGGTAGCTGTTCTTTCAGTCACTGTTGGGTGCCAGTGCTCTGGCAGGACATCTGGCAGGCATGGAACATTGGGTACCTGTAAAATTTGAAAGATTTTTCTAGTTGATGTACCTGATGATCTTTCTGTCTCAGGCAGTCTGAAAATTCTCTGGGTTTTGGTGCTGTAAAGGTGGGTTAAGATGTTCTGCTTAGAGCTTCTTTTGTCTTCATCCTTAAGTGACCTTTGCCATGATTAAGGCAAGGAGTTTCCTAATGGGATGCAGAGCCACAAAGCCAAGTAACCATGGAGAAACTCTGCCGCTTGTTGAGCAGGACAACACCAGCCATCACATTTCACCCAGCTACCTTTTAATAATCCCTTTTCTGAGAGCTGCCACCAGGAACAGTGTAGCAGGGTGCTGGGGAAAACGGTCAGATCAGAACTGAAAGGCCACTACAGAATGTGTGAATTGCTAGACAGTACAATGCACGTGCTCTGTAGTTAGCATCTGCAGTTGTCTTCAGCTGTCTTTGTGCTCGTCTGATAGAGGGGTGCTTTTTGAGGAGTGGGAGGTGGTTACTTGGGGTGGTGCTTGTTTGTGTAATTCCTTGGCAACACTGGGATCCAGTATCTCCATGCTATCCAAAGAACACAAGGTTGAAAGCATACAGAGTGAGTCACCCTTCCCCAGCAAAAGTAACACAGTTTGTCCCATGAAACTGAAACATGGAGTGTGACAGTGCGACCTTTCCCAGGACATGGGTGGAATTCACACCAAAGAGGCAAAACCCAAATACCCTGTCCAGCAAAATTGCCTGTGATATTTTATTTTTAAAATCTTGACAGTACAGCCACTTTCTTCCACTGGCAGGCTTCCTAAACTGTCCCTTTTCATCTCTACCCAGATGTTTCCGGTAGCCTTAGTGCCACTGCAAAGAAGGAGCCTGGAACAGTGTTGAAAACCATGTCTCCTATTGATCGGATGCTTTTCTTAAAACGTAAGTATGGTTGAACAAAAGGTAGGAGCACTCTGAACACTTATGGCTCAGTCACTGAAAGAGTCAGTGAATGTGTACTGCCATGACCTTAGAACGGTATCTCAAAAAGGTTCTGGTGTTTACAGCAGTTGGGAGGAACAAGTGCTCAGTGCTGCCTGAAAGTCGTTACCCTTCCCCGTACCTCAGGTTGGGGAAGAAATTTTACTTTCTGTCTGTGAAATCTTGATACTTTGTTTTCATTCAGAACTGCCAGTGTGTGAATCAGCTAGTGGCTAATGTAGTTTTTGGAGACTTTTCTATTGTCTAAGTGATTGTGGTCTTCTTTAATTATATGTCCATCATGTAATGTCAGTCTACAGGTGTTCCTTTCCTCTGCTGTTCGTATGCAAGCTGTACAGTGAATTGTTCCATCTGTCTGGTGGGAAGCTAATGGGCATTTCTTGTCACCTGCAGCAGATGAGGGCTGTAGCTGTATTTAATCTCAAAGCCGTAACATTCCTGTTATCATGGTACCTGGTAGCAAAGGCCTGTTGTAGGAGAAGATCTGTCTTGTAGCCTGGATCCAGCCCAGTGGAGGCCATGATGGTGGCCAATGGACAGTTGACCTCTGGCTGTTATTCATGAAGGAGGGCAAGGGCCAGTACTGTGCCAGCAGAGTGGGTTACATGCTGTCCCTGCATCTATGGGTTGATGTGTTCTGAGAGGCATATTTTTCAGCATTGTTAACGTGTCCTGTTTCTGTGCTTTCTCGAGTGAGCTTCTAATTCCAAACACCGCAACCTTTTCTTTGCAAACAGGTTATCTCAACTGGAGGTGAGCAAACAGGTGTTGCGCTTGTAAATGCAGCAGGTGTTAAGAAATCAGGAATGCAGAGTAGTCTGCCTACTTGGCTGTGATGTGATGGGTCTTTTCCCACTTGGGTCATTTCTGTACTGCAGGATCCAGACTGAGTCCGTCACTTCGTAACCGGAACCAGTTAAGGTGCTAGGGCAGCCAGTCCCACCTCGCTGAGCACTTGCTACTAGCAGAGCACTGAAGCAGCGTTTGGCGGTCAGTGAATCGGGCTCCTGAGTTCCATCAATGCCAATCTTACCCACTTCAGGCTGCCTCTTGATGGGTTCATGGAGAAAGCACTGTGTTTGCTTCATGTGTGAGCAGCCACTTTAAGGGCTGAAAAGACCTTTTCTTAACTCTGTTAAAGCTACATGTAACAACCCGACTCACTGAGAAAGATGTTCGGGTGTTCCTAGGCCAGTGAAACTGACAAACCTTGGTCATAAATATTTCGACTTAAAGTCACTTAAAATTTCCATCACTTAGGAAAAGTGGAAGAATTGCAGTCCTCCAATAATCTGAACAGCTCAAGCTATTTTGTATTATTTTTCTAGTCAAATTCACATTTATGCTTCCAAACATTAGCATCTACATGCAGTTCAGTCCTTGGGTTTTTATCCTTTGTTTTAAAGCAATGGAGGTATTTCCATTTGCCTGAGATTTAGTAGTTATGCATTTTATGAAAATCTAGGTTTTCAGGTAAATTTGACTGACGGACATCACTACTTATTTGCTATTTGCACAGGTTATTTTTTTTTACTGGAAAAACCAGACATTGAAGCCTGGCCTTTTAAATCCTTACTACTGTACCTATCTTTTGGTCTCAGTGTCACCTGTGTTCTATACAAAGGTAGCATCCCCATTGTTCACCTGCTGGAAGTGACATGGAACACTCACTCACAGAGTCAGTCATTCAGAAGAGAGAATCCTGTAGGGTGCTGCATGAATAATTCCTGTTTCCTGCCTTTTGTCACCACTGCGCATACAGATGTGACTTGGGACCTATTCAGACCACATGAATGTCAATACTAGCTTTTCTAATGAAAAGTGTAGTGGAGATCACAACAGTAAGATGTTGCATGTGTGAGATGTACTTGTAGTGCTATGCTTTTGGAAGTTTTAACATTGTTTACAGACACAATATCCAAATTAAAATCGTAAAGGCTTTCTTTTTGTTCAGAGAATGGTGATGCTTCAGTTACGACTCATGGCTATTTGCTTCTCTGTTTTATTGCAGTATACAGGTGCAGATTGCAGGGGGCAGAATATCAGCAGTGGGCTCTATAGCACCATGACATGCATTTCAGCAACTGTTTCCACGTCTTTGCCTCAAATGAAGCAATAGCTTCATTTCTGGTACCCAGGTGTGCGCACTGATCCTACCTAGATGAAGGTGATCTCTTAGGCTCTGTGTATAAAAAAATGATAATGGTGCATCACTGGTTCCTGTGTTTTAAACATAGCTGATGTTAGGGGCCTCAGCAAGGCAAGGAAGAGGTGTGGGGTCCAGCTGTATCTTACAGTTGTGTGTACTACTTTCTTTTCTGAAACATTACAGCAACTACAGAACTTGAGTCTTTGTTCCAATTAACTGTGTGGACCCTAACTTCATGCGAGATGTCTGTTCTCTCTTGTGGGCATTGTAATAGGCCACAGTGCTGGTGGTCTTTCACAGCAAATTGTAGGAGACCTTACTCAGCCTTCTCTGCTCACGGCAGGAAATTATGGGAGAGCAACAGAGGACCAACAGAGAATGGAGTCAAGTGGTTTATGCATTGCTCTGATGGCAGACGGGAGGATTCCAGCCTGAATGCATGCAGCTTCTGGGCTTTAGAGTATGGAATATGCCAGCTAGCGCAGGTTAGACATTTAATTTATGGGAGAGGGTTCTGTGCAAGAACACAGGAAATAGCAACAAAGTCAAGTGAGTGACAAATTAATCCTCTCTCATATAGTAACCTGCTGTATAATTATCTTACATTTCCACATTCAAAACAGCAGAGTGAGGAAAATACTGAAGTTCTTGTTTGAGTGGGTCTATTGCCCTGTTTTGTGTTCGTTTAACACTATGCTGCCTGTAAAGCATAGTAAAAGACTATGTGAGATCACAGGTCCAAATATAGTTCAGATGCGCAACACTGCAGAGAAATCAAAGCAGTCTGGATTTTATGAGATTATGAACACTTGTTTCTCTGACTTTAATTTAAAAAGGAATTTACTCACTCTGAAAAGAAGCTTCAGGATATTAAATCTATTTGTCATCTGGCATTTAAAACATCTAAGCTTCAAAGTTTATCTAGACTAAGATTAAAATCATATTTGGTCAAAAAAAACCAGCTATGAACTGAGTGAAATATGACTCAGCCAGTTTTCATTGCAAGTATACGGCTGTTCAGTTCTCGTCTGGATGTATTGTTATACTTTGTTTTCTTTACCTACAAGAAAAAAATAGATATGCTCATTACTTGGAATAGTTTTAAGATACAAGTTAAGTTTACATCTTATCACCAGTACTCTAGAGACTGTAATTCGTGACGGTGTGTGTTTTTAGGTATCCCAACACTGGTTCTATCAGGCTTGACAGAAAGAGTGAAGGGGATTGTTTAAGAATGACGGATCCTGTTTTCAGAGGGAGTAGCTTGATTATTTCTAGAACATGAAATCAGAAAAACACATGCTAACACAGTAAATCATTGAGGTAGAGTACATTATGAAAACTTTTGTGAGACATGCAGCAAATCAGTACTGAACTTGTAGGACAGTGTCTTCAGAGAAAAGCCTCATCTGAAAAATCCTGTAGCTGTTTGACTTGTCCTGCATGATTGTGTCGCTGCAAACATGTTTAATTTGATTACAGTTTTTTTTTTTGGTCCCTGGCTTCGTGATTTCCAGTCCTGCAACAGCTGCTTCATGGTAAAAATATTCTAAGCTGCTGCTGAATAAGACAGTGATTTCTAGGGTGTAATTTCAGACTGTGATTTTTCTTTTCTAAATGTCAGATTAGGTGAACTGCTATAAAACCTCTGGGAGCTGGGAAGTTTTTCCTTTGCAGTGTACACGCTGCTGCTCAGAGCTGTGGTGCCTCTATGAGTAACAGGCTCCTAGTCCATCTTCAAATGCGATTTCAGTGGAATGGGATCTTGCAACTCAAGAGTCCGCTCCAGTGCTCTCTAAAACCCTTAGGCTGTAATCCCACCAGAAGTCTCCAGCTATTCCACATAAAGCAGAAGCTCTCAGTGTTTGGTCCCTACCTAGCTGTATTCATCTTCTCATTTGTGAACCATGGATACATCGACTTGCATATTTGTCTTTTACCGACCTGCTTTAAAGCCTATGCAACTGTAAAGCATCAGTGCATATAAATAGTGCAGTGCATTCTGTTAAAAATGTCAGGTTTTTCCTTGCAAAACTGCAGTTTCCAAGACACTACCAGCTGTGGGCTCCTTTGCAGGTCTTTTACAACTTGGACTTCTTTCAGGAGTCATGATAAATGTAGTAAGTATGTTTATGGTTTTGACTGCAGATGCAAGATCACCAACCTGGGAATATGACAGCCTTCACCCAAGGCTGAAATTGTCTGATGACCGCCTTGTAGTAAGCTGTAACTGGAGAAGGCTATTTTACCCTTGTGGACCCCAGAGATTCGATAAATTGTGGCAAGTGCTAAGCAGAGATGCATTTTCCTCTGGGAGCCATTACTGGGAAGCTGACCTACTTCATGCTGGAGCAGGATGGTGGATTGGTGCAGCCTACCCTTCCATTAGCAGGAAAGGAGATTCTGAAACCTGCTGACTGAGCTGGAATAGAGCATCTTGGTGCCTGAAAAAGTTTGATTTTGAATACTGGGCGTTTCACAAGGGGGAGAGAATCCCCATCCTGATAGAAGATGATCCTGATCGCATTGGCTTCTTCTGGATTATGAAGCAGGAATTCTTTCATTCTACAGCGTTACTGATGGCATGGCTCATCTACACACCTTCCGCTGCAATTTCACAGAACCCATTTACCCAGCCTTGAGGCTCTGGGAAGGGTCCATTGGGATATGCAAACTAACATAAGGAATAAAACAAAAGAAAGCCTACTATTTCATTTACTTTTTCTATGAAAGCCACTTTAGCAATGATCTACATGAGTTAATCTCTGTCACATAAAAAGTTGTAACTGTGATGCTTTTAGAAGGTAATAGTTAAGTTCAAGAATTTGTTCAACTAATTTTTAATGTATTTGCATTTTTTAATGGAAGGTGATCTGGCTTTTATAAATGACGTCGATGTACTACTTAAAATGCCATATGTAGTATTTTTTGTACTTTTTCCAACTTCAAAAACAGAAAAAGTCTGGAAGAAAGAACAATATTACAACTCAGCTTTGCACCTGGATATTGCCATCTTTTTTAACGAACTCCCTCCCTCCATCTGCCTGGGGAGGCTGCAACTGTGTGTGGTAATAGGTTTAGTTTGATTCAAATTTAAAGTTCATGAGTTGCATATTGTTATAGTTGACAAGGTCAGATTTGGATAATAAATGCACTAAGTGAATGAGTTCACACTTAAGTATCATCTTGGAAAAATGGCACAGACTGTTGGAAAGGTTCCTTCGAGTAAAGCTGAAGTAGGTGCTTCTGTAGCCACGCTTCGTAGCCATTAGCTGGTCTTACTTGTGACAGGCTTCTGGGTGGCCTTATTCTTTCCCCAGCAGAGTGGAAGCATGAGAAACAGTTGGGTACCTCCTCCAGCAGAACACGAAATGCCTGTAGGACCCACAGGTGCAATAAAAACACTAGCTCAGTGGGGCACTTGTGCTTAACTTATTTTTGTGTCCTGTTTGCAAAGGCTGTTTCTGTATAGGGATAATTATGTTTTTCCCCAATGCTTTAATTAAAGTCCTGGAAACTTCTGGAGCCTACATTTACAGCAGCCTCTAGGGCTAACCCTGCTAGAGTGAAGAACCACTGCTACTCGAAGTAGGTCAGGTAATCTTACGGTGTTCAGATACTTAAGCCCCTGCAATCATCACCAGTGCTAGGAAAGGCAAGGTCTGAACACAGGCTGAAACACAGAAACAATAGCATGTTTTATAAGCTAAATTTATTTTTCAGATTTGATCTTTTTTTAAAAAAAAATCTTTTAACAATTGAGTATTTATTTTTAATGTAAGGCAAACTTACTACATCAGTCAGCGCTCACATCTGGTCAAGCACGTGATTCAGAGAATTTCTGCTTCCCAGTTTAGAGATACAGTTAGCTTCCTCAGACAGCAGAAGAGTAAACATTTTGAAAGTAAACAGCTCACAAGTACAGAATCACCACCACCAAATTCAAGATAATTCACCAATTCATGACCAAGAGGTAGCAAGTTCCAAATAACCATCACTAGTAAATGATTCCACCACAGAAAACTGCATACGAATTACACCAATGCACTTCTGTGCTAACCATGCTAACTGAGGGATGCCTGGTTTGCAGCTGCTGCCATGCGGTCAAAGGGAAGAGCAGCAGGCTGACAGGAGTGGGATTACGTTTCTTACTTGAAAAGTGACAAGCTATGATGCAAAAGTAGAGCACACAAGAGGAGCACTGACCATCATGCTGAAGCACAGTGACATGATCTAATCAAGCAGCCAGCCTCAGCTGTCTCTAACACTAGTGTTGGGGCAGGGGGGTGGGAAAACCCCAACCCAATGTATTTGCTTGTTAGCACAAGAAGGAAGCTGCTGAATCTTCACCAGCATTTGCTCCTTACCTGAGAAGCTGCCCTCAGGTACAGAGGTATCCAAATGCACTGCATAACTGATTTATGATTCCAGGCTTCACTCAGCTCAGAACAGATGCTTTTGACATTTTTTTGAAGCATAGGTTACATTTATTTCCACTGATCCGTCTCAGATCTACTCCCCCCCCCTTAATCTGTCTGGCTTGCCCTCTTGCCTTTCAGTTCCAAAAAGTACAAAAAGGCTCCTTCTTTTGCCCATTAAATGGGACCTTTCTATATATTCAGTTTGCTTCCTTTCTTGGTACTGTCTTGAGAACCTAGCTTTCTCAAGGAGTTCATTTTCCCCAGCGTGCAGATTCCTGTAACCCACTACTTTATCTTGAGACTTTTTATCTTCAGGCTTTAATCTTGAGAAAAACCCATCAGCTGCATGTGTAGTTTTCTGTTCAGTGTATGTAAACTTTCACTTACATGCATGCAACTCCAACTAGCATCCTGTTATCACAAGGGCAAGGAAAATGTCAGAAAAGAGAGCAACATCAAAAGATACAGGGTTAGAACAATTCAATGTGTAGACAAAATTACTGTGATTTAGTGGGAAGCTGGAAAGCAGCAGATGGTGGTCTTACATTTGGCAAAACTCCAAATTAATCTAAGTGGAATGGAGAAAGGAGGAACATGGTAATTTTCTAGACACAATGCTATACAGTTTCTAATAAAATTTCTCTTCATCATTTATATGCACTTGCTACAGAAGCTTCCTGCTAATGAGATCCTGAAAATTCTGACCTGCTTGGATCCTCAGAATTAGACCCCTTTCTTCTAATCTACCATGCTGCTATAGTTAAATATGTGGTGCAGTAGTGCAGTACTACATCATGAAATACGGAATGGAGTACTTTGGTTTAGCACTTCACTTTTTTTACGTGATTTTCAACTGCTTGCTCAGTGATGGTTTCATCTTCTTCAATATTTTTTCTAACCTTCTGGCCCACTAGATCAAAGATGGCTTCTGGGGGAAATCCCTTAGGCTCTCCCACCTTCACTGTCAGCATATCAAGCGTCAGTACTGCACCTTCAGGAATTGCCACTTTTGCCACAACAGACTTTCCCAGCTACAGGGGAGAAATAAGAAGAAAAAAGTTTAAATCAAAAACATTCCCAGACTTAGTATACCAAAAAAGGCTAAAAAATGTTCTGCAGCTACTTGGGAACAGGTTGTATGGAACTGCCCTCTCCATTACTTCTTACTCCAAACGGAGGTCGAGTTAGCATGGAAACCTTCACTATAACTAGGCTGCTGGAATATCCAGATTCTTTCTGAAATCGGGTAATGGCTCACTGGAGTTTTTCAGAATGAGAATGGAGGGAATCTGACTAGACTGAGTAGTATTCTAGCTTACTGTAAAAGCAGCTCATGTACAGTCATAGAGACCTATTACTCCTATTACCACTACTGAGTACTTTGTACTCGGCACTGGTGAGGCCGCACCTCAGATACTGTGTTCAGTTTTGGGCCCCTCACTACATGACACTGAGTTGCTGGAGCGTGTCCAAAGAACAGCAGTGAAGCTGGTGAAGGGTCTAGAGAACAAGTCCTTTGAGGAGCAGCTGAGGGAACTGGGGTTGTTTAGCCCAGAGGAGGCTGAGGGGAGACCTTAGCACTCTCTACAACTACCTGAGAGTAGGCTGTAGCGAGGTGGGTGTCATTATGTGTTCCCAAGTAACAAGTGATAGGATGAGACGAAACGGCCTCAAGTTGTGTCAGGAAAGGTTTCTTCACCAAAAGGGTTGTCAAGCACTGGAACAGGCTGCCCAGGGAAGTGCTGAAGTCACCATCCCTGGAGGTATATTATGTGTAGATGTGGTGCTTAGGGACATGATTTACTAGTGGACTTGGCAGTGTTAGGTTAACAGTTGGACTCGATCTTAAGTGTCTTTTCCTACCTAAATGATTCGTGATTCTACTCAACTTACTTAACCACTGGAATGATACACATACAACTCCATTACACTCAAAACTGCCAACATTATGCTTTGGTAAAAACAGTTACTGACTGCCAGAAATAGCAGTTTATAGAAAATGGCAGGCCCACACTAACATTATAATGGGCCAGGCATAAACACTGAGCACGCTACTACTTGGCAACAGAACTTTTTGAGTGCAGAGGCAGAAACACTGCTGCAATAAACAATTAGCAAGCTAATTTTCTGAATATAGTTATTAGCTATAGGTGTAAATGAGTTTCAGCTATCCATGAATCAAAAGCAAAAGTTACCTTTTCATTGCAAGCCATTTCACAGGGCAAGAGTTGTTTGACTGGAGAACCCATTGCTTTTTCCACAGTACGGATGGCTTTCACTAACTCTGCCAGTTCATTTGGTTCCAGGGATGCTTGGTGGTCACTTCCCTTCCATGTTTTGTTGAGAGTCACATGGCGTTCCACTACTTTAGCACCCATAGCAACAGCTGCCACTGAAATGGCTATGCCGGTTTCATGCCCCGAGTAGCCAATGGGGATATCAGGAAAAGCTGACTGATATGCCTTGAATCATGACAGAGTTGGTCTGAATTACCCAGGTAGCAATTTCAAAGACAAAGCAAATTTAACAGTAATAACTGCAATAAAAAACATGGACATTACTGTACCACAAAACAAAAAGCTGGTTATGCTGAGAATGCATTTGTTTATATTCAGCAAGTCACACTACATTGCTGACCATCATGTTTTAAGAATTTCACTAGGATTATCAATACTGACAAGGAAAAGAAGGTATGTTCTATTCTGCAACTTCTTTTATGCTTTTCCTTTTAACTCAGTTGTACTCTTCAAGGTCTTCAAAGCCTACGTCACTAAGTTACAGCACTAGAGTAGTGCTCTGTTTTCATCCAGAACCCAGTGGACTGGTTAAACTTCACCTGTATCCAAAGCAAATTTCTTCAACCCTGTATTTTAAAGCTGAAGTGATCCTTTCAGCCATACATAGGGGACAGTCAACCAATCCAAAATGCAATTAAATGCAGCCATGTCGTGTTCCACTGAAAACAACGTGCTACTTGTGCACAAAGCTAGGCAAGTGCCTGAACACTGGCCAATTTGGGAAAATTTTCTTGCATCATTATTACGCATATCCAAGTAATATTGTCAGTGAAGGGAACAATACGAGGGCCTAATCCATTTTCTTCATTGCTCTGATATTCACATGAAGTGTTTTTAACAAAAGTTTCTGCTCTAGCCCGCTATTTAGAATTATGTTCTCAATTCCATGCACCTTCTTAATGGTAAAAGTCTACATAATTTTTCTTTGCACTACAAAGCACAAAGTTAACCTGTTAACCATATGTCACATTTTCTTCTCTTTAATTATGAATACTCCACTGATAGCCTTTATCATATTCCTCAAAGCTGAGTTCTGCTAAAAGAGGATCCAGTGGATATTTTTACTTCAACACTTGCATGAATTAGAGGAACATGATACATCTAACTTCTCAGAAGCAAATTCCAGCATACCTAAGGTCGGGAAACTTGTCTCAATAGAAGTGCATAGCCTTTCTCTGATACCCTACCCATGGCACATTCTGCATTACTCACTGACCGATATAACACGGAGATTGACATCCTCTGGCTGAAGCGGGTATGCACTGGTGCACTGCAGGAAGCAGAAGTTTGGATTGATGGGCTTCACAATCTGATAAACCTGATGCATTGTGTTCATCGACTGCATTCCGCTGGAAATCACCATTGGGCGACCTAGCCATTACAAAACATGCATTGTCCTAGGTCTGTAAGAAAGCTACACAATATTAAATTAAATTCTGGAAGTAAATTAATTCAGTTAAACTAGAAAAGAAAGCTGGGTGAACTTTTTCTTCCCCAAGTCTGAGGGTGATTTTCTTCTAAAGATACTTCGGATTTTTTTCCAAAATCAGTTGGAGGAAAGATCTAGTAACTGATCTACTGAGTCACAGTGATGTTTACCAAGACAGCTCAAAAGAAAATGCTTACCTTTCTTTGCAGTCTTTTCCAAATACGGAAAATTGTTTGTATCTCCTGATCCCACTTTGAAAAATGGAACATCCAGTTCATGTAGAAATTCCACAGCCATCTACAAGAAAAAGAAATCACTGCATTTTAACACACCACTTCAGCTGGATCAAAGATTAAGAATTACCATGCTGGGAAATAAACAACCCTTCAAAACAACAAAACTAAAGTTTAATTAAATAGGTCATATCTATCTATCTATCTATCTATCTATCTATATCTCCCCAAAATACACTGCTCCTGAAATAACATTTCCTATTCCGAGGATACTAGTTTCTGACTTCCCTTCAGGTGAAGTACTATTGATGTGCCTTATTTTATAGTTCTACTACAAAAACAGATTTTCCACAGGTTTTTGACTGTGACCCCTGTCTCAAGGCAGTCCCTTTGGTCTCCCAGCTGTAGCTGGTCAAGCCAGCTGTAGGTTCAGCTCCTTGGTACAGGTGAGCTCCACTGCTCCTCTAAGTTCAAGATGAGCTTGTGAGCCACAGCATTCTACCAGAGAGACCAACTACTTGCAGATGGGAGCTTGCCTGTTGAAGAAGAAATGTACTGCAGGCATGCAGGCAGTCTTCCTGCCACATACTTCCTGTAGGTCAGAAATACTAAACCACAGAGTGTTTAAAACTACAGGTCCTTTTCCCGACCAGATCTGTCACTCTGAAAAATTGTATGAGTATATTGAATTAGCAACTGGAAAAAAGTAAATGCCCAAAAATGGAAATCCAAAATGCATTTGCTTCTAGGAGAGATACTAGAAAATAAACATAACATATGCCAAAGAAGAAACTACAGACCAATTTATTCAAATGTTAATTATATTCTGCCTTCTTCTAAAAATGTGTGTACTATATTGAAGACAATTCATGAGTTACTGGAGGCTCCATGAAAATCAGTATTGCATCAGTAAATAGTCTTTTAAAAATTAGTACTTTCAAGGAAGAAAATCCCAAACCTATCACCGGCAACAGATACTGAAATCCTCTGTTCACATGCAGGGGAAACTATTAAATAGTTACCTAACTTCGTCCCTCTCCAACCACCTACAAACACTTCTAATTTCTTCAGCTCATTCCTTGTTGCAGTCAAATTTACTTAGTGCTAGAGAAAGAGTGCTAACGTCCAAAAGCGAATTACATCTTCTTCAGTCCAATTTTTCTATCATCCTTATGATGCAGTCAATTTCTTGTACCTAGGATGCATAACATCTCTTTAATACAGTTTGCTCACTAAGACGCATTGTGCATGAAAACAATGAATGCACTGTAACAAAAAGCCACAGATCTAACCTTAGAAGATTCCACAAAACCAAACATGACAGATCAACCTCATATCTAAGGCTACTCTTCATTACGTAAATATCTCCTAAAAATTGGCAGCTTTTTTGTGAGAGATTCAAGCAACAGGAAGTAATATCAAGTAACAGGGATGACATTGAAGGGAGCGGTTCAATGGGATCCTGTTCGGCCTCCAGTACACACTGGAACATATGTAGATAAAGGAGTTACTCATAACCTTTATATTTACTTCACACATCACTTCACTGATTTCCTCATATAGTTAAACACACAATTTAACTTCTGCAACATAGCTGGAGTTCCAGAGAGCGTGTTCAGTTTACAGAAGTTAGTGTATTCTCCAGGACTTCTTACGTCAGCTTACGAAATGTTTGCCGTAAGTTCCAAACCCGTGACTTGCAGAAATGCCACCAGAAATCTCAGGAGCTGTGTAATGTAATTGCACAAACATGTATAAGTACTATTAATTGGCTGATGAGGCCACACACAAAGGAGCACAGCATCTTGAGAAAATGAGGGATCCCAGAGGTGGAAAGTGATCTTAGCTACGGCATATGAAAGGTGTTCTGCATACCACTCTAGCCTTTAGAAGCTGGAGGTTTTAACGTCAAAGAAAGAGTGTGATTTTTTTTTCCCCTCAAAGAATATGGTTCTTTAAGATCCCAGCTATAGAATTCCAAGACTGCTGGATTTTATTACTCCTTTTCTTAAAGGAATAGGTGTTGTTCAGCAGGTCTCCCAGACATGAAGGTAACAATAAAAGAAACATCACAACACCCTCTTTTCAGAGATCTATTTCCGAGTTCATGGCATCGGGCTACTGCAATACACGCAAAATACCTTTTTGTCTGTCAGACTTCTGAAGTAATTTTTTATGGTATTTGGTGCTCGTACCATCTCAGCTGGGGCACAGCAATTCAAGGATTTCGGTCAATGGGCCAGTAAATTGATAGAAGCAATGAGAATGGCCAGAGGACTAGAAAAGACAGCGTAAAAAGGTTGAAGGAAGTTAAATTGCTTAGTCCAGAGAATGCAGAATAGAAAAGAGATGTGATAATGGTGTTCAAATACACCGAGAGGAGATACAAAGCATGAACTTTTATGTCAGATGAGGCAAGACAAAAAATTATGAGAAATCAGATTAAGCTGACACATCAGGAATTCTCTCTGATGGTAAGGAGAGCGAGGCACTGAACAGATCACCTTAAAACACTACATAAATCCCGTCCTTGTCCCATCCTGGATAAGGCTACTTGCAGAAAGACAGAGACATTGCTGTGCTTGCCTTAGGGAAGAGTGTCTAGCTTACTTCTGAAGGTCTCTTTCAGTTTAGTGCTCTGCATTTTCTAGGCCACAAAGAAATGTAAAACAATCTAATCTTTGATCTATACTGAGGTTTAACTGTTATCTGATCTTTCCAGTTTACACATTTCAATTGTACATTGCATTTGTTAATACAGTAACTAACACCGCTCTGATGTCAACATGCAAGAGTAAGTATCTCTCAAGGGGGAACAGCAGCAGATGAGCGTCATGGAGTTTACAAGCTGGTGACTAACCAAGAACCCACTGACAAAAATCAGTAAAAGCTTCAGGAGTAACAAGGCAAGGTGGAGACCCTCTCCACAAGATTAATAAAAGAAAAAGGAATATAAGCATTTCTGCTGCTTAAAAACACCAACTGGGGTCTAGTAAACGACAGAAAGGAAAAAAAAAGAGGGAGATAAGAGGAATTGAGCTGAGAAAGGAATCTGGTTTAAATACGGAGGGAAGTTTGAAACGCTTGGAACCAATATACCACACAACGCCGGATCATGGTCAGACTGCAGTCTTGATCTAAACTCTCAAAGCCTTGATTGTTTATGGAGTTCAGCTGAGGCCTTGTGTCCAGTATGATTTACTGTGTATAAATACCTCAGCATATGTGGCAAGTCTTCCAAAATGTTCAGACATCTACTCAAACATTGTAAAGACACCAGTGAACTGGCGGAAGTACAATTCTTCTAGTTTCCCCATTTAGAAATTCAACATCCGCACGTATTCAGTATTCTTTTTAAGGACTATCACACCTCTGTAATAACCAACAGACACAACAGCTGGACTCTGCCTGTCATTGCAGTACGGCTTACATACCTCATCCATGCCAGAAGCTGTGAAGAAAATGCCAATCTCCTCTGCATATTTCTTTAGCTCTTTGTATTGGTCATGACTAAACTCCAAGTGGCGTTTGTGCTCCCCGTAGGTCTTTCCCCAGGAGTGTTCAGAGGTATAGGGCCTTTCTAAGGCTTTCTTGTTGAATTTGTACTCCAGTTCGCTCTTCTGGAACTTGGCACAGTCTGCTCCGCAGTCCTGCAAAACAAGCCAGCGCACACTGAGTGGAGGTGCAAGTGAAACTGTGCTCATCCTAAATTTGAACACAAGGATTGTGCAGCTAATGTGCTCACTTGCAGTGGAGTTTTCACATGATCATTGCAGCAATCACAGGAATGCTACAAACACAGAACGACAGAAGACCTGCACACATGTAAGCCCTTTATATTTCAAAATGCCTGTATACGCAGTAGAGCAATAATCTATAAAGAAATCATACTAAAACTACAAAACTGAATTGCCTCTTGCTACGCATGCCACTTATTTGAAGAGTTGGTTTCTGTGGCATTTTGCAGTCTCAGCTGCCATGTGATAATTCTACTTGAAAACCAGCGACAGGATTCTGTAGAACAAGGAGCACGGATCTGAAATTTGTCTGAAGTGACACAAACAGTGAAGTTAAGTTCTCCCCACAATATTCTGCGCAGCCATGGGTCTGAACGCTTTACGCCCTCATTTCTCCTTCAGCGATGATATGCCGTTTTCCATCGCAGGCCTATCTCATGCACACAACACCAAATTTTAAAACAGCCTGGCTGCCTTACCAGATGACACAAGCATTACCTCAAGGAAACTCAACACAACCAAGGCAAACCGGAGGTTCATCGGAGACGGCTCGGCAGTCACGGGATTCTTCCCACATTCACAGTCCGCTCACGGGACAACTGACGGGCCGCCGCAACCCCTCGGAGCCTGCACAGCCCGTCCAACCGCCCGCGTCCTTCCTGAAACCGGGCCTTCCCGACACCGAGCGCGACGTGACCGCCGGCTGCGAGCCGCAGACCCAAGGCGACAGAGCAAGCGCCAGCCCCGCAGGCCCCCGCCGCGACCGTCCCCTTGCAGACACTTCCTTTTCGAAATTCCCCCGGTAAGTCACCCCGCGCCTCCCACGCGCCGCCGCCCGCAGACGGTGCCCCCCGACCGGAGCGTCCCTCGCGGGCCGGAGCATCCTCCCCGGGCCCGCCCGGCCCCCGCCGCTGTCCTGGGGCCCTCACTCACCCG
>Ga0065711_1036141_pt1 | contig 21392 bp, 11 predicted proteins | sample Hoacrofraction12_FD_59098 | JGI IMG/M metagenome (GOLD analysis project Ga0065711, IMG submission 59098) | Hoatzin crop microbial communities from Cojedes, Venezuela - Epithelial fraction 12 v2 (version 2) | ecosystem: Host-associated > Birds > Digestive system > Esophagus > Crop | place... | reverse complement strand
TGACAGGACAAGGGGCAATGGGCACAAACTGAGGCACAGGAAGTTCCGTCTGAACATGAGGAAGAACTTCTTCCCTTTGAGGGTGACGGAGCACTGGAACAGGCTGCCCAGGGAGGATGTGGATTCTCCTTCTCTGGAGATATTCAAGACCTGTCTGGACAAGGTCCTGTGCAGCCTGCTGTAGGTGACCCTGCTTCGACAGGGGGGCTGGACTAGATGACCCACAGAGGTCCCTTCCAACCCCTACTATTCTGTGATTCTGTGATTCTGTGATTCATCTTTAACCACAAAGCCTGACACTCTCCCAAAAATATTGGGTTCACTGTCAAGATTAGTTCAGATGAGATAGATAGGCTTAACTGCATGCATTTCATTAACTAATTACGAAAATTAATAGGATTACTATGCAAAATCTAAAGAAATTATTTATGTCACATGTAGTGAAACCCAAACTGTCATCTATGTCAAGTCATTGAAGACAGCAAACAAGATGAACATCAGCTCTTTTCCTTTTTTTACTTTAGCAGCTTTTTAACGTGGTCTCATATGTTGAGATGCTGTTGTGTCCACAGAGATAGCCCAGGGAAAGCTGAAATAACTACTCTCAGATGCTTTCATTAACTATGCGTTCTGGCAAGCTCATCTTTGCCCAAATTAGTCTTCGTATTTTCCTTAAACTGATATCAGCAATTTTGATCTTATTAGTGGAATAGAAGTATGAACACAGTTTGAAACAAAGACAATTCCTGCAGGTACACTAAATGTTCTAAACGTGGTATAATATCATTGTTTTCCTTCATAACTAACAGGTAAGGTTATTAATAAAGTCCTTTTAGACTTTGATTAATAAACCTGCACCATTCATTCCGTTATATCAAGAAAATTTCTGAAGCCTGAATTTTTCTTCTTGCGATTTGGCAAAAAAAGATTTCATAAAATTAATGCATATTGCAGCTAGTTAAATGTTGCTTCTTCCTGACATCGCTTTGAATTTGTAAACTGTTCAGCAAGATACAGAACCACGTGGGGTGCCTTTATTTAAATGTTTAGAATCTTACTGAATTTCTTGGTAAACTGAACACAAAAATTTGGGAGTTTTACCCTGGATGACATTAAATAGGTGCCTTGGTCCTGCTGTGAATGAAATTCTTGCAGAATAGAAAAATGTGGGATGTGTCATGTGCTGCCACAATATAAAAATTGTCTGGCTTGTGTTACAAATGGCTTTATCTGTTTCAAAGCCATTGAAGAGAAAAATAATTTAAAATTATTGTAGGGTAATGTTCTATCATATAAAATAAGAGAAGTGCCATCTACAGACTACTGAATGTAACAGGTACTTGCTCTTGAGACATCTGTCAGTGATATTGGGGGAAAATGCAGTGTTATCAAAGAGGATTTCAGTTTGAGTGACGTAATCCTGGCAGCCTCGTGCTGACAATTCTAAAATGTTGTTGAAATTTATAAATATTATCAATGGCAAATTCCTATAAAAACTGTTACACTTGGAGGCATTCTATAGGAAATCCTATCTTGAAAGAGAAACAGGTACTGATCACACAAACAAAAAATAGTTCTCAAGTTGCTGAAAATAAACCTAATTTGATTGCTTTGTATATATGTGAAAAACTTCAAATCGTTATTAATGCTAATGTTCTTAAACACATAGAGTCGGTACATCACATAATGGGCACTTTGCAAGGAGTGACTTCACAATCTGGAATCACAGAATCATTAAGGTTGGAAAAGATCTCTAAGATCATCAAGTCCAACCGTCAACACCACCATGCCTGCTAAACCATATCCTGAAGTGCCACATCTACACGTTTTTTGAACACCTCCAGGGATGGGGACTCCACCACTGCCCTGGGCAGCCTGTTCCAATGCCTGACCACTCTTTCAGTAAAGAAATTTTTCTAATACCCAATCTAAACCTCACCTGTCACAAGCCTGATCAAAGCAGGACAAAGAAATAAAACATAACCAAGGGGGGGCATGAAGTCAAAACGAACAGATTTACACACAAAGATTAGCAGATTCACTGGCTTAATTTCATCCAAACAATTCTAAAGGATTTTTGAGATGTTTGCATTGATTTTAGTACAGCAGCTCCATGTGTGTTCATAAAGCAGATATTACATGCAAAATAGCTCTGCTGGTTGCACAGTATTTTAAATGTGAAGTTAAACACTTCAGACTTAAGAAATTCCAAGTGCATAGTTGTCTGTGGAATTTTGTCTTTATTCTTCTGCATATATGTCCTATCCGAGGGATGAATCTCACCTAGGTGATGATACGTGTGTAGTGGCAGTGGCTGGAGTCCTTGCATGGGTTGTGACAGTCTTCTCCTGGTTGTGTGCACAGTGAAATCTGGTGCTGGTTCTGCTCAACCGCTCAACAGATCTGTTTATTGCCCTTCACAGAAATGAGTTTTACACTCCTATGAAGACTCTTCTAACCACAGCCACAAGTTTATTTTCTGATTTGAAATGCAATCTCCATTAGAAAAATTATTAATCTTTCAGAGCTTATTCAGATTAAGACAGAAAGGCATACATATAAAATGCAAATCTCAGAATTTTACTTAATGATGGCGTCTCTAGTGGTGACGATAATATTTCCTTGGAAGTACACTTGTGTTTGATTTTTCAGCTTTCTGCTTTTGTAGTTCAGGATACGCTCAGTCTAGGGATGGAAGCAGCGATGTGTTTTTGGCCCGCAGTGATGCTGAGATCTCTAGCTCTTCTGCAGATACTCAGGTTCAGCTCTGGGAAGAAAGTGAAGTTAGACAAAACTATAAGGGGTTTTTAATGTTTTTTACCATTGTTTTCTTGAAGAGTTGTGTACCTAGCAAAGCTACCGTCTATGCGAGGGGTACATAGGAGGGTGCAGGCTCAGGGCATTTTGTTTGCTGCAGGCCTGCGGCTGCCGCACTGCTGCGAGCTCAGGTAGCCACTCTTCTCGCTTGGTTAGTTGTCTTATAATTCCTCACATCAGCTCATCTTGGAAACAGATGAGCGTTAATGCTGGTTTAAGAAAGGGAGGAGAAGTGTGTAAGACATCAGCTCACAATGCTTTAATTCATCATGACACGCTGATGGAGCAGTGCTGCCGCTGTGACTTGCAGATGTGAATCAGCTGCAGGTTTTGTTATATGTGGTGGCCAGCTACAAGGAAAACCTGCTCTGTATAACACATACCATATAGAAATGCTTGCACTGCTGATGATAATTTTTCAGAGAAAGAGGTGGTATGGAAGCTTCCAACCAATTCCTGATGGACTTGTTGACATTATGATTGAACTTTCAACAAGACATAAAAAAAAAATAGTATTTCTGGTAGTTTATATAGTTAATAAAAACTGTTATCACAATTACCAGTGCCACAGCAATAAAAGAACTGCATACTAAAATAACTCACCATTAGCAAATACCATCCACAAAATAAAGGCTGCATTAATAGTATAGCTACTCCCCTGTGTCCAACTGATGTATCAGTTAGAGTATATTTAAGGGTCTGATTAAATGTAGGGATATTATGTTTTTGTTTCTTTAGTCTCATTATAAAGTTAAAGAAAAATTACTGTCCAATTCATTTGTCTCGAGCCCAACAAGGGCAAACCTGAGAAACAGATTCCTTTTTTAGCTATTGTGGTTGATCCTAGACTATGCTAAAGGAAGCACCTCTGTTTCCTTCTTTTACAAGTGAAGGACCACGTTTCCATCACAGAATCACCCCTGTGCTACAGCATTGACTTCATTTTTTCAGTCCACAGAGAGGGTAACAGGCAAGAGGAGGAATGAGACATCGCGGATTTTTAGTTGAATCCTTTTTATCTCTAGTCAGAGCCAGACAAAGCAATTTGTTGGAAGGATTCAAAGACACTGAGAGGAGTATCGTTATTAGACATGTTCAATAGATGCTTTTGAAACTCTACGAAAATTTTCCACGAAGGAGAACAGTCTTGCAGGTTCACCATCTGAACCAGCGAGAAGCGGAGGTGGGAGGAGAGTTATAGTACATGTACTAAAGCCGTTGCATAAATGTTAGCCCTTCCTTTTTCAATTATCTGCCACTAAAAAATGTCTGCTGGGAAGGCTGCACTATAATATGGGCATCTCTCAGGTTATGAACGACCTGCACGTCTTTGAGTATGAATTACAGGACTCCTCCCTGTAGAAACCAAAGAGACAACTGGAAGAGAGGGACCTGACAACAGCATCTTCTGAATGTTGTTTTGCCGATGAGATTCTGACTGAGAGCAGAAACAAGATTCTGAGCTCTGGAAAATCCAGTTAGCAAACAGGCTTTTTTAAGGCCATGTTAAAACCTGATTCTGTGGGAGGATCATAATATATCTATATGAATATACTAGAAGTAAAATTTGCATATATGCTTTGGAACCTTGCAGCAAAACACAAGTAATATCAGCAAAGGTCTTTAATGCAAACCAGCAAAGATTTACCACCTAGCAGCTATATTTAACAAATTTTAAAAGGTGAATCCTAAAACTTTTGAAAATATTGAAGAACAAACTGAATACTTTTTTCGAAGCGGTAAGTAATGAGATTCTTTCTTTGAGGCTCCCTGGCAGCTGGTACTACTGTTTTCTTTTTTTTGGTTAATGTTAAGCCCAGTGAGTTGCCTTGTGCCAGTAAGTTGGGGGAAAGGGAAACATGGCTAGCGGCTCCAGCAATCTGTTATCCCTTGCCCAGCTGTCTGGTTCTTTGGAGTTCTTTCTGCCTGTTTTGAGTGATTAAACCCATATTTCGTGGTGCCAGTCAACATTGACTTATTTTACATGCAGATAGCAATGCAAAACACAAAAAACAATGCATGAAACAGCAGAGGACTTTTATGCAGAAGTAGCATTAAATATTTTGGATATTTTAACTTTGGCTTCGGTTAGTTTGGCAGGTCAGAGTTCTCAGCAACGCTTCTGGTGAGACTTACCCGTTGCATTGGAAATGTGCATTTAGAAAGCTGAGGAGTCTGAACGCGACCAAGTGAATCCCAGTGGTGAGCTGCAGCCATGAGTTGTCCTCTGCATCATGGTTTTGCATCGCTTCTCTGCCTCCTGACAACAGCTGGTGATATTTCCTGGAGGCTGGACATGCCCCAGGGCTTTGCTCCTCCTTTTTCCTCTCTTTGTATCAAGAAGGATGTTCTCAGGCTCATTGTTGGAGACATTTGCCATTTGCTAGCAAATAGCTTCTTTGGGTCCTTGGTGTCCTTCTCTGTGCTGTGGTGCCCCATCCTGCCTCAGAGCTTTCTCCTCTCAGACCTCTTGGTAATTTAGATTGGTGTCTTTGGGCTGGAAAGCGTCACCCAGGTGAGGCCCAGTGAGCGTGATATTAATACAGCAAGGCTGACCTGGTGCTGCCATTTTGTAAAGAGATGCATTGGTAAAAAAGTGGCTGTGCATCAAAAATGATATAAAGTGATTGACATCATCAGTGACCAGGGAAGCGACATGGCTACTGTGTTGTTGTTTTTTTCACTGTTATTTGTAAAAGTCACTTTGGTAAACACGTATTGCAGGAATAAGTGGATAAGTGTGCTTAAAAGGCACATCAGGTGGTAGTAAATGCCATGCTGCATTTCGTAAAATAATTTGTCTATTTTTCCTATATTGCTTTCTCTCACTACACACTAAAAATTCTCTGATATTTTTCGGGGTCAGGGAAAGCGTAACAGCCTTTCTGTGAACCAGAAAACTTCTGTGCATGTTGGGCTTGTGTTGTAAAATAAGATGTGATGAAAGTCGCTGTGGCTCATAGACGCTCGGTGAAAACCAGGGAGAATACAATCTCACTTTTCTCCTACCCCTTGGATCTTTTCTAGTATGCCTTGGGAATGCCAGAATAGCATGTATAGTCCCTATTTTATATGTTTGTAATTAATGTCTTTTGTCTAATAAAACCGCTTCAGTAGAATATGTTACTTCTGAGAAAAATTAAATAACATTTTTGATGTATCTTGAAAAAAACCCTCAGCATGTGTCTTAGTTAGATCTATTTCATACACCTCTTCAACAACAAAACCAAAAGAACTGTGTGAGTAAGCTATGTTGTAGATATATTGCTATTATTCCTGCAGGGTAGGTGATTGTAATCTTTTATAGTAAATTTAAAAAAAATGAACTGCTCCAATAAATTTCATGTTTTACAATGAACACACTCAACATGTTAATCTTTTATATGGTCATTGTCCAAAAGAAATATATATGTCGGATAGTTAAGACAACCCTGTAAGGCACTAAGGCAATATGCTTTCTATCTGAAATTAGGGTAGCCAAGTGGTTTTATGCTTTAAGGTTGCCGGAAAGCCTTATGTAAATGAAAGGTATTAAATGGAGAAGTTACATAAAGGTGTGTTTCATTAAAGTGTTACTGCAAGGTGATTCTGTTTTTTAACTCTTAGTGTCTTTCTGAAGTTACAGTATAAAGCTAGGGAATTTATACTGGCACTGAACAAACCTTGAACGTTTATTGCTTAATTGAAGATAATTGGCCTGGCCATAGAAATGTAGACCTTGCCATTCCAAGATCATGACATGTAAAGGTTAAGTATCACTTCCAGTAAAATCTTCTTAGGGAATTTAAAAGTTGCAATACAAAGTTTGGTAGACATCAAATTTTCTTGCTGACTGCAATTTTTTTTTCTGTTTTTTAATTTAAGGTTAATATGGCATTTGAATTTATTTATAATGTGTCTGCCCCGACCAAAAATTATTATTAGAGCACTTAATGTTACTTTAATGACTGCATATATTTTTGGCACTTTTTTCCTAAATGGCTACTGAATTGTTAAAGCTATCTCAATATACCATTATTATTATGAAATAGAATAGGACAATAAGGAAATTCTTCTATGGAAACAGAAAAAATAGGAACAAAGTTTAATATTTCCATCTGTAAATTAATCTGCTTATTGGACAAAGCAAATTGTGGAATAACCCCTATTCAAGACCAGTACACTAAGAAATTAAAAAATATTTAGCATTGCTACCTCAAAACTATATACCACAATGTAATGGCAGTACTCGTATGATATAATTTATCTTGTGGGCTGCTGTAATAAACACTACGACTGAGTTAACACTCAACTGGGGCTAAATTGAAGTTAGTTCCTCTAGGTAAGCTGTATTGAAAAACTAACATTGCATCTTCCAGCTATAGGTTTGCCATGGAGACACACTGGATTTTCCAGTGTTCTGTGTGCTACCCAGAAATGAAATATATTAAATTGTGTCACATTTCTATTAGAAAACATGTTTTTTAGGTATTTATGACTAAGCTGTAAAGCTTGTTTCTGAGTGAAATGCTGAGACTTTAATTTTATCTGACAAGTTTGCCTTTCCCATTTTCAGACAGAACCAATCTGTTTTATTATATTGTGTGGTGTTTGCACTGCAATTAATAGTTACAAACACAGCATGAAATATAGCACAGGTCTGCATGCAATATGGACATCTATGCTACCTCTAATGCGGATGAATCAGGATGAAACTTTGCAACTAGTTTGAATAGGTCCAGGTATGTGTTAGCATTGAACATATTATCCCTTCAACCCCTCTGCTCTCTGTGCAAAACATCTAGGCATTGCCCACAAAAAACTTTTGTGTGACCTCATAGTGAGCTGGATCAGGAGCTGACATGGTTGAAAATTAACATAGCTTTTAAAAAAAAACAAAAGGAAAGAGAAGAAAAAAAGTTTTCTCAACCACATGATTATGGGCACACGGGAAGTTCTGGAAATATACAGTGAAGACAAGAGAGGATCTTAAACCAGTTATAAAACTGTATGTTCAATTTTATCTTTTTACCATAGCAAAAAATTTCATTTCAAGGAAAATGGGGAAAGATTTGCACTATTTTCCCAATGGCATGTACTGTTCATCTTCAGTTTTCATCATGTTATGAGCTGCCAGAGGTCATTTATAGCCACTTGAATAATTAGAAAATGTTCTTATGCAGGTGGATGTGTTGTCTGCTAGTCAAATTTGTCCTTGTAAAGTCAGAGGAAAAAATGGAGTAGAGAATGTGATTTTTCACCACACATTGTTAATTAGTCAAATATCTTATATCAGAATTTTAAAACTGAGAGTTGGTATTAAAACACCGATTTTTGCAATAAAAAATTCCATTTTTCTGCACACATATGTGGCTGTTGCCACCGTGAATAATATCCCAGAATTCTTCTATTTCCTTAATTATTACTAGCATTTTTATTCAGGACTCATTTTCCTACAGACCCTGTGATGCAATTGCTTTGTGCTTGGGGTCACCGCTGATTCCTGCTGGGAATCACCCCCTCTGCAGAGCAATATCTTCTGCAGGAGGAGGAAACCTGGCTTTGTACCTCTGCTATGCTGCGTGCTGAGCAGTCACTTCATGCCCAGCACCATCATGAACGATATGGCTGTATCTTTCAGTAGTTCCTGACTCGTTTCACGAGTAGAGCTTGCTGTGGCACTGAGGTTTATTAGCTATACACACATTTTTTTTTCTTTCCATAAAGATAACTTTCTGGGGGAGGAAGAGTACTACTCCTGCAGTGAAATTCCTTGGATTTGTACTGGGAAGTCATGTAAGAGTTTTTACTGGTGATATTTATAGACCTTTTGCACTACAGGAACTTACAGATAACGCCTGCAGTGAAGATGAGAGCTTGGCTGGGAGGACTGGCCCTTACCTGGAGGATACACTGTATCTTAGCACTGCTCTGAGAGGTTTGAAAATAGTAATATGTTATGCGTGATACAGAACAAAATTAGATATTGACTAATAAAAATTAGTGATAACCTGCAGTGAGGTGCTTTTCTAATCAGCTCCTGAAACATCAAAATCATGGTATTGTCTCTTGTAAAGCTGTGGTCAAGCACTTCTGTAACAAATCCCATTTTCAGGCATTTGTAATAGAGTGTAGGGGAATAACTGGGGACATTTTGGGGTTAAGCCTGGCATAGCGTAGAAATATCTCATCACGTATGCAACCAATTTTCAAGTAGCTGAACTGGGATTTTTTTTTTTAATGGGAAATATATTGAGAATTGCTCCAGGCAAGTATTTTATTTTCAGAGGTAGGTTAACATGTTTAACAGACTGGGGAAATTTGAAACGCTGACCAGAGCTCCAGCACCTGTATTAATGCAATCATTATCTTTTTTTCTTTTTTTTTCTTTGGCAAAAGCTCATGGTGGTCGTGGTGAGGTATTGGGATCCTTTTATATCACGCTCTGAACATCCATAAAGAAAAGATGCACCCTGCTGCAAAAAGTTTATCTTAAACTTAGTTTTCTTACTGACTGTGAAGTCATGGCCTCATTTCTTCAACACTATACGGGAGAAGGATGGTGGAGAGCTCACAGATAAAGCTGATGGAAACACATAAATGAATGAGCATTTGGTTCTAAATTGTTGGGAACTTTTTCCTCCAAGGTCAAGTGAAACTCGCTTTCTGCCAGAAATGTGCAGTCTGTGCCACTGTCAGGTGTCATAATTTTAGTGGGCTCTGTCTCTCAAAATCTCTGGCTACTGTAAACTTCTTCAGCCTACGCCTGTAGCAATGACTTTATACCTTTACTTCAATAAAATAAGATTATAGAACATCCTTTCTGAGGCAAAAACTAGGGAGGCAGTAAAGGGGGTTTGTATACGCTCGTATTTTTGCAAAGAGGACCCTCCAACAGGGTTCACCACCTCTTGTGCAAAATAGGATTTAACTGCATGGCGAGCAGTGTCTTTGTCTCAGCTAGAATGGGTGGAAACGTGGTACTTGAGACAATGATTCCTTCCAGAAGTGTTTATTCCTTGGATTCCTTTTTAAAGGCAAAGGCAATCCCTGGTAATCCAGCACCTTTAGATCTACAGTGAGAGGAGACACAAGGACCTGAGCTGGTGTGGGGACACGGGTTGTCCTTAGAAGCCCAAATGTCTCCAAATCCCCTTCCTGCTCTCTGCCTTGGACACACTTTTGGCACTGCAAGACTCACGTACAATAAACCAGGATTAACATAGCAGCAAGAAACTCCCTTGTTGATATAGGCCTAGTTCCACGAAGCAATTTCTACTTGACTGTAAGCATGTGTATATTTATGTTGATTTATGGGGACTTAGATGAATCAACCTGCATGCTTAAGTGCTTTACTGCATCGGAAATACATATTTTCCACAAGTAGAAAAGGGATGGGTTGTTACTGGGGGGACCTCTGGCTTTGATCTAGCCACACTTATGCAGGTTTTTCATTTTAAGTGGGTGAATAATCCTAAAGAATAACTCTTTGAAGTCAAGGCAGGGCACTCACTTCCATTCAGTACTGATAGGGGAAAGCTGGTGCTGGTGCATGAGTATCAGCTCTCTCCTGGCTCTCTTGCCCCCTCTCACACGTTTCTCTGGTGCGGAGAATGGAAATGATTCAACAGGTTGAGAGCTACCTTTGTGGTACAGCAGCATAGCCACAATGCTTGCGTTTATGCTTCACTCAAAATTGTTTGTTATAATAACTTTATTCTATATATTACTTTGCTATAAATGATTCTGCTTTCTGAAGAAAAAAACCCCTGAATTTCTATGTGGATAACATTGGTTTGGTATGGATTAAAATGAGCTAGAAGAAACAATATATTTATTTTTATTATAATTCTAATTGTAATTCAATTCTGATTGTAGATCTTAAATAGAAATAATTTTATTTAAAAAAAACACAAAACTTTTGCATTTTTTTTTTGCAAAACATTTTTAAAAACTATTTTATCCTTTTGTATCATAAAACTAATTTCCTCCCTTTAATGACACTTCACAAAAGTTCTCAGTGCTATAAACTCTAGTTTTAGAACAGTAATTTAATGTAAAATATTTCTAGCATTTTCTTTGAATCAACAAGCAATTTTCATGCCAATAGACAGTAGAATTGGTGTACTTTTTCGTAATTTACAAGTAAATTGTGTGCTTTCTTAAAATATGGGACAAGTCATTTTTCCCACATAGATATAATAACAAAAATCTTGCGACTGGATCTCACTATTTTGGCTCATATTCTGGCTGAAGTCGATGGGCAGCTCTAAGAGGTGACTCTTCTGCCACAAGTTAGGTCTGTATCAGGCAACTGAGTGATATCTACTATCAGAAACTCAGGTTTCAGAGAGATTGCTGCATAATTCGGTTTATACCAATATTTTCCCATTGAGGGTGTATTTAAGCCACCAAGTGTTTCATCCGTAAGTATTCAGTCCATAGAATAATTTAAAATTCTTCCTATGTTACATATGAGAGTTAATTTTTTTGAAGTAATATCCAGCATGCTGAGAAAGAAACTACGTAGGGTTTGCCTGTAGCAAACACTAAGGACAGGATATACTTTCAATATGGCCCATCACTTGGGACTGCTTCCATTGAGTTGCCACAGCCCTGAACAGACCCATGAAGAAGCGTAGGCTTCTGCATCTTTAGTCTAAAACCACATGAATTTACTACCTGAAAAAAAAAGCAGTTGTTTTTTAACAGTTTTCAAATATGTGGACATCCTACTGTGGTTTACTTGCTCTTTATTGGGCCAGATACTTACATATGCGTTAGTGTCGCATTGTTAAACTCTGTGACTTCAAGAAATGGAGATGAATAATGCAGTAGCCACCCCTGTAGGCGATGTAGTGTTTGATTTAGGCTGCAATGCTACAGGCGACGGAAGCCTGGACGACTCTACTTTGGAGCAGCTATTTATTCTTGCTATTTTCCCCACGTGAGTTCAAGCACCCCTGCAGATATATGGCTGAAAATTAATCCAGTAATTCAATTTATATAGCTGCAGCTCACTATTTGGTTATAGAAGTGCTAGTGCTAGCAAAAAAGGGGGTGAACATTAACACACAGTTTAGACAGAGAGAGATCAAACCTGTCAGTGGCAGCCAAGCCTTGCACCAACTTAAAGTGATTGTGGAACTGCAACCTTTTAGCTCCTTTCTTCAACCTGAGAGATGCATCTTACCTGTAAAGCTTTATGGAAGCGGCGAGTGAAGTGCAGGGCACCATGGCAGGAGCGACTTGTGCTGCAAGGAGGCATAAATAATTAACAAATGGAGTAGAGTCTGGCATAGTTGGGTTGAGCGGCACTGACCTTAAGCATTCTGAAATCTGTTCTCATCAAGGCAATTAGTGGCTGATTCAAAGGGCAGAGAAATCAGCCAGGAATCGATAAGGTGTAAGACACGCCATGGCCACGGTCCTGTTTCCTCAGACCTGGATGCTTTTCCTGTTGCAGAAAATAGAAACCATGTGGCAACAACTTTTTTATGTTCTACTTATTATATTGAATGTTCACATATGTTTGCATGATACTCCCATAGACAGCTATTTTGGCTACTCGTCTCTGATAATTATGCCATGTACTATTATTAGGCAAATATTTGAGTAATTCTAAGCGGCACTTAATTTTGTTAAGTTCTTACACCAGTAAGAATCAAAGCATTTAAGAAAACTATGTGAAGTGTGAAAATAACTTTTTCCCTGGAGTCGAATAAAAAACAGACCAAGTAGTTTAAAGAATTTACTTTATTTGCAGCAAACAGCACACAGCATAAGTAGCTATCCATCATTTTGCCTTATATTTAGCAGAACCTCAAAAATTCAAAGTGGGAAAAAAGGTAACATGACTATATATAAGGATGATGGCATGCATGGTGCCTCTTCCCCTTCACAATTTGGTATGGAAAGAGTCAAAGATTTTGCTTTCTTCTGGTGACACTGCCAACATATGTCACAGGACCTTAAAGTCTGGTCACTGTAAAGACAAGTTCTAGACCATCAACAATGGTCAGGTAGATTTTCCTGTGCCTTTGACTCCACATTCCTTTGCATTTACCTCCTCCTTTTATCAGTGAGGATCACCCTGGTGTCCCCTATACTGCCTTCTCTTACTGCCTTCTGGGGAGGAACTCCTCTCTGATCTCATGCTAAGCACGTTGTGGGAGGAAGCCCTTCTGCATTGCCTAAGTTCACACCTCACCATGTGTATTCCACGCAAGATATACTACAGCAGCAGGAGTTGTCAAGTGCCACAGGTATCACTGCCATGTTCTTTACTGGTGACTAACATCAAAGCGTGCATGTTTGACAAATCTTCTTTATAACAGCAGTTAAAATAAGGAAAAGTAAAGGAGAGACTTGGTGGTAGACAGAGACTGAGAGCCATTTGTTTGTCTCAGGTTGCTAGAATACTTTCTCACAAGCAGTGACAGGTTTTAATCAGAATATCTCAGGGTAGTTATTACTCAGGAGGCATTTCTGTTAAAAGCAGTGTTATACCAGAAACATCTGTGGTTGCAATATGTGCAAAAGTCTAGTTCAAATGACTCTCAACATGCCTGCGGTCATCCTGACTTTGCCCACAGAGGACAGCACCTTGCAAGGAAAGAAGGTCATCTATAAGCAGAAAATCTGTATCCACTTTCAGGATGCACCTTACCAAGGAATAAAGACATAAAAGAGTTTCACTGTGGCTTGAATATAAGGTTGGTTGTAAGAAAAAATATAATTGTGTAAGAGAGATATCTCATAAAGGGAACAGATTTGTTCCCCAAACTACATCTATATCTGTGTCTGGCTGTCACTGAAGAAGAACTGCCCGGGCGCTGCACTGGGACACACTTCGCAAGAAGATCCATGAGCAGGTATTCAGGTGCCCACAGCCCTGTGGACATCTCGTGTTGTGCCTGCCAAGCATTTATATCCCTCGTAGGAGATAAATGGCAAGCGTGCCAAGCACAGGTTGAACAGTCTTTACACCACAGGCTATCGGCAGATGGCATTTCCCTAAGAGCTTGAGAACTGTGCAACTCTGGGATGGCCATGATGCCTTCACAGGACAGCTCGGCCACTCCTTCTCCTTGTCCATGCTGTCACAGCTGAAGATGTGGTCCTTAAAGCAAGTAGCTTTTAGTGCCGTTTTAGAGGAGACTTGCCTAAACGCTTCATCTCTTATAAGGATGAGTAGGAGTTATCATTCCTCCTGAGCCACACACTTTGCACCTGCCTAAACTGCAAAGTCATCTCAGCAAATATCTCCTCCCCTTGTGTTATGCAAAAATTGCTGTTTGCAGAAGGCCTTTCCTGTAATCCAGGTGTATCTCCTCCCAGCTATCATCTAAACTGTCAGAATGTGCAAATATACATGGTGATTAGGTCACTGATGGCTACTAGCCCAGGAAAGGTAATTCTGAACAAACCTCCAGGATGTTTTGCAGCTTGCATTTGGAGAACTGCTTCAGTCACAAGACATGGTGCTCTCCATGTGGTGGCAGGGGAGCAGACACCAGTGCCCAGCATTTTCTACCCACCAGCTGCTCTAATCACCCTTTCCGTGCCTGTTTGTGATACTGCCTCCCGCTCTAGATTTTGGATATGCCCAGTGGTTTGAGAACCTAAAACTCTGATGCCTACAAGTTTGATCTAAACCCAACATTCTATACTAGGACCCTGCCCCAACTCATTACAGCACATAGGATATTCACACCTTTTCCTTTCTTACCATTTCTATTAAAACATTTTTTCCGTGTAGCCAGACATCAAAATAGTTAACAATACCCACCAGACTTAGCATATTAAATCCCAACAGCTGTGGTATCTAATTTTCTGAGTTATGTTACTTTCACTGTGTTACATGCTTTTTAAAATATTTGGTCTTTTAGCTTTAAAACAATGTTAAAATGAAATATTTAAAAAGCTAACAGTTTTCCAAAAGGCCTTGGCTTTTTTTTTGCTGAAAAATATACAAAGAACCTTGGCAAATAATTAAACATTCTAATTTGAGATAATCTTTGATTAATGAAGAAGCTGTTTTCAAATGCTCTTCTCCAGCTCTAGTAATTGATCTCTAATTGTCCCACCTAAAGGTTATATATCGCCTTTCCTCATGATTGTGTCCTCCTAATGCCTTGTAACTCGGATCTAGCTATTAGCAATGTTCATTAATTTCTCTTGAAAATGCTGTGAACTTTCCAAATTGAAATAGTGCTTTACAAAGCTAAATTTAGGTTTGTACTAGTTTTGAGTCTCTTGAGAAAACCATAGCAAGAGCTGTCACAAACGTAAAGTGCAATTATTCAATTCTGATTTTTTTTAGAATTTATAAACTATTTGAGGATGTTGGACAGAGGAGGTGTAGGAGGATAACTTGGTTTAAAATAATGGCACAGGTGCTTTTTATTCTCCCACTGCAAGTAAACAGGTGATAGATTTGCAATTAAGTATGTGATGTCTAAGCGGTAAAAGCACTTATGCAAAAATTGGAAAACTACAGAATTTAGGATCTGGTGAAATATTTGTGATGATAGAAAAACTCTGGGTTGTTTCAGAATAATTTTACTTGGATTTCTAGTGAGCTAGGACAGCTAAATGTATTTACATAATTGCTTACCTAATTGAGAGATGAGTCTTCTTATAGCAGAAGATGTTAACTCATTTCTGGAATAAGTTGGATTTTAACCTTATTCTACTTTAGTAAGACAAACCCTTTTAACCTGTTGCTTGGCAGGCTTCCTTTTATATAGCTTGAAGATAATTGGCTAAACTTCTTTGTTTTTCCTACTAGATATTAAATTCTGTACCCCAAGTGTTGGTGTATGCCTGGTGCTTGACCACAGCATTACAGCACCGAAGGCTTGTAATTACCCAGCAATATTTCTGTGTAGTTTGATATTAAAAAATGCATAAGGTACTTGCAAGAGTACAGATTTTTACAAATACGTCTAATTAATACAATTAGAAAATGCTTTTACTTTCTCTGCTCCTGAATTTTTCAGTCTAATTTCATTAAAGTGGAAAACTTATTCATGTGCTGCTTTCCACCATTTTGGCTTAATTGTTTCCAGCCTGTACAGCCCGGCTGTCTGGAGATGTTTATTAATGAGTAAATGCATTCTGGAAGGAGAGAGCCTGGCTAAATTACTGGAAAGAAAAATTCTGCAATCTGACCTTATCAAGACAGAATCCAGAAGGTTCTTATTTTTCATTTTGACTGCGGACTGTTAGCAAGGAAAAGAACAATCCAAAGTAGTTAACTAAAGTTTATCACAACAGTCATTGGAGCCGGGGGAGAAAAAAACCCAAAACTGTCAAGTGCTTATAATCTGTTTTGCAGAATTGCAGAGAAAGTGTTACATATCCAGTAACAATACAAAGCTATTTTCTTCTGGCTTTGGAAAACACAAATCTATTCCATGCAAATGCACTTGGTATTTAGGGAACCTTTTAATATACTTTAAGTATATGATAACACAGAATGAGACTAAGGCATCAAAGTATTCAATAATATATTTTGAGTGATCTTTAGCAAGTCTCCTGAGCATTTTGTGACTTGCTAGAGGGAAATGCACTTTTCAAAGATCATGTGCAGTCCCTATGGAGACCTGTAACCTTCCTGAGAGCAATTCACCGCAAACTGATAGGTCTGATCACACCGTAAGTGAGACAGTCAGTTTAAAATGCTCTGGAAATGCTCCGAGAATACTAATAGGAGCCTTGTGACTGCTGAGTCACTGCTGGCAACTGGGGGGTTTAAGCAAAGGGTTATTTGAGGATTATAGATATCGGTAGGAAGTCGGGTATTGGCAAAGCTTCTTTTAGACCTTGGCTGGTTTGTGGTCTGATTTGCTGCATAATCTGTTTATTAGTGAATCAAACAAAGATAAAATCTTGGGTTAAGGAAGGCTGGGAGGTTCAAATCTGGGGATGGGGAGGGAAGGAGTGAGTGTATGGATATCAAAAGGCTGTTCTGAGCGGTGAGAAAACCTATGTTTGTTCTTCTAGAAAGAGTTTGGTACTTATCCATCGTTTCCACTGAACCTGCTGGGTTTATAAATAAAGGGCAAGGTTTTCTCCTCACTTCTGTGTCCTTTCAAGAGCAATGTCATGCCCCGGTGGCCGTAATGTGGGAGCTTGTTTGTTCTCTTGTGTTATTTGGTATTAAAGTATTTTTCAGGAATTTCAGCTTTGCCAAAATGATCTACCACTGTCTGAATGTGTGCTGTTAAACCCCCTCTGATAGGAAGCTGCAGAATGAGTTTATTATCACAGAATGTGTATGAATATATCCCCTTCCTAAGCCACCGCTGGCTCTTTATGGTGGCCTGCCCCGGCTGTCAACACCATTTTGCTGCCTGACACTATCCTTTATGTGCTATTGCTTCCTCTGCTGCTTCCAGGCCATCCAGAACAGTAGCATGCTATTTAAATCAGGCATAGCCTGTCTTTGCAATTTCAGCTTTTGGAGGGCCTGGATCTGCGTGGTGCTTATTATTATTCAGTAGTACACTGTATGTGGCACTCTTTCATTTTTCTTTTTTTTTTTTTTTTGGTACAACACACATGTAGTACAAGCTCAGCTTGTTATTTTCTGACCTGTCTTTTTTTTCCTGCTTCCTTCCCTGAGTCTTGCTCCAGATGGTAACTGCTGCAAGAGGTTAAAAATAAAAATGAAAGTGTGAAGCGTATTCACTTTTATGGAGCTGCAAACAGGGGACAGGGAAAGGAGGAAAAATGTGCTGGGATTCTTTATGTACCTTGGTTCAATTAATGTCCTCAGCCATTAGTCAACCTGCAATGGTATGAGGTGCATCATAAAAGACATGTTAGACAAATATTGCAGAAAATAAGAAAGCTCTGGTGGTACAGGGAGCTTCTTGATAAGTTCTGGTTGCTATTACCCCATTGCAACTGGCCTGCAGCTGATTTCGGATTTCCTCTTTCTCAGCAGCTCTTTGACCACAGGCAGGAAATGTGCTACAAGTAGATGGAGAAGTAGGCAATTGTCCTGTACTGTGAGAGTCTGGACACACAGCTGGTCATTTGGCAGGTGAGTATCTGCAGATGAAACAGTGGCCATATAGAGCCAGGCTATATCTGATACACAGACACCTTTACCTGTCTTTCAGAGGACCCTGGAGAAAGAGGAGCTGGGAGAAATGCTGTAAATCCATCCCAAAAGAGCTCACATTTATTTTTAAGTAGGTTCTGCAAAACATAGGAAGTAGCCGCCACGAGAAAAAAGGGGGTGCCAGGTCCCCCATTTTGCTCTCATTCTCTCAATTTTTCACTTTGCTGTCGTACTACTGCTCCCTCGAGAAGGGACAGACACATCCACCCTCTAGTACCTGTGTATGGTAAAAACATCTGGAAAAGTCCTTGCTGTCCAAAGCAAATATTAGCACCAAATCTTTGACCAGAGGGGAAAGAAAAATCTCTTACCCTTTGCAAAAGATTAAGACACACAACAGTGATAAACCATTATTTATAGCAAGAAGCTTTTAAAACACTTGTGTATGCAGGTTCCACCTGGAAATGTGGGTGAGGGCATCAGAAGTACAGTCATCTTTTATTAGTAGTGGCTAACTTGGAGAGATACAAGGAATTTTCATCTATTCAAAATATGTTCTCTCGCTGTTGTAGCTACCAGAGTTATCAAAGCCGGGGGCGGTTACTGTTCTTGTTTTTCTTTACGTGGAAATCGCTTGATCCCAATTCCCTTATTGTCCCTCTCTGGGTATTACTATTATTAGCGCAGTGGTGGAATGTTTCTCCCTAAGTGTTACTTCAGAAGTGTAAATAATTTCTTATTTCTATTCTTTCTTTTTTATTTTCATAGAGACTCTAAGAACAGATTTTTAAAGGATGAATACTATGTATAAAGATTCAGAAAGAAACGAAAAGACACAGAGACTGAAGAAAAGCAGCATTAGGAGCAGGTCACATAACAGGGAAAAATCCATATGTATTTAAGGAGGTGTGCCTAACAATCCAACTGAAAAGAAAATAGTGAAAAGTGCTTCAGACAAGCAAGAAGATTTCAGGAGCTCACTTTGGCCACCCAAAAGGCAGCCAATAATTTGGCAGAAGCTGCTAACAGCTGCTCCATAAAAAAAAAAAAAGCTGTATCATAGTTATAGAGAGTTAACTCTCTATAAGGAAAATCTAAGTGGACTAAATAAATGTTTTTCAGTTTTAACCAGAAGAATGAAAGGCAGAATCATACAACTAGAGTCATCCACTGCTGCAAATAAGCAAAATATGCATGTTCCCTTCAAATCATTTCAGAAGCAAAATATAGCTCTCCATGGTCTAGGAGGGAGGAGAACAAGGTAAGTGAGCGCAGGTGTAGGGCATCCTGATCAAGCTGGATTTAAATGTGGCCCAAGGTAAAAGCTGAGCTTTTCAGACCTAGCAGAAGTGTTGATAGGGTGTAGAGAAAACATCAGTGTTAAGAAAGTTGGTGTAGCAAGCTCAGCAGAAAGAAGACTGAAAGTTTTATGCAGTTGTTTACCAAGTCATTGCTGTTAAGCCTGAAGTGAAGTGCATCATGCCATTATAAGGTGCAGATGGTATGCTTTTAAAAAAAAATAGCTGTGGGGCTTTCCTTATAAATGCAGACAACCTCAGTTTTTCTAAGCATCTGTGTGCTGAGCAGAGCTCTGTGCTGCAAGTGCAGTGTGTGCTGCTTAGACAAATCATTGCCTTGCTGTTCCTTTTCAGACTGCAGAAACCACAGTGTTTTCCTGCCTGAAGGTCTACCAGGCCATCTCATCCTGGGTAAGATCTGCCTTTTTCTGTTTAAGAAAATCCTTCTTTGTTTACTGGATCTTTTTACCCTCATGACAGCAAGAGTGCTCTGGACTAGTAGTTCCAAGGCAAGCCTTCATGACCTGATGGACAAAACATCCTGGTATGCCATCTGGCATGGGATGGGTGTGCTTCAGGGCACCTTTGGTTATTTATTGTTGTCACATACCTTGAGAAGATGTCATATATTTTGTCAAATGAATTTATTACAAATTTTATTGGTGTTCCTGTCGAAAAGCTCACACATTTTCTTTCAGTCAAGGGAGAAGGCTCCCATGACACGGGGTCGAACGTGCTCTGGTGAGCCTGAGGCTGGCAGTGATGGATGCAGATGGGTACGGCAAATGGTTAGGGTGATGAATGAGATTATATGGTATCGGCATGCTCGTGGATGTGTTTGGCACCATGTGGCTTAAGGTGGTTAAGCAGCTCTGAATGAGCCAGGGAAGCTGTTGGTATGAAAAATGTGTTTGCCTGTCCACCCCTTAATTCCTTCTCCACCCTGTGTACCCCACACAACCCTCAGTTATAGGCATGCAAAGCTCGTCTTCTCACAAAGCTGTAAATCCTTTATTCTTTTTTTTTTCTCCTTTTTTTTCTTTGTTTTTTTCCCATCTCTAAACTGCCTGTCAAATGTCACTGTCTTCTCATCGCTCTCTGAACAGCTCCTTTAAGACCGTGATGGCAGGGCTGCCATCTGTTGCATTTTCTGCCGTCTCTCTGTCACATCAGCCAGTGCCTGCTGGGACTTCACCCTTCTCGTGTGGCCTTGTTCCCTTGCACGTTGGTCTCCCTAGTGCTTGCAGTGGTTCCTGCTTCTCTTCCTGCCCTGTGGTTACTTCACAGCATCACAGGAAAAAAAAAATACTGACCATTAGATTAGTTCTGCAGCTAAAGAAATTGCCAAGGAGACATGTTTGCTGATTTTTGAACTTTGAATTTAAGGGCAAAGGTTTTTGTCTTTGCTTTTCTTTCCCTCCGTCTGAAGAGTTGAGAAGAATAGCTGGGAAGAAGAGGTCAATGCTCCTACTCTCACAGAAGCATACAAACGTATGGCCTTTGCCAGCACAGCTGCTTTCCTGCTACTATTGACAATCTAGGGTAAAACTTGAGACGCTTCTTCAAAGGAAAATGCAGTGGGGAAATTTTCACTCTACTGTTAATGTAGTTATATTTCCAAGGGCAAAATGAGAAGTTACAGTGTATTTCAGCTTGGTTTGACCTAAATGGCCAACAAAAAAAGAAACGGACACCTTTTGGGGGTCAGTTTGACATCGGATCCCTCTTGCCTCAGTAGCTGAAGTGCCTCAACCTCCTGCTTCTCTTTCTTGGACCAAATTCCTGGTGGTACAAGGTTTCTTGAGCAGCAGTCCAGTTGTCTTGTTGGTGGAGTAAACAAGACAGGTTAGTGGGAGGTCCAAAAATTCATTTGACAGTGCAAAACAGGGTAAGGATACTGTAAGAACTGATGGACAGAGGTTAGCTTTATTTTTGGGTCAATATTAATTGATTTGTGTGGTTGTTCTGTTGTTGTTTTATCTAGCAAAGAAGACGAATGTTACAGTTCAGAAGTGTTAAATGTGTTGGTGCCTACTGAAAATGGAAATCCAGATAATAAAGCAGCATTACCGCAGGTGTCTGTACATGCATAACACCAGGATGCAGTTGCACCTCTAAATTATATCGTTAGTCCACCACTGACCCCTTTGCCCCTCTACCTCTCTTTACTGTTTGGGGGTTTTGTGTTGTGTGGTTTTTCTTTTTTTTTTTTTTTTTTTTTT